>LKMJ01000239.1_pt1 | contig 37423 bp, 39 predicted proteins | sample 643391 | NCBI WGS metagenome assembly LKMJ01 (sample SAMN04112250, study PRJNA286221) | soda lake metagenome | biome: soda lake; feature: Kulunda Steppe; material: water; isolation source: sample PL-Br10 brine of Picturesque Lake | place: Russia: Kulunda steppe | collected 2010-07 | reverse complement strand
GTCTCGCGAGCCTGGATCGAGAACGCCTACGACGAGATGGCACGCGATGAACGCGGGATCTACGCCGACCTCGAGGAGATGCACGATGAGGTCGAACGGACGAACACCGCAGAACGGATCAGACGCGAAGGCATCGACCAGATTCCGTACCGTCGGGAGGACGAACGGTACCGCTACCCGGAGATCATCGAAGAACGAGAGAAGAACGTGGTGGTCGTCAACATCCGGGATGTCTCTGGCAGTATGCGCCAGAAAAAACGGGAACTCGTCGAGCGGACCTTCACGCCACTTGATTGGTATCTCCAGGGTAAATACGACAACGCAGAGTTCGTCTACATCGCCCACGATGCCGAGGCCTGGGAGGTGGACCGTGAGGAGTTCTTTGGGATTCGCTCCGGGGGCGGAACTCGAATATCCAGTGCGTACCAACTCGCGAAAGAACGCCTGGATGAAGCATACCCCTGGAGCGACTGGAACCGGTATGTCTTCGCTGCGGGTGACTCCGAAAACTCCTCGAACGACACCGAGGAAAACGTCATTCCACTGATGGAGGAGATCGATGCGAATCTCCACGCATACGTCGAGACCCAGCCATCGGGGAACGCGATCAACGCGACCCACGCCGAAGAAGTCGAGGAACATTTCACGGGAAGTGACAATGTCGCCGTTGCCTACGTCTCGAGCCCGGAGGACGTGACCGACGCGATCTACGACATCCTCAGCACGGAGGAAGAAAAATGAGCGACTCAGAGACACCGATCACAGCACCGGAAAACATCAAGATGCAACGGGAGGCAAAAACACTAGAAGAGCCGGTGCGTGAGGCCGCTGCGCTTGCTCGGAAGCTCGGTCTCGAACCATACCCGGTCAACTACTGGATCGTCGACTACGACGAGATGAACGAACTGATCGCCTACGGTGGATTCCAGCAGCGGTATCCACATTGGCGCTGGGGAATGCAGTACGACCGCCAACAAAAACAGGGGCAGTTCCTCGGCGGGAAAGCCTTTGAGATTGTCAACAACGACAACCCAGCACACGCCTTTCTCCAGGTGTCGAACAGCCTTGCCGACCAGAAAGCCGTCATCACGCACGTCGAAGCGCACTCGGATTTCTTCGCGAACAACGAGTGGTTCGGGATGTTCAGCAAGAATCCAGACGCTGCAGCGAGGCTGGCCAGTCACGCTGAGACGATCCGTGAGTATATGCAGGACCCGAGCATCGAACGCGCGGAGATCGAGAAATGGATCGACCACGTGCTCTGTCTCGAAGATAACATCGACCAACACCGGCCATTCGAGCCGATCTCACCGGATGGGGCTGTCGAGGAGTTCGATCGCGAGGAGATCACCGATCAGCTCGGGGATCTCGAACTGTCTGAAGAGGTTCGCCAGCAGGTCTTCGACGAGGAGTGGCTCGAAGCCCAGCGTGAGGATGACGAGACAACAAGCTTCCCCGCTGAGCCGGAACACGACATCCTTGCCTTTCTCCGACAGCACGGCAAACAGTACGATACAGACGCCGAGAAGGCTGTCGAGATGGAAGAGTGGCAAAAAGAGATTCTGGAGATTCTGCGGACTGAAGCGTATTATTTCGCGCCACAGAAGATGACGAAGGTGATGAACGAGGGATGGGCGAGCTATTGGGAATCTGTTATGATGGCTGACGAGAACTTCGCAAGCGGCGATGAGTTTATTACCTACGCAGATCACATGTCGAAGGTGCTCGGCTCCGGCGGGCTCAATCCCTACAGTCTGGGACTCCAGCTCTGGAAGTTCGTCGAGAACACAGCGAACCGTCGCCACGTCGTCGAGGAACTGCTCTGTGTCGATGGGATCAGCTGGCGAAACTTCCACGACACGCTGGATTTCCAGCAGGTGCTCGACGGGCTCGAACCGGACGAACTCGTCGCTTCGGTTGACACCGACGATCTCGATAGGATCGATCCGGAGGATCCACGCATAGATGCCGATGCGCTCGACGCGGCAAGGGTGGGCGAGATCAATCTCGAGAAGTACCCCTGGAAACTCTTTACCTACGAGGGGATGGCAGAGCGTCACTACTCACTGGTCAAGCCTGAAAACCGTGGCTTTCTCGCGCGTATCTCGATGGAGGAACTCGAACGGATCTCACGGTATATGTTCGATGACTCGAAATACAGCTCTGTCGAGGAAGCACTCGGCGAAATCGATTACACCGTTGGCTGGGACCGGATGCGGGAAATCCGGGAGAGTCACAACGACGTTACCTTCCTCGATGAGTATCTCACCCAGGAGTTCGTCGACGAGCACAACTACTTCACCTATGAGTATATGCAATCGACGGGCGATTACCGCGCAACGTCGACGGACTACCGCGACGTGAAAAAGAAGCTCATGCTGCAGTTTACGAACTTCGGGAAACCAACGATCGTCGTCTCGGATGGGAACTACCGGAACCGGAACGAACTCCTGCTCGAACACCAGTACAACGGGGTTGCGCTGGATATGGGGCAGGCAAGAGATACCCTGAAGCGAGTGTTCGAGCTCTGGGGCCGGCCTGTTGTCCTTCGGACGATCATCAAATCCTACGACGATCACGATATCGAGGTCGCCAGACGCCGGGACAGCGAACCCGAACCAGAGGAGAAGGGGATCGAGATCCGCTTCGACGGCGCGGAGTTCACAGAGAAGGAGGTGTCCTGGTCGACAGTCTCGCATCTGGCAGCGACCGACATCGACTACGACACCAAACCAGAGGAGTGGCTGGCCTGAGGGTGGCTGACACCACACTCTGGCAGGATACTTTGTATTCGCCGTTCGAAAGCGACTGTATGCATACGTTTACTGTCTCGACGTCGAAGCGTCTCGCTGTTATCGATATCACTGAGACGGTCAAAAAACAGCTCCCAGCGGATGCGAATGGCACCGTTACCCTGTTTGTCACGCATACGACTGCCGGTGTAACAGTCAACGAGGCAGAGTCCCGACTGCTCTCTGATTTCGAGACGGCGCTCTCCGAGTTTGTCGACGACTCCGGGTGGGAACACGACCAACTCGACGGCAACGCCGACTCTCATATCCGGTCGCTGCTGATTGGACCGAGTGTGACGATCCCTGTCGTTGATGGGGAACTGCAGCTCGGAGCCTGGCAGTCAGTGCTATTCGTCGAATGTGACGGGCCGCGTGAACGGACCGTGCAGATCGTCTCCTGACCGACGCGGTGTCTTTCAGTCCAGGATCTCGTCCATATCCTCGACGATGAAATCTGCTGCGATCTCCTCGACTTCGGAGCGTGAGCGGGGCTGGTCGTAGGGGACTGGGAAGCCGACTTGATCGTCCAGCACCCGCAAAAAGGAGGCGTGACGCGCCTCGACGCTGTGGATGCTGAGTGCTGGCGCAACGAGGGTTTCGTCCTCGATGAACGGGGCTGCACCGGCGTATGCAGAGACACCAGTGTCTTCGAGTGCGCCACCGGTCGTGATGAACTCCGCTGGTTCTTCGACGGCACTACCGAAATCAAACTCCGGCTCCGCTACTGGGTCGCCACCGAGATCTTCGATGACGTCCCCAAGCGTTTCGGCGTGATCTTCTTCGTGTTCTTGCACCGTCTCAAGATCCTCGTACACACGATCCTGGATCGGGTCGCCGAACTGTTCGAGTGGCTCGGAATCGAGCAACTCGTCTTCGTCGATGTTCGCAAGCGCTTCCTCGTAAAACCGTGCTTCGAGGAACTCGAGCGTGCGTGCGAAGTTGAGGATCTCGATGTCGTCTTCGAACTCGTTTTCGACCATCTCTGGAGGCTCGTCACCAGCTTCCATATCTGCTTTGTCGTCTGGCATCTCGTCGTTGTGTTCGTCTGCAAACGCTGATCCCGTCCCGAGCGTTCCGACGAGTGCAAGACTGCCAAGCGTGGCTCCTGATCCCGCAATAAACCGTCGTCGCGTGTTGTTGTGTGACCCATTGTGCGATCGTCCGTCGCTGTTTCTGTCATCGGATGACATACACGTTCATTCGGCGGCTGTTTTTATTGTTATATATCTGATTTATTCAATCAGATTCCCCTACTCAGAAATCGAATATATTTATATAAGTAATCGGGTAGGATTGCGTTGGATACGAGATCACAATCAGGAGGTGTGGTAAGATCAACGTACACGAAGTAATCGTAGAAAATACAGATATTCACCCAATCCTGACACTCTCAGCTCACACGACAACGCCCGGTAGTTCCATACAGCGACAAAGCATATCTGGTGGCGATGGTGTTCACACACAGAGCCCGACAACAACAGACCGCAAACAGACAATAGTGGAATTTGGCGACGGAGAACTGGTGGTGAGACTGACACCAGCCGCCGAGAGATTATTCCAACATATACGTACAGTAATGAAAAATTGTATGCAGTGAGTGTTGCGGAGAAATCACACCGATGTCATGCGAAATTCCCTTACTACTGGGGCACATGATTACCCCAATGGAATCCGAACAGGGAGCCACCCTTGATCCGATGGGAAAAGCGTGGTGGAAGGAGGCAGTCATCTATCAGATCTATCCACGGAGTTTCAACGACAGCGACGGCGATGGGATCGGTGATATTCAGGGAATTATCGAGAAAATCGACTACATCGACGATCTGGGGGTCGATGCAGTCTGGTTGAATCCAGTGTATGAATCCCCACAGGTAGACAATGGTTACGATATTTCAGATTACCATGCGATCAACCCAGAGTACGGGACGATGGACGACTGGGAACGACTTCTCGAGACACTCCACGACCGAGATATCCGACTGATCATGGACCTCGTTCTCAATCACACATCGAGTCAACACAGCTGGTTTCAGCGGTCGCGGGAAGCAGATGGCGAGTACGCGGATTACTACTACTGGCGAGACGGTGAGGACCTCCCGAACAACTGGGAGACCTTTTTCGAGCAGTCGGCCTGGACCTACGACGACAGCCGTGGTGAGTACTATCTCCATCTGTTCACCGACGAGCAACCGGATCTCAACTGGCGAAACCCGATCGTCCGAAACGAGATCTATGATATCGTTAGCTGGTGGCTCGAACGCGGTATCGACGGGTTCAGACTCGACGTGATCAACCTTATTTCGAAAACGGATGGGCTTCCTGATGGCGATCCGGACGGAGAGTTTCTCACAGGGTCAGAGCATTTTATCAACGGACCGGAGATGCACGAGTACTTCGACGAACTGGCAAAAAAAGGGTTCGGCCCGTATCGGGATAAGACAGTAACCATCGGCGAGTGTTCCAGTATCGACCCAGAGACCGCAATCGATGTCACTGGCCGCAAGTCGAACGCGCTGGATATGACGATTTTCTTCGAACACCTCGAACTCGATAGAGAAGCGGGCTGGCAGTATCGTGAGTGGTCCTTACCAGAGTTAAAAACAATTATGGACCGCTGGCAACAGGCTGTCGACGACGGAACCTGGGTGACGCTGTATCACAGCAACCATGACCAGCCCCGCGGCCTCTCACGATTCGGCGATGAGCGCTACCGGTACGAATCAGCGACGATGCTTGCGACCTGCATCCACGGCCACAGAGGAACCCCACTCGTCTACCAGGGAGAGGAGTTCGGTATGAGCAACGCAACCTTCGACTCACCGGCGGATCTGCGGGATGTCTGGGCGAAAAACCACTGGGAAAACGAACGGGCGGCAGGAAAGAGCTTCGACGAGGTACGCCCCGATATCGAGCGCTACAGTCGTGACAACGCCCGCACGCCAATGCAATGGACTGATGAAGAAAACGCGGGATTCACGAGCGGAGAGCCATGGATACCGGTCGATACAGATTACGAGACAGTCAATGCCGACATAGATCGTACACGCGACCGATCAATCTTCGAGTACTACAGAGCGCTCATCGACCTTCGTAACGAATCTGAACTGCTCGCCTACGGTAGCTTCGAGTTACTACTACCAATGGACGAACAGATCTACGCGTTCAGACGGACACTTCCCGACTGTGACACGGAACTGCTCGTCGTCTGTAACTTTATCGGCGACAGAGCGAGCTTTAACCTCCCAGACCAGATCGAGTACGAGACCGCCGAGGTGGTGCTTTCGAATCTCGAATCGATTACTCAAGAGCCAGCCGAAATCGATCTTCGGCCGTACGAAGCAGCAATCTATCGTCTGTCCGTCTAGTCAGCGAATGTTTACGGGTAGAAACCAACTACCGATCTGACCGGTCTTATTTGGACAATCATTTAACCGATGGCAGAAAAGCTCACAGTATGGCAGGACCACGAATCCTGATTATGGGACCGCCCGGTGCGGGAAAAGGAACCCAGAGTGGGAATATCGAGGAAGCGTACGGTGTCGAGCATATCACGACAGGCGACGCGTTGCGCGCGAACAAGGATATGGATATCAGCGAGATGGAGACCGAACACGATACGCCGCGAGCGTATATGGATGCCGGAGAACTCGTTCCGGACAAGGTTGTCAATGCGATCGTCGAGGAAGCTCTCACGACCGCTGATGGCTTCGTCCTCGATGGCTATCCACGGAATATCGACCAGGCCGAAGAACTCGAAGGGATGACTGAACTCGATGTCATCCTCTCACTGGAGGTGAGTCGAGAAGAGCTGATCGACCGGCTTACTGGCCGACGACTGGATCCAGAGACTGACGAAATCTACCACGTCGAGTTCAATATGCCGGAGGATCCGGAGATCAGAGATCGGCTTATACAGCGTGAAGACGACCAGCGCGAGGCCGTCGAGAACCGACTCGACGTGTTCGAGGAGAATACAGCGCCAGTCATCGAACACTACGAAGACCGCGAGGATTTCGTTAGCATCGACGGCGATCAGTCACTCGATGGTGTCTGGGAAGATATCGAGGCTGCGATTGAGGAACATACCGCCTAACAAACAATCGTTCGACGACCGTCCGGCGCTCAGAGTCGCGGAGTAAAAGCTTGATATTGCTTGGCCGTGTTACCTACGATCAATGCCACGCACAGCACAGAAAGTAGACGAACTCGCTGACGAGGGGGAGCATCTGACAAGTGCTCTTTCCGCAGTGCTCGATGTCGCCGAAGAGCAGGGAACGGTGACGTGGAGCGACGTCAGCGACGACATTTCGAGCGGCGAGTGGGGTCGCCTGATCGAAAAAGGGCTGCTCACAGACGCCGACGGGGAGGGGTTCGTCGTCGAAGACCCGGAGGGTGCCCGAGAAGCACTCTCTGATGCGAATCCGACATCGCTTAACGACTCCGACACATCCTGGACGAAATACGATAAGATCGCAGGTGTGACTGTTCTGTTGATGTTCGTCGGGTACGCCTTCTCCTCGGCACGGGCCGCAATCGGTGAGACGCTGAATATCTTTCTTGGACCGCTCGATGCACTCTTGCCGTTTCACCTCGTCATCCTCGTGCTCGCACTGCTTACGGGTCTGTTCTCGGCGATTATGCAGGACAACCTGATGGACAAATCCGTGATGGCGGATTACAAAGAGAAGACACAGTCACTCAAGGAGCGCCGCAAAAAGGCTAAAGAGCGCGGTGACGAGGAAGCACTCGAGAAGATCCAGCAAGAACAGATGGAGATGATGACCGAGAACATGGGCGTGTTCAAAGCCCAGTTCCGACCGATGGTCTGGATCATGCTGCTCACCATTCCGGTGTTCCTGTGGATGTACTGGATGATTCTCGACGTAGGTGTCGCCGAGGGCTCGACAGCGATTGTTATCCCGATCGGTGGGGAGATCAGTAGCTGGCGCTCAGGTATCGTTGGCCCCATCGAGATGTGGATTGTCTGGTATTTCCTCTGTTCGCTGAGTTTCAGCCAGATCATGCGGAAAGCACTGAACGTTCAGACGACGCCGACAGGCTGACCGGTCCCTATTTTACATCCGCCGACGCCACCCAAGACGACACCGTCGGCGGAATCTCGCAACCTCTTTTACGCTGCCCGACACAGATTGCGTATGTTGATAACTGTCTCCGGACCAGCGGGCAGTGGAAAGAGCACCCTCGCTGGCAACCTCGCGGAGCACTTCGGCTACGATCACGTCTCCGGTGGCGATATCTTCCGAGATATCGCAGCAGAGCGTGGACTAACTCCACTTGAGTTGAACAGACTCGCCGAGAAAGACGAACAGATCGATCTGGATCTGGATCGTCGACTGCGTTCGATCGCCAAAGAGCGCAACGATGTCGTCCTCGAGTCACGACTTGCCGGCTGGATGGCTGGAGAGCACGCTGATCTTCGGATCTGGCTCGACGCTCCGATCGATATTCGAGCCGAACGAATCGCTGACCGTGAAACCAAAACTGTCGAAACCGCACGGTCAGAGACGGAAGCCAGATCGGAAAGCGAAGCCCAGCGGTATAAAGAGTACTACGACATCAACATCGCCGATCTGAGTATCTACGACCTGGTCTTGAACACTGCCCGCTGGAGCGTCGACGGAACGTTGTCGGTCGCGACCGAGGCGATCGAAACGATCGATTCAGACGAGGGCAAACATCCCACAACAGGTGTCGAGTACGAGTTTACTGTATGACACTTCGGGAGGCTCCTTCGGACCGGTCAGTCGAGTCGTTGCTTTCTTTTGGCGTTGTGAATCTCGACAAGCCACCGGGACCGAGCTCGCACCAGATTGCTGACTGGGTGAAACGACTCATAAATGAGCACGCTCAGCAGGACACAGAGCGTGTCGCCCACACCGGGACACTCGACCCGAAGGTGACTGGCTGTCTTCCGCTGCTTCTCGGTGATGCGACCCGGATCGCACAGCTGTTCGCCAAAAGCACGAAAGAGTACGTTGCTGTCCTGGAGTTACAGGGTCCCCCACCCACTGATTTTGAGACTGTCGTCGCCGAGTTCGAGGGCAAACTGCTTCAGAAGCCACCGCGGAAAAGCGCTGTCAAACGACAGCTCAGAACACGAGAGATACACGAACTGGAGATTCTCGAACAGACGGATCAGAACGCACTGCTTCGGATCAACTGCGAGGCTGGCACCTACATCCGCAAGCTCTGTCACGACATCGGGCTGGCTGTCGGCACGGGCGCACACATGGGGGATCTCCGGCGGACCCAGACCGGTCAGTACGACGATACCAGCCTGCAGACGATGGAAGCGGTTGTCGATGGCCTCGCATTCTGGAGCGATGACGGCGACGAGTCGCTGATTCGGGAGGTTGTTTCCCCCGCAGAATCAGCACTCCAGACGCTTCCCAAGATGACGATTGCCCCGAGTGCTGCCCGCGAAGTCGCCGAGGGTGCGCCAGTCTACGCCCCCGGCGTGATCGATACCGAGCCTGCACCGAAACGAAAGGGCCAGCCCGAAAACGGAGAGTTGATTGCATGCTACACGCCGAACGGCGCGGCCGTCTGTCTCGGACGGCTGGTCGGTGACCCCGACGCTGACTCCGGCACTGTCGTCGAACTGGAGCGCGTACTGGTCTGAAGAGCGTTTCCACGTGGAACGCTCGTTTGTTGAACACAGAATCCACACCTTTCCACGTGGAAACCCCTGTGCGAAACCATGTGCGAAACATCACGTACATCCTTATAAACGAAGGTATGGTAGTCGACCGTGGTGAATCTATCTGCAACACTGTCTCTGAGAGAAACGCCTATCCCCTTTGTTACCAATACCAGCGTATGAGCAACGCGTCGCTTCGCGCCCCGGCCAAGACGGCAATCGAGCAGTGTCTGAACCTCTCATCTGAGGAATCGTGTGCAATTGTCACCGACGACAAGCGCAAAGCAATCGCTGAATCGCTGTACGCAGTCGCCACAGAAATCACAGACCAGACTGTTCTCCTTCGATACCCCCCAGGCGACCAGCACGGCGAAGAGCCACCGAACCCGGTCGCGGCAGCGATCCGCAACGCCGACGTGGTGCTTGCACCCACAACCAAGAGTCTGAGCCACACGACGGCCCGCATCGATGCCTGTGAGGCCGGCGCGAGGATGGCGACACTCCCTGGGATCACCGACGGCGTCTTTCTGATGGGACTCGACGCCGATTACGAACAGATCAAGCAGGCCTGTGGCGATGTCTTAGAACAGGTTGAGGATGCTGATGAGATCCGTATCACCTCCCCGCAGGGAACAGATATTACCTTCGGCCTCGGTGACCGGGAGTGGCACGAAGACACCGGCATCGTCCACGAGCCAGGCCAGTTCTCGAATCTCCCTGCCGGCGAGGTCTTTATCAGCCCGGAGACAGCCGACGGAACCGTCGTCGTCGACGGAACGATGATGCCGTACGGCGAACTGGAGGAGGGCCAGACAATCGAGTTTACTGTCGAAGCGGGGACCGTCACGAGCATCGAAGATGACGGACTCAGAGCGGAAGTCGAGGGTGCTGCCGAGAAAGTCGGTTCGGACGCCTACAATCTGGCGGAACTCGGTATCGGAACGAACATTGCGGTCTCGGATCTCGTTGGCTCTGTGCTGCTGGATGAAAAAGCCGGCGGCACCGTCCACATCGCGATCGGTGACGACCACGGCATCGGCGGCGATGTCGAAGCACCGATCCATCTCGATGGGATTCTTAGAGAGCCGACCGTATTCGCTGACGATACCCAGATCCGGCTGCCGAAATCGGACTGATTACTTGCCTTTGAACTCCGGATCTTCGTCACTCTGGAGTTTGGTAACTCCCTCCATCACGTCCTCAGTGTCGAGCAGGTGACCGAACGCGAAGGCTTCGGTTTCGAGCCCTGCTTCGGTATCGTCTCGGCCAGCGTGCATCGCTTTTTTCGTGTACTCCATCGCGAGCGGTGGGCCAGCAGCCATATCCGCCGCAAGCTCGATTGCGTCCTCCTCGAAGGAGTTCTTGTCAGTCACATAGTTCACGAAGCCCCACTCTTTCATCTGCTCTGCGTCGTATCGCTCGGCTGAGAAGATGATCTGCTTTGCGAGACTCTCGCCAATCAGGTTGGCAAGTCGCTGTGTCCCACCCCAGCCCGGAAGCAACCCGAGGTTGAACTCTGGCTGGCCGAACTCCGAGCGCTCGGTCGCGATCCGGAGATCCGCACAGGTCGCAAGTTCCATCCCACCGCCGAGTGCGAAGCCGTCGATCCCCGCAACGACAGGGACTGAGGCGTCTTCGAGTTTCCCCCAGGTTTGCTGGCCGTTTCGGGAGAGTTCGATCGCGTCGATCGGGTTCGCGCTGCCGGCCATGCTCATTGCATCCGCACCAGCGCTGAATGCTCGGTCACCCGCACCAGTGACGAGGATCGCTCGCACGTCGTCATCACCATCGAGCATATCCACAGCCTGCCCGAACTCCGCTAGCATTGCGGGTGAGACAGTGTTGAGCTGCTGTGGTCGGTCGAGAACGATCTGGCCGACCATCTCTGTTGGATACTCGACCCTGATCGCCTCGAACTCGATCTCGTCATCGTCGGCTGTCGGGCCGTAGAATCCACCGTCCTCGGCGGCCTCGCGGAGTCCATCACAGACCTCGTACCGGGCCGCGCCAGTCTCTTCGTAAAGCGCTTCGAGTGTCTCGATCGCTGCATCCAGGCCCGATTCGTCACAGAGCTTCGCAGGTCCTTTTGGGAACGCAGCGCCCAGTTTCATCGCTTTGTCGATGTCTTTCGGTGGCGCAACGCCTTTCTGGATGAGTTTTCCAGTCTCGTTTGCAAGCAACGCAATCAGCCTCTCTCGAATGGCCTCGCTGATTGCATCGGTCGGTATCTCCGCCCCGTCGCCGTCTTCGTAGTCGTAGAATCCGTTGCCAGTCTTCTTGCCAAGCTCGTCGTTGTCGACTTTGCGGACGAGCTGTGGCGATGGCTCGTATGCGTCACCGAGCACATCGTGCATGTACTGGAGAACGTGAAGAGTGATGTCGTTGCCGACCTGATCGCTAAGTTCGAACGCGCCCATCGGCAGTCCCATGTCGTATTTGGTCGTCGAGTCGACCTCCTCGATGGTTGCGTCGCCTAACTCGACGATCCAGCTTGCCTCGTTCATCAGCGGAACGAGAATGCTGTTGACGATGAAGCCAGGGTCGTCCTTTCGAACGCGCACGGGTGTTTTGTCCATCTCCTCGGCGAGTCCTTCGATCAGTTCGATCGTGTCATCGCTCGTGTGCTCGCCGCGGATCACTTCGACGAGTTCCATCCGGACCGGCGGGTTGAAAAAGTGCATTCCGCAGAACTGCTCAGGGCGGTCGGTAACCTCAGAGAGATCTGTAATCGAGATACTCGACGTATTCGAAGTGAAAATTGTATCGTCGGGCGCAACCTCGCTTAGCTCCTCGTAGACATCCTGTTTGATGTCGAAATCCTCGGGCGCGGCCTCGATGACGACATCGCTATCGACCATCGCCTCCGACAGATCGACGTAGGCTGTCACGTTGGAAAGTGCCTGCTCAGCCTCTTCTTCGGTGAGTCGGTCCTTCTCGGCCAGCTTGTTCAGGCTCCACTCGATCTGGTCGTAGCCGTCCTGGACGAACCCCTCTTTGATATCGCGAAGATTGACTGTATAGCCCGCAAGCGCCGCGACCTCGGCGATTCCATGGCCCATTGTGCCCGCACCGAGAACTGTGATCGTATCGACATCGTCGAGTTCCATGTGTACAATTAGTATGGACTTTCGGACTGGATTTGAACGTTTTCCTTCAGCACTACGACAACTGTTCACACGTTCAGGGCAGTTCACAATACGACCACTCCGAGAGAGTCATCACTCCTGATCCGCTGTCGTCTCGCAACGCAGATCTTTTTATGACGTGGCGAAAAGAGAGAGATATGTTTGGAGGAGGCGGTGGCGGACTCGACCCGAGCAAGATGCAACAGATGATGAAACAGATGGGTATCGATATCGACGAACTCGATGCCAAGGAGGTAATCATCCGGACAGACGACGAAGAACTCGTCTTTACGAACCCGGATGTCCAGCGAATGGATGCACAGGGACAGGAGACGTACAACATCGTCGGCAGCCCGGAGACCAAGGCGCTGGGTGAAGGCGCTGTGTCAGAGGCAGACGATGGCGATGATATCCCACAGGAGGATATCGAGACAGTCGCAGATACAGCTGGCGTCAGCGAAGAAAAGGCCCGCGAGGCGCTCGAAGAGGCGGACGGCATGCCACTCGATGCAATCGAGCAGTTGACCGAGTAGCTGTGTTGTTCATTTCCGAGGACCGAGAGTATCTACTCTCAGCTGGCGACCGGCTCGAAACCGATCTCGGTATTCTCGAGATTCCGGAAGATGTCTCGCCAGGAGAAACCGTCGAGACACATCTCGGCACAGAGTTCGTGGCTCGAAAACTCCGTGGTCCCGACCTGTTCCATCACTTCGAACGGACAGGCGCACCGATGATGCCCCGAGATATCGGGCTCGTCATGGGTCACACCGGAATTGCAGCTGGTGACCGAGTGCTCGACGCTGGCACCGGTACTGGTGTCCTCTCGGCCTATCTCGCACGCGCTGGGGCAACGGTAGTGACCTACGAGCAAGATGCAGCGTTTGCAACAGTCGCCAGAGAAAATATGGAACTGGCCGGTGTCTCCGATGCCGTCGACGTGCGAGTCGGGGACATCACCGACCATCTCGACGAGCTCTCGGGGTTTGACGTGCTCACACTTGATACAGCTGATGCGCCTGCTGTGGTCGAACGCGCACCAGCGCTGCTCCGACCTGCGGGTTTCGTAGCCGTGTACTCACCGTTTGTCGAGTCGAGTCACGAGACCGTTACCCGGGCCCGTGAGGCAGGGCTCGAAGCGATCGAAACACTCGAGACGATTCAACGGGAGATGGATTTCGGGGAGCGTGGCTCTCGGCCCTCGACTGCAGGTGTCGGGCACACTGGCTATCTCACGTTCGCGCGGAATCCGGTGTAGCCCGGCCACGAGCAAAAGCTAGGTTCGATCACCGGTCCCATCTCTCTGGGTCAGGTATCCTCTGCAGTTGCGACGCCACGAAGCAGTGAAAAAAACGCCTCGCGATAGGACGACTGCGAGCGGGTGAGCGGTGGTTCCTCGCTGTCGAGCTCCAACTGACTGTCGAGTGACGTGTTTGGGTAGCCACCGGTGACGATCCGGACCGAGCCAGCACTGTTCCAGACGACAATCCAGCATTCGAGGGCGAGCTGATGTTCACTCACCCTCTCCAGGGGATCGATTGCATCGTATCCGTACGCACGGACTCGTTTTCCGTTCGGGAGTCGAAGCCGCTCAGAGCGTGCTTTTTGTACGTTTGTGAGGCCTTTTTCGTCTAACCGATTGGCGAATTTCCGACGAGCCTCCGACCTGAGTGTGGGCGCAACCATCGACGGTGTCGTCCCGGGCGGGAGCGACGGTTCGAAATCGACCGTCGTCACGGCAAAAAATCTCACGCTGTGATCGATTGCCCCATCCGTACACTCACTGAGCAGGCGACGGGATCTGCAGTCTTCGTACTGGAGTGTTCTTCCACGAATCGACATCGCTGGCAGCCGAAGCAGTGTTTCGCTGCGGTCTGCCGTTTGTCGCCAGTCGTCGGCGTCGAGCACAGTCGGTGGGACAGGTGGCTCTGAGAGTTCTTCAGTCATGGATAGGAGAGACCAGCAGGGAGGCGCCAGCAGAGAGACGCCAGCAGTAGCGTGGGACCCTAGTGGTCGTCTTCTCGCCACTTGTGTTCACACTCGGTACAGACAAAAAACCGTGTCTCGCTTTCGTCTGCCGCGCGGATCTGTTGCATATACCAGAATGCGGTGTCGTTGTCGCATTCGGGACAGCGGGCAGTCGTCGTCGGGAGGCCAGTATCCTCGGCATCGCTGATGTCGATCACCTCCGTCTCCTCCTGGCCTGTCGTCGTCACCATCTCTTCTTCTTTGTTCTTGTCTCTAGCTTTCTCGAATCCACAGCTACCACAGGTCCACTGCCCGTTTTCGGTTTTCATCATCGCACCGCATTCATCACAGAATTCCATATCGGCCTTTAGACGGTGAACCGAATATAAAATGCGGGGTTCAGTGATCGCTAATTCGACTCCCACTGATCACATGGATCCATGTCTTCCATCAGGCGGCGCTCGAGTCCACAGTACGGCGTGATTTCGCCGTCAGCACGGACGTACTCGAACTGTTCGCAGTTACCACAGTACCGGTCGGGCTGTCCTCGTTCTTTCGCCGCTTCGAGGATTTCATCATCAACCAGTGCGTCGTCGGTGATCGCTCCACCGCCGTCACTGGTGGGTTTTGGCGTACTGCGTGGGTTCTCGGGCCGATTCGGGGTGGCCGTCTGTGTGACCTTCGGTTCTGAGTTGGTTTCGTCGTTGGTCTGTGTCGGAACCGAGCCATCAGGGTCAGCACCAAAAAGACCGACACTGCCAGTTCCGCGGAACTCTGGACCCGTGTTGATGACACGGACGTTGCCCTCTTCTGTGATCTCCACGCGGGCAGTGCCACCAGGTGCCTGTCGACGGTTGAACGTTGCGACGGTTATAAACAGACACCAGACCGTGATGAGTGTCCCGAGCGTGTAGATCAGTATCGTCGTCACTGCAATCTGTGGTTCGGCCGACAGCCACCGGTCAGGGTAAGCGTAGGCAAAGAGAATTACCCCGAACGCTGCGAGGCTCGCACCAATTGCACCAGTCGCTCTGGTCGTGTCGGTCGCAGGCAACACGACGAAGATACCTGTAATCACTGCTGGAATCCCAAGCCCAGCCAGTACCCCAGCCAGTTCGCGTGCCGCAATCGCGTCGAGGCCGAGCCAGGCTGCCAGACCAGTCGTCGCAATCGGGATTGAGCCAACGACCATCGCAGCACCGACAACGAACAACACCATGCCGAGTCGGCGCTGTCGGGGATCGGCAACGGTGTTGATCCCGCCCTCGTATACATCCGAGAGGCTAGTCATAGCGGTTTGTTAGGTACCCACCTACAAAATCCCCCGTCAGACCTGCGTCTGACGACCACGTGACCGACGAGACGAAAACACTAATCGGCGCGACAGAAAACAGTAACGTATGGCAGACGACGATGACAGCGAGGAGCCGGCTGTCGAACTCGGGACGGGAGACGTTGTTGAGGGCGCACCGATCGCACGCATTGCCGCCCGACTACTGTGGGGAATCGAAACGAGTGCCATCGACGAGCGTGAGGGCGAGACACCCATTAGAACACCTGATGGACCACGGCCGCTTGGAGAGATCCTGGCTGAGATCGACACCACCTACTTTGCAACGCGACAGGAGTTCGAATCAGCCGTTCGAGCGACAATCGGAGACGGCCCCGTTCCGACAGCTGGGCCACGAGAGACAACCACAGACGAAGACGATTCCCCAGAAGCAAACTGAGCGATCAGTACCACAGCGAGGTATCTCAAACGCAACTTGGTTTCAGTACCAATCACACACGAGAGGCGTGGATTTTTCGGCCCTGGGATCGAAGCTATGGGTATGAGTTTGCCAATCGATCCAGAAGCAGTGACGAGTGGAGATATCGGCGAGAAGCGAGCAACGCTTGAGATGGACCACGAGGAGGCGATCGAATTCGTCCGAGAATGCTGTCTGGAGACGGGATTTGGTATCCCTGTTGAGTTTTCACCCTCACAGCTCCTGAACGAAAAAGTCGACGCAGACCGCGATCCGTACTACGTGCTTGGAGCCTGCAATCCTGGGATGGCAAACAGGGCCCTTGATTCCTCTGACAACAAGATTGGCGGACTGTTCCCCTGTAACGTCATTATCTGGGAAGAAGAGCCTGGGGTGCAGGAAGTCTACCACGTGTCGATCATGAAAATCGCCCGACTGGCCGGCATGGCACCAAACGATCAGGCATGGGAGAATATCGTCGCTGATACCGGAAAGCTCGTCACCGATCTATTCGAGAAAATCCAGGAAGAGGCCGTCTGATTGCTGTCTGCGAGCTAAGAGTCTCACAATTGAGAACTGAACGAGTACACTAAAGTACCGCGCTCTCAGAGCAGCTAGCGATGGGAGAGACAGATGCCCTCCACCATGATGCCCATCGGCTGGCTCCTGGCGCTCCGTCCGAAGAGTACGTGTTTGGCGCGTGTTCACCGGGGTGGCACTCAGCAGGCACACACGTCGCCTGTATCGAGCAGTGGATGGAAGATATGCAATCGATCGGCATCAAGCGCGTCTGCTGTCTGCTGCCTGGTCGGCAACTCGACGAGGACGAGGCAAACCTCGACAAGTATGCAGACGTGTTCGGAAAAGACAACCTGCTCCATGCACCAGTGCCTGATACCAAACTTGTCGACACCACACTGCTGAATGAGAAAATCATCCCGTTTCTCGAGGACGCAACAGACGCCGAGGAACCGGTTGTCGTCCATGGACTCGCTGGTATCTCGCGAACTGGGCAGGTGCTTGCAGCCTGGCTGGTCTACGACAGGGGGTATCCTCCCGCAAAGGCAATCGGAACCGTCACCGAACTCGGGCGAGATCCACGCGTGCCAGTCTCACAGGGGACAGCGACTGAAGCGGAGTTGATTGCGTTACTCCGGTCAGTCGTCGACGAATAGGGCAATCCAGACCGGTTCTTATATTCCAGGGCGCACAACATCGCGTAATGACGACGATCAAAGACAGCGTCCACGATCACATCGAAATCTCCGGTGTGGCTCGGGAACTGCTAGAGACACCCCCCGTCCAGCGACTGCGCCGAATCAGCCAGCTCGGGACTGCCGTCCTCGTCTATCCCTCCGCAAACCACACTCGGTTCGAACACAGTCTGGGAGTGTACCATCTCGCCGATACTGCGCTCGACCATCTCGGTATCGAAGGCACCCAGGCCGAACGCGTCAGGGCGAGCGCACTGCTTCACGATATCGGTCACTGTCCATACAGCCACAACATCGAAGACGTGCTGTATCGACACACCGGGAAATATCACGACGAAGTCCACGAGTTGATCGACTCGGGTCCTGTCGCCAGAGTGCTGAGAGAGAACGGACTCAGTCCGGGCCGTGTCGCCGACCTGATCGCTGGCGAGGGAGAACTCGGCCAACTTGTCTCCGGCGAGTTGGATGTCGATCGGATGGATTATCTGGTGCGGGATGCACACCACACCGGCGTTCCGTACGGCACGATCGATCACGGACGGCTTGTCCGCGAGCTCCGCTTCGTCGACGGAGCTCTTGTCCTTGACGAGGGGAACGTCCAGACTGCAGAAAGTCTCTTGCTTGCGCGCGCATTGATGAATCCGACGGTGTACAAACACCACGTCTCGCGGATTGCGACTGTGATGCTCCGGCGAGGGGTGAGTCGAGTGATCGAACACGATGTAACAACACCCGAGAGGCTGCGGCGGTTGGATGACTACGCGTTACGACAGCTCCTCCGGGAGTGCTCGGCGACAGAGGAGATTGCCCGACGGCTCGACAATCGGAAGCTGTACAAGCGAGCAGTCTGGGCGGAACTCGATGCTGTCCCCGAGGAGCTACGCTCGGCACCCCCAGAGAAAATCCACGAGTATGAGCGTGAGATTGCCGAGGAAGCGAACGCGACACCGGAACGAGTGATCCTGGATATTCCTGATCAGCCCGCGATCGAAGAGTCCTCGTCTCGAGTCCTCATAAACGGAACCGTTCGACCGCTCGAAGAGCAGTCGACGCTCGTGACGGCACTCCGTCTCGCCCAGCGCGACCAGTGGCGGATGGGCGTCTACGCACCTGCTGAAAAAAGCGACCACGTCGGCGATGCCGCTGTTAGATGTCTGGGCCTCGATCTCGATGGAACGCGGATCCGTGATGTGAGACCCGGGGTACACGCGACGCTCGATGAGTTCGAGTAGTGATGGCTCACTGTCAGCAGATGCGTTCGAATAGTGATTACTCGATGTCGGTGACCCTGATCTCGAACGTGAGGGTCTTCCCTGCGAGTTCGTGGTTGAAATCGACCGTGACAGTTTCTTCACCGATTTCCGACACACGGCCCGGCAGTCCAGTCTCTTTTACTTCCACTTCGAAATCGAGTTCGAGCTCTCTGTCGCCGATCATCTCCTCGAAGTTTTCGCGGTCGTACTCGATGACTCGACTGTCTTTGTACTGTCCGTACGCTTTCTCTGGAGGGATCGAGACAGTTGTTTCGCTCCCTTCCGCTAGCCCTCTGAGTGCATCCTGCAGCCCCGGAATAACGTCGCTATCACCGACCGACACCGTCAGTGGTTCGTATTTCCTGTCCGGGTACTCACTCGCGAGTCCAGTCTCCTCTGCAAGCCCCCGGTCGGAGGTATCGAACAGCTCACCGTCTGGTAATCGACCAGTGTACTCGATCGTGACCTCGTCACCGTCAGATACTGTCATACATCTCTGTCAGAGGGCGTCATTCTTAAACGAGGCGACCGACCGATAGTAAAAAGTGTACGTTATTCGAGCTCTTCAGCCAGCTCTTCGGCGTCGATGTCGACGTCTTCGAGTGCGTCCTCGATATCACCGCCACCCATTCCGCCGCCCATCATGCCGGGCATCCCCATGCCCATGCCGCCGCCATCGATGATTTCCTCGATGACGATGCGGTCGACACCGACGAAGTCGATCAGCTGCTGGCCAATCTGCTGTTTTTGCATCATCCACTGCTGGTTCATCGTCAGCTGTGGCGTTGCCTCGATGTAGAGTGACTCTTTCTCGACTTCGACTGTCTCGTACTCTGGCTCGCTTTCTGCGTCCTCGTCTGCGTCCTCGTCGTCTGCTTCCTCTTCGTCTTCGACGAGCTGTTCTTCTTCGACGGTATCAGTCTCGAACCAGATGTTCAGATCGAGTCCGATGAACATATCGAGCAGGCCGTGTGCTTTCTCCTCGCGGTCGGTCACTTCCTCGACGATTTCGTACTCGTACTCGACATCGTCGCCGGCGAGTGGATGGTTGAAATCGACACGTGCACGGCCGCCGATGATCGTCTCGACGAACCCTTCTTCGCCATTGATACGCACCTGTGCGCCCGGGTACCGGTCGTCTTCTGGAATTTTGTCCTTGCTGATTGTCCGGACCTGGTCGTCGTCGAACTCGCCGAAGGCCTCTGCAGCCGGCACGACGACAGTCCCGCTGTCACCGACTTCCTTGCCGATGATATCGTCCTCGACAGTGCCGAAGAGATGTCCTTCACCAAGCACAATCGTTCGTGGACCGAACTCCTGTTCGTCGGTATCGATACCTTCCTCGTCTGCAATCTCCTCGTCGGTCGTGTCGACGAGGCGCTCGTCCTCGACAGTCCGTGCAGTGTAGGCGATTTTGATGAAATCCCCGTCCTGCAGTCCATCTACCTCTTCGTCTTCACTATCGACTGTCTCCGCATCGGAATCATTGCTCATACCGTTTTGGTCACTCGTAATACTCTTAAGGACACCGTTTCGGTGCGCTCGGCGATGGGTCGGCACTGTTTTCACGCCGGCAAATCCACAGCCGACTATGTACGAAGTCGAACTGAAAGTAGAGGCCGACCACGAGCAGGTCCGTGACCGCCTGAAACACTTGGAGGCGGACCGTATCGAGTTTGTCACACAGGAAGACTGTTACTACGATGCACCTGATCGGGAGTTTGCCGAAACTGACGAAGCACTCAGAATCCGAACCGAGCGGTCTGATGGGGAGACCGAAACCCGACTCACCTACAAGGGGCCGCTACTCGAAGCGAAATCGAAGACCCGCGAAGAAGCTGAGACAGTCGTTGCCGACAGCGACGAACTCGAAGCCATTCTTGATGGGTTGGGGTACGAGCCAGCAGCAGTCGTCCGAAAAGACCGCGAACGGTTTTTACTCGATGGCTGCACAATCACCCTCGATTCGGTCGAGAATCTCGGTGAATTTCTCGAAGTAGAACTCGATGTGGCCGAAAATACACAGATTGACGAGGCACGAGACCGACTCGTCGATGTCCTCGACCGTCTCGGTCTCGATGCCGACGAACAGATCCGAACCTCCTATCTTGGGTTGCTGCTCACCAAGGAGTGAGAAATTACTCGTGAGAATTGTTCGCCAGTACATTGTTTCCGAAAGTTATAGACGGGCAGCTACCGAATCCTCGGATAATGACTGAACGGAACATTCACGTCGAGCCTGCGGCGGCTCAGGCCGTCGAGGACCAGCAGATCGAGATTGTCGAGCGAAAGGGGATCGGTCATCCGGACTCTATCTGTGATGGTGTCGCTGAGGAGGTCGCACGGGCGCTTGCCCAGACGTATCTCGACCGGTTCGATACACTGTTGCATTTCAATACCGACGAGACCCAGCTCGTGGCAGGAACTGCTGCACCAGCGTTCGGTGGCGGCGAGATGCTGGAGCCGATCTACATTCTGCTCGTCGGCCGAGCAACAAAAGAGTACAACGGTGAGAAGATCCCGGCTGAAACCGTCGCACTCAGAGCAGCACGCGCCTATCTCGATGACCATTTCCCGAATCTCGATGTCGGCTCTGATGTTATCGTCGATGTAAAACTGGGGGAGGGAAGCGGTGATCTGCAGGATGTCTTCGGTGACTCGGCCAAAGTACCGATGGCAAATGACACGAGCTACGGCGTTGGACACGCGCCGTTGACCGAAACAGAACAGATCGTCTATAACACCGAGCGGGAGCTGAATACGAGCTACGCCGTCGAAAACCCTGAAATCGGCCAGGACATCAAGGTAATGGGGAAACGAGAAGGCGACGAGATCGATGTGACGGTTGCGGTCGCGATGATCGATGAGTATATTGCGGATATGGAAGCATACAAAACGGCAGTCGAGGAGGTGAAAGCCTTTGTCGAAGAGCTGGCGAGTGAGATTACAGACCGCGAGGTGACTGCCCACGTCAACACGGCCGACAACTACGAGGAAGGCTCGATCTATCTCACCACGACAGGAACCAGTGCAGAACAGGGCGACGATGGCTCCGTTGGCCGCGGAAACCGGGCGAACGGTCTCATCACCCCGAACCGCCCGATGAGTATGGAAGCAACGAGCGGAAAAAATCCAGTCAATCACATCGGCAAAATCTACAACCTTCTTTCGACCGAGATCGCCGAGTCGGTCGCGGCCGATGTCGATGGGATCCGACAGCTCCAGGTCAGATTGCTCAGCCAGATCGGCCGGCCGATCGATCATCCACACATCGCCGATGCCCAGGTCATCACCGAGGAGGGCGTCGACGTAGCGGATATCCAGGATGAGATCGAGGCCACCATCGACGAAGAATTGGCGAACGTCACTGGGATTACCCAGCGTGTGATCGAAGACGAACTCTCCACCTTTTGAACGAATTTGGCGGATTAGCACTGCCTGGACAGCGCTGGTGGATTAGTAGGAACTACCTACTACTCACCTGACAGAAACGAACTATAATTATCGTCCGTGTTGAAGACTACCATGTGAGCCCACAATCAAAATACTCCGTTGCGCAGTACATGTCCCACTCGGTCGAGCGAGTGTCGCGGGATGACTCGCTCCAGACGGCTGCCGAACTGATCCAGGAGGAAGAAAACGGGGCGCTCATCGTGCCGGGGGAGCCGATGCTCATCCTGACGAGTACTGATGTCGTTCGGATGGTCGCGGAGGGGCACGATAGCTCGGCGCTTACTGTCTCCGACGCAGCGACGACAGTAACGACGACAGTCGAACCCGACCAGCATATCAAAGACGCCGCCTCGACGATGCTGAAAGATAAGACGAGTCACCTGCCAGTGATCGAAGACGGTGAGGTGATCGGGATGCTAACGAAGACACACATCACCAAAAGCAGTGCAAAGCTCTAAGGAGCAGTTCTGGATCAAAGCGGCTTTAGCTACTGGTCAGCAAAGGGGGCTATGCAGCCGCCAGGAGCCTCGACAGTCCTCGTTCGGTACGGCGAGATCGGTCTCAAAAGCAATGGGAGCCGACGACGGATGGAAGAGCGCCTGGCCGAGAATATTCGTGCGATGCTTGCGGATCGAGGAGTGACGGGCTCTGTCGAACGGACGCACACCCGGCTGTATGTCCACACGACGACGGCACAGCTTGAGACAGCGACGGATGCAGTCACCGATACGGCCGGTGTCGTCTCTGCGAGCCCGGTTCGGCGTGTCGAGCCGACGATGGAAGCGATCACCGACGCCCTCGCCGAAAGTGCCAGGAAACACTACGACGGACGGTCGTTTGCAGTCCGCGTTCGGCGTGCCGGTCCCGAAGATGCACACGAGTTTTCCAGCACAGAACTAGAACGAGCAGGGGGGACCGTTGTCAGCGAGGTAGCCAGCGAGGAAGGATTCGAACCGACAGTTGATCTCGAGGATCCAGCGCTGACGTTTGCTATCGAATGTCGACCGGACGATGCCTACCTCTTTTTCGAACGCGTTCAGGGACCGGGCGGCCTCCCGGTTGGGACACAGAAGCCACTGGTTGCACTCGTTAGCGGTGGGATCGACTCACCCGTTGCCGCCTGGCAAGCGATGCGGCGTGGTGCCACCGTCTATCCGCTGTACATCGATCTTGGCGACTACGGCGGCGTCGACCACCGGATGCGCGCGATCGAGACGACCGAGCAGTTACAGCGCTACGCACCAAATACGGACTGCAGACTCCGTATCGCACCAGGTGGGGAGGTAATCAGCCAGATTATGGACGTCACTGAGATGTACCGGATGCTGGTTGCCCGCCGGTTCATGTTTCGTGTTGCAGAAGCGGTCGCAGCAGCGGTGGGCGCTGTCGGTATCGTCACCGGTGAATCAATCGGGCAGAAGTCGAGTCAGACGACCGCAAATCTGCACGTGACCACTGCAGTGACCGAGTGTCCGGTTCACAGACCGCTGGTGACGATGGACAAAACAGAAATTACGGCGAAAGCGAAAGCGCTCGGAACCTACGAGGAGTCGACAATCGAGACGGGCTGTCACCAGCTTGCACCCACCAGACCTGCCACACAGCCGCCACTGGATCGGATTCAGGCGGCCGAGCCCGAGGAGCTCGATCGACTGGCAACCGAGGCAGCAAGAGCACGCGAGATTCTCGGCAATGGGACAGACCAAACCGATACTGTCGGTGCTCGAAGAGAAACCGATATATAAAACAACGTCGGATACGCAGGGAAACCATGGTTACGTCAAGCGCTCCGGGGAAAGTGTATCTGTTCGGAGAGCATGCAGTCGTCTACGGCGAGCCGGCGGTACCGTGTGCCATCGAACTCAGGGCAGAGGTGACGGTCAACGAACGGGACGAGGGAGTCCGGGTGCAGGCAAACGATCTCTCGATAGACGGGTTTACCGTCGAGTACGAGGCAAGCGAATCGGGGCGGCCGGATATCGATGTCGCGGATTCCCTGGTTGATGCGGCGATGGGGTATGTCAACGAGGCGATCGAGCAGGTCAAAGACGCGACAGGCGTCGAAGACACAGGATTCGAGGTACAGATCGACAGCGAAATACCGCTTGGCGCTGGACTGGGATCCTCGGCAGCGGTCGCTGTCGCGGCAATCGATGCTGGGACACGCGAACTCGGCGTCGAACTGTCACCTGCTGAGATCGCAGACCGTGCCTACCAGGTCGAAAACACAGTCCAGAATGGGGAGGCCTCGCGTGCAGATACCTTCTGCTCGGCGATGGGCGGTGCAGTCAGGGTCGAAGGCGATGACTGCCGGCAGATCGAGAGTCCGGAGCTACCGTTCGTGATCGGCTATGACGGGGGTGCTGGCGACACCGGTGCGCTCGTCTCTGGTGTCAGAACGCTCAAAGACCAGTACTCGTTTGCCGCTGATACCATCGAGGCGATCGGTGATATCGTTAGAAACGGTGAGCAGGCCGTTGCAGACGGTGATCTCGAAGAGCTCGGCCGACTGATGAACTTCAATCACGGACTACTCTCTGCGCTTGGAGTCTCCTCGCGTTCGCTGGATGCGATGGTCTGGGCAGCGCGCGACGGGGGCGCCTACGGCGCAAAGCTGACCGGCGCGGGCGGCGGTGGCTGTATCGTTGCACTCGATCAGACGCCAGAAACGACGACGGCCCTCGAGTATACGCCCGGCTGTGAGGAGGCCTTTCGAGCCACACTGGATACAACCGGCGTCCGAACGGAGGATGACTGAATGGTCACAGTGTTGAAACTCGGCGGGAGCGTCATCACTGATAAAGACGAACCAGAGACAGCGGACCGGGTGGCGATCAGCCGGGCAGCCCAGTCGATCGAATCGGCGCTGCGCGAGGGGAGCTCTCTCGTGATCGTCCACGGTGGCGGGAGTTTTGGCCATCACCACGCCGCAAGACACGGTGTGTCGACTGAGAGTGGAACACACGACAGCACTCAGGTGTGTGCGATCCACCGGGCAATGTGTGAGCTAAACGAGATTGTTCTTGATGGGCTCCACGAGAAGGCTGTGGACGCGGTACCGGTTCGGCCGCTGTCGGTCGCTTCCCGATCGCAGAGTGCTGCGGTAACCTTTCCTGTGACACAGCTTCAGCGGATGCTTGCCGAAGGGTTCACGCCAGTCATCCCGGGCGATGTGATCGTTCACGAAACGAAGGGTGCAACCGTGCTGAGTGGCGACACGATCGTCGTCGATATCGCCCAGTCACTGGATGCCGATCGCGTCGGCCTTTGTTCGACTGTTCCGGGTGTACTGGATCGGAATGACGAAGTCGTCCCGGAGATTAACCGGTATGGCGATGTTGCGGAGATTCTGGGTGAGAGTGAGTCGACAGACGTGACCGGTGGGATGGCAGGAAAAATCAAGCGACTACTCGCACTCGATGTGCCAGCATCGGTGTTCGATCTGGACTCACTCGATACGTTTCTTGACACCGGCCAGGCAGGAACCGTCGTCAGATAATCTCGGCGGTGATCTCTCCGAGACGAACGCTGGTGGCGACTCCGAGACGAACGCACGAATACAGTGTATAATAAAAGCTGGTGCCGAAATGCATTTACGGAATTCAACCCTTGCACTCGATATGACTACAACATCTGTAACGGAGAGTCTGAAATACGGCGGACGAATGTTTGGCCTGTTTCTCGTGGTTACAGCTGTAGGAGGTGGACTCAGTATACTCGGTAGCTACCTGGCCGCACCGGAGATCGGTGCAGTTCTCGCAGATGGGGTGGATGGCGCTGAAACGGCAGCGCTTGCAGGAGGCGTTGTACTCACATTTCTCGGCGTGTCGACGCTAGTGATCGGACAGTTCATGATCATCTACAAACTCGTCGCCGATGCAGTCGCCCAGGGTGTCCAGCTTGCTACACCTGCGGAGAATGCGGGGGCTGTACCAGCATCATCAAAGACGGCTGGTGAACCAGAGCCAGAAACGTCGAATGCACCACCGGCACAAACGCCGGCTGAGTCGGAGCCAGCCACACAGGAGACAACTGAAACGCAGCCAGTGGCTGGCGAATCACCGTCCAACACGACGGAGCGTTCACGAGAGCCCGAGCAGGATGTCGGTTCGTCACCGTCTGAGACTGTTGCAGACGAGTCACAACAGGTGGACGCCACAACTGAATCACAGCGTGTTCCGCTGGGACCAGAGCAACAAACCGACCCCGAACGACAGTCCCAGCCGACAGACAGTGACGAGTCGCCAGCTGCTGAGGAGTCATCTGCTCCAGAGGCTGAGATCGATACCGCCGAGCCAGAGCGTACATCGTTCGAATCGGCCTCGTCGACTGACCCGACAGCAGCCGAACGCCCACAGGACGCCCCTCCTGCGGAGCAACCGACAGCCACCGACGATAACGCAGGGAAAACAGAGTCGCTCCCAGAAGACGGGCGCGAACGGACGGCAGAAGAGATCGCGTTCGGAGCAGGGGCGAATCGCGGCTCTGACACGCCAACCGAAACTGAAACCGAGTCTGATGATACCCAGCACTCGACTGGTGAGGAGGAGTGGTTCGAAGACGATACCCATCCGGAACCAGCAGAGACGGTACCAGAAGAAGAGCAGTTGGAAAAAGAGGACGAAACCGACCGAAGCGGGACGAAAACCGCGAATAGTGGCTCAAAAGACCCGCTTTCGGACAGCTTCGGAAACAACAGCTAACGCAGCGACAACCGACGTTCTTTTGGCGGTTGCGACACGAGTAGGTGATATCCGAGCGAACGGTCGCCACGGGCCTCTCGGGGGCGACCGGCGTGTCGCTGACAGACGGAGGAACTGGCTACGGGCCATACCTCCTGACAGCGGCCGACCGACAGCGTCGGGACCACGAGCCAGCCGACTCGGTGGCTGTGTTCGTTGTGGCCGGTCACCCCGAGCGTGGCGGCCGCCTCGGCGTGATTACAATGGAAATCGAAATTGCAACGATTGGCGGTTACGAAGAGGTTGGGAGACAGATGACGGCGGTGCGGGCGGGCGATGACGTCGTCGTCTTCGATATGGGGCTGAACCTCTCGAAGGTACTGATTCACGACAACGTCGAAACGGAGCGGATGCACTCACTCGATCTGATCGATATGGGTGCCATCCCGGACGACCGCGTTATGTCCGATCTGGAGGGTGACGTGAAAGCGATCGTGCCGACACACGGTCACCTCGATCACATCGGCGCAATCTCGAAACTCGCTCATAGATACGACGCGCCGGTGGTTGCGACACCGTTTACCATCGAACTCGTCAAACAGCAGATCCAGGGCGAAGAGAAATTCGGCGTCCAGAACGATCTCATCAAGATGGAAGCCGGCGAGACGATGAGCATCGGAGACCGGAACGAACTCGAGTTCGTCAACGTTACACACTCGATTATCGATGCGATCAATCCGGTGCTTCATACACCAGAGGGCGCGATTGTCTACGGACTGGACAAACGGATGGATCACACGCCGGTCATCGGCGATCCGATCGACATGGAGCGGTTCCGAGAGATCGGTCGCGAGGACAACGGCGTGCTCTGTTATATCGAGGACTGTACCAACGCTGGCAAGAAGGGACGGACTCCCTCCGAATCCGTCGCCCGTCGCCACCTGAAAGACGTGATGTACAGCATGGAAGAGTACGACGGCGGAATCGTCGCAACGACGTTCTCCTCGCACATTGCGCGTGTGAAAAGTCTCGTCGAGTTCGCCGACGACATCGGCCGCAAACCCGTGCTTCTCGGTCGGTCGATGGAGAAGTATTCGGGGACTGCAGAACGACTCGACTTCGTCGAGTTCCCCGAGGATCTCGGGATGTACGGCCACCGGAAATCCGTCGACCGGACGTTCAAACGAGTGATGAACGAGGGCAAAGAGAACTTCTTGCCGATCGTCACCGGCCATCAGGGTGAGCCGCGTGCGATGCTCACCCGGATGGGTCGTGGTGAAACGCCGTACGAACTCGACAATGGCGATAAAGTGATCTTTTCAGCGCGTGTCATCCCAGAGCCGACAAACGAGGGTCAGCGCTACCAGTCAGAGAAGCTGCTGGGGATGCAGGGTGCACGGATCTACGACGATATCCACGTCTCGGGCCACCTGAACCAGGAAGGTCACTACGAGATGCTCGATGCGCTCCAGCCACAGAACGTGATCCCTGCTCACCAGGATATGAGCGGCTACGCCGACTACGTCAACCTTGCAGAGAACAAAGGGTACGCACTGGGTCGCGATCTCCACGTGACGCGTAACGGAAACATGATCCAACTGGTTGAGTAAACAATGAGAAGTCAGCAGGTAGTCGAAGCCACACTCGAACGGCGACGGCAGATAATCAACGATGGCATCGCAGCGGATCTCACGATCGACGAGCCAGAGCGACTCTACGAGGCCTCTCGGTATCTCCTCGAAGCTGGCGGGAAACGGCTCCGGCCGACGATCTTGCTCCTTGCAGCAGAATCACTCGCGGATGTCGAGCCTGAAAGCGAGGACTACCGACGGTTTCCTGCTATCGACGACACCGCGGTCGACATCATGGCCGCAGCGGTCAGCATCGAGATCATCCAGTCCTTTACGCTCATCCACGATGACATCATGGACGACGACGATATGCGCCGCGGCGTCCCTGCAGTCCACCGAGAGTACGATCTTTCGACAGCGATTCTCGCCGGGGATACACTCTACTCAAAGGCTTTCGAGAACATGCTCGACACCGGCGCACCGTCCGAGCGCTCGGTGCGTGCACTCTCGGAGCTTGCAACGACCTGTACAGAGATCTGTGAGGGGCAGTCACTCGACATTCAATTCGAGAATCGAGCAGCAGTCACGCCCGACGAGTATCTCGGAATGGTCGAACTCAAAACAGCAGTGTTGTACGCTGCCGCAGCGAGTATCCCGGCCGTGTTGCTTGGCTATGACGACGCTGTCGACCCGCTTCACAGCTACGGGCTGGATGTCGGTCGCGCGTTCCAGATCCAGGATGACCTGCTCGATCTGACGACGCCAACAGAAAAGCTTGGTAAACAACGTGGCAGCGACCTCGTCGAGGGCAAACGGACGATTATCACAGTCCACGCCCGTGACCAGGGTGTCGATATTGACTCGCTGGTCGACGCCGAAACAGTCGAAGATGTCACCGAAGCAGAGATCGACGCCGCTGTTGCAGAACTAGAGCGAGTCGGCAGCATCGATTATGCTCGCTCGCGTGCGCGTGAACTCGTCGAGAACGGAAAATCCCATCTCGACGTACTGCCGGAGAACGAGGCACATCACCTCCTCTCCGATATTGCGGATTACCTGATCGAGCGGGAGTATTAATACACCAACCCCGATTCACACTATCTTCCGCATTCTGCAGTAGACACTCACATTACTCAGTATCAGTCGACGCCGTCCTCTCGCCAGGTTCGAAGGCCAACTCGATGTCTTCCGTACGCTCCTCAACACCAGGGTCTTTAGCATCCGCTGTGTTGTTCTGGTGGCTGGTTTCCGTCGCTGTCGACGGGTGCTCAGCAGTACTCGTATGTGCCAGGTGTGCACTGGAGAGATCAGTCTGCCACTGTTCAAGCGAGTCGACCCGTTCTGTGAGGGAATGGAGTCGATCGATAACGGTCACCAACGTTTCATCGTCGTCGAGGCGATCCGCGAGCTCGACCAGTTCAGCAAGGAGCTCAGAGACTACCTCGGCATCACCGACGCGATCAACAACCGTCGAAAGCTCATCGAGTAGCTCCTGCGTCGTCTGCAGATCGTCAGTGAGTGTTCCGATGGAAGTTTCAGCACCGTCAATATCACTGTCAAGTTGATCGATTCGATCTCGGAGTGTATCGACTTCTTCAGCTGGTACAGCGCCCCTCTGGCTGTTCTCATCAGGCACATCCAGTCTGGAGATTACCTCCGACGCGACGGCGTCAACGAGTTCGTCAGATGGTTCCTGAGTGTCGTCGTTCGAGCCACCGCTGGTGTGCTCGATACTATCATTCTCAATGGTCAGCTCTCCGAGATCATCTGTCGAGGAGTTCGTCTTCGACGGTGTGACCCAGGTAATCTCATTATCCGGATCCTCCAGCGGTTCACCATCTTCATCCTGTATCTCATCTATCTCGGGTGTGCCCGCACACTCGTCGACAGCGCTCGCGACCTGTTTGATCCCATACACAACCTCTCTGATCTGCCACGCTGGCAAGAAGAGATCGAGACGGAAACGGCCATTCTCGCGGACTCGTGAATGGTCGGGGTTCTTTTCTGGGTGGAAGGCGATCTGTGCGGGTTCTGTGCCGTCCGGCACGGGATCGAGGAGCGTTACAGTCGCATCCTGTTGATAGTTCGATACCACCTCAAGATTGACTTTGACGTTGTCTCCGTCGGTGTGGACCTGTTTTTTGATCGTCAACCCCTCCAGGTCTGTCTCGAAATCGGCCACTGTTCCAGCCCCTGTCATTGATACTGTCTTTCAGCCACAGGTACAAAATACAACGGAAAGGCACCTACAAGCCAACTCACGAGTACACTATACAACAGAACTCACGAACAAAGAATCAAAGCCACTGGTTGCACTACATTACATATGAATTACCAGCAGAGTCTCGATCTGGCGGCGGCAGTACCCGAGACGGTTGGACCGCTCGTTGTCGATATCGATGGGACAATCACCGACGACAGTCGGGCACTGGACCCGCGTGTGTGTCCGGTGCTTCGGTCCTGGCCAGCGCCGGTCATTATCGCGACCGGCAAGGCGATGCCGTATCCTGTTGGACTCTGTGAGTTTCTCGGGATCGAAATCCGCGTGATTGCCGAAAACGGTGGCATTGCACTGTCTGGGCGGAGTGAAACGATCCAGATCGAGGGAGACCGCGAAGCTGCACAGGCAGTCGCAACAGCCTACCGGGACGCAGGCTACAGCCTTGGCTGGGGGGCAGCAGATCTCGTCAATCGGTGGCGTGAGACAGAGATTGCACTCAGCCGTGATTCGCCGCTAGAGCCACTCGAATCGATCGCTACCGAACACGGGCTGGAGGTCGTCGACACCGGCTACGCCTACCACGTCAAATCACCTGCACAGAGCAAGGGCAAGGCACTCCAGGTGCTGGCAGATGAACTTGGCTACGAGCGCGAGGCGTTCTATGCTGTCGGTGACTCGGTTAACGATGTCTCGACGTTCGATGTGGTTGGCACGGCTGTTGCCGTCTCGAATGCAGATGCGGCTGCACGGTCAGCCGCCGACCATGTGACAACAGCCGGGTTCGGCGAGGGGTTTCTGGAAGCGGCGTTGTGGCTCGCTGAACACTCTTGATGGAGTAGACAGCGATTCATCCGGATCGTCAGGCGTATATTTTATACCTGCCCATATGACGAGTATGGACGGCGAGATCTCCGGTCCTGAACTCGAAGCTGTACTCGAAGAAGACGATCCGCTGATCGTCGATATCCGAAATCCAACCGCGTTCGAGCAAAACCGCATCGCGGACAGCATCAACATTCCGCTGCCCGAGCTTCCACAACAGGTTGACCGCCTGCGAGATGCAGACCACGTCGTCACGGTCTGTCCACACGGGAAAGCCAGTGTTCGCGCGGCTCGACTCATCACATCGTTTGCGGGCTTCGATGGCCGTGTCGAGAGTCTCGAGTGTGGACTCACTGGCTGGGACGGACCCACTGACGGAGAGACGCTTTCACAGAACTCATCGGATGCGCCATTTTGAACGGTGGCTCGGGTGAATGCTCTCATCACAAGGGGCTGAGCGGGGGTAACGTCTCGTCATCGCCACCATCCGCAGTTCACTCGCCAGCGACTAAAGTCTCTCGTGTCCTGTGGATTCTGATTTCTCTCGTGTCCTGTGGATTCTGATTTCTCTCGTGTCCCGTGGTATCGAATAGCGAAAGTGTTTATATTTTCCTGGCCGACCGATACAGGTATGGTGAGAGTGTTGCAGACCGAGGCCCCGACCAGGGAGACCTACGAGCCGTTGTCTCACAGTCTGGAAGTGAGCATCTTTTATTTTTTGTCGGCAATCGCCATTCTCGTCTTTTTTTACGGCCTGTACAGACGGCTGGACAGCTACGTCGACGGCCCCGAGGACGAGGTAGCCCGGCTCGACAATTTCAGACACCGCGTTCGGTCTGCAACACGGATCGTCTTCTCGAACGAAAACCAGTTTGACCGCGATATCTATGCAGGGTTGATGCACTCGTTTATCGTATGGGGATTTCTCTCGTTATTGATTGCGACGACGATTCTCGCCATCGATCTGTACATCTATGGTCGGTTCACGGGCAGCTCATTCTGGCGCGGTGATTTTTATGTCGCCTATCAGTTCGCAGTCGATGCGCTGGGGCTGTTGTTCGTCGTCGGTGTTGGGATGGCGATCTATCGTCGCTACTGGATCCGGAAGGACCGGCTGTTCAGCCCTCATACGTCTCTCGAGGATCACCTCTTCATCTGGACGTTGTTTTTCCTCGGTGTCGGTGGCTTTCTGCTCGAAGGCATCCGTATTCTCGTCAACGGCTACCCACCATTCGAGGTGGTGAGCTTCGTCGGCTGGGCTACGGCGCTTGGCATGGAAGCAGTGTTCAGCATCGCTGGTGTGTCGACGACTGGTTCTACGGCGTCCTCGGTACACTGGGGGCTGTGGTGGAGTCACTCGCTGCTTTCTTTGTTTTTCATCGCGTGGATTCCCTTCGCGAAACCATTTCATATGCTTTCCTCGTTCGCAAACGTCGTCGTCCGCGACGAGAAGGCAGGAAAGCGCCTGCCGGGAGTGCCAGCTGATCTGGAGGCAACGAATGCAGAGTCGATGGACGATTTTACCTGGAAAGAACGACTCGACCAGGATGCCTGTACGAAATGCGGGCGATGTTCAGCCGTCTGTCCGGCAAAGGCAAGCGGGCGGCCGCTCGATCCCCAGAGCGTCATTCTCGATCTCAAGAGCTATCGTGAAACAAACGATGCAGGTGATGCGGAGATACCCATCGTCGCGGATGGCGGCACCTCCGTAATTGATGCAGAGACGATGGAGTCGTGTCTGTCTTGTATGGCCTGTATGGATGCCTGCCCTGTCGAGATCGAGCATCTCAAAAGTTTCACCAGGATGAACCGTCAGCTCGTCGATCAGGGAGACGTCGATGGAAACGTACAGGATGTCTTCCAGAATGTGATGCAACATGGCAACACGTTCGGTGAACCAGCGGGTGACAGGGGGACCTGGGCCGACGAACTCGATGTTGATCTCACAGACGCGCGAGAAGAAGACGTAGAGTACCTCTGGTATGTTGGTGATTTTCCAAGCTACGACGAACGGAACAAACGCGTCGCTCGCTCACTGGCGAAGCTATTAGACAAAGCAGATGTGAGCTTCGGAATCCTCTTCGAGGACGAACAATACGACGGCAACGACATCCGGCGTCTCGGAGAAGAGTATCTCTATCTGGAACTTGCCGGCCATCACGTCGAACAGTTTGAAGACTGTACGTTCGAGAAGCTGATCTGTACAGATCCACACGCCTACAATACGTTCAAAAACGAGTACCCCGAGGTCGATTTCGACGAGTTTGCAGACGATCCGATGATGCCTTTCGAGTACGACGAACCCTGGAACGATGACGGTGAGATAGACGTTCTTCACTGGACCCAGGCTGTCGAGGAACTCGTCTTGGAAACCAGGCTTGGTCTGACTGGAAACGAGCTCGATTACACTGTTACCTACCACGACCCCTGCCATCTCGGCCGATACAACGACGAGTACGAGGCACCGCGCAGACTGATTCGTGCGACTGGCTGTGATCTCCAGGAAATGCCGCGAAACAGAGCCGACTCGTTTTGTTGTGGCGGTGGCGGTGGCGGGCTCTGGATGGAGTTCGACGAGGAGCCGAAACCGAGTGAACAACGCCTCCGCGAAGCACTCGAGGAGACTCCCGCTGGCAATGCAGTCGAGAAGTTCGTTGTTGCCTGCCCGATGTGTATGACGATGTACGAAGATGGTCGAAAAACCGGTGGATACGAATCTGACATCGAAATCGTGGATGTTGCTGAACTCCTCGTCGAAGCAGTCACAAAATAACGTGTTGATTGCAGCGCTGGTCAACGTTCTCACCTGCTGAAATCTATAGAAATGCCGTTACTATATAGATTAGGACATATTCATATATCCGGAACACTAACAGACGGTATGGAGACTCGCAAGGTACAGGTTACGGGGGGTTCGACGTACACAGTCTCACTGCCAAAGGACTGGGCAACGGAAAATGATGTGGGCTCTGGCTCACGTGTCGAGTTTTACGCCGAGGACGATCTGTTGTTACTCACGCCACACTCAGATGATGAACACACAGAGGGTGTGCTGGATATTACAGAGCTGACCAACGAAGATGAGCTTACACGGGCTGTCATGACGATGTACGTGAGTGGCTTCGACGTTATCTCACTCGAGACAGACAAGATGACAGCAAAACAGCGCCGGACAATCAGGGATGCAACACAGGGGCTCGTTGGGCTCGAAGTCATCGAAGAGATGCCGAACAAGGTGGTGTTGCAGGATCTACTCGATTCCTCGGAGCTGTCGATCGAAAACGCCGTGACGCGGATGCGTCTCGTTGCGCTGACGATGCTCGAAGACGCCATCGAAGCGCTCATCACCGACGACGACGAGCTGGCCCACGACGTGATGGAGCGCGACGACGACGTCGATCGGCTGTGGTATATGACCTCTCGTGTGTTCAGAACCGTGTTGCGAAGTCCAACGGCAGCCAACGAGATCGGATTCTCTCGTGAGACCTGTTTCGACTACCAGTCGAGTGCCCGCCAGCTTGAACGGATTGCCGATCACGCGACGAAGATCGCCAATCTCTCACTCGAGATCGAAGAGGTGCCTGATGGTGCTGCTAGATTACTCCGGGAGCTTCACGAGGAAGCTGCGACAGTGCCCGACACCGCCATGGACGCACTGCTTGCGTCGGACTCTGAGCATGCAATCACTCTGGCAAAGCAGGCACGACAGCAGATCGTGGTCGTCGACGACATTGTCAGAGATGTCGACAAAGAGATTCACGAGTTCGACCCACAGGTTGCACAGATACTCGGGCTCGTGGTCGACTCGTTGTCTCGAACCGCTGATTACGGTACGAACATTGCAGAAAGCGCACTGCAGAAATCAGCGCCGCGGCCTTAATCGAGCAAGACAGCGTTTACCTGCCCGTCCTGTCCAGGTCGGGAGGTAACACGCGCCTGTCCCTCGCTGGTGTCGATAACTGCACCACGGGTGATAATGTTTCGTCGCGCGTAGTTTGGATCTGCTGGGTTCTCGACGACATCCGTTATTTCGGCGGCGACCGTTCCGTCGTCAGTTGCGACGGTGGCTTTGTCGGTCGTAATCGCACGGACTTTCTCCTGGGTGCCGCGTGCGTTCACCGTTTTTAGCTTTGCGTTGCCGACCTGCGTCTCGGTTGGCTCCGAGCCGAGTTCGTGTTTGCGTTTGTCTCGTTTCGGTCGGAGGCGACCGCCTGTCCGCTTTCGCAGAGAACGTCCCTGGTCTTTCATACACCAACCCTGGGGAAGATACCACTTGAAGGTCTCGAATCTCCGCTGTCACCGACAAAAGATTTATAATTAGGAATATACTTCGTTCGCTCAGTATGATCGAGAGCTGGATGCTGATTGCGCTTTTTTTACCGAGTCCAGTCGTTTTTATCGGTGGCTTCCTCCTCGGGAAACATCACATCCGCCGACTCGCGAGAAATGGTGGTGAAAAGCGGTATCCGTCATTCGTCCAGGAGACAGTACAAAAATACAGACACGACCGAGAGTGGGTCAACTATGATTGAGATTGTCGGGCTGGTTGCAGTGATTTGTGTGCAAGTACTGTTCGCGCTGTTTGGATACTACAGCGCTGTTGGCCATGTGAACCGGATGCTCGATATCGAGGAGCCCGACTCGCCACAGATCACCCAGAATCTCCGAAGCGAGTTTGTCTCCAGAAAGGCATTGACTGTCGACGACATCGACAGCATCGATGACTGGGACGCATTCGAGTCTGCAGAGCAGTGCGAAGAAGACGAACGCCAACGGTGACGGTAGTCCCTAACAGAGCCGGTTGTTCTCGAACCAACCGACCGCAAAATCCACGAGTTGGGGTTGTGAGATGAGTTTGGCCTCACAGACGCCGACTGCACCTGTTTTGAATGCATCGGGATGGTCGCGTTCGAACGCATCACCACAGGTCTGGAAATCGTCATCTGAGTACTCGATATCTTCGAACTGAACCCACTCGCGGTCGCCGTCGACACAGATTGCACTTGCCTGTGTTTTCGTCCCCAGATCGAGGTCAGCACGGTACTCAGCGAGATGGAGCGAGGTGTTCGTCCCGTGGGATGTGCCGAGAAAGAGAATCCGGCCGTCGAGATCGTACACCCGGGCGAGCGGTGAGTTCTCACCGAGCGAATACGAGAGTGAGTGATCATCGGTAACGAATCGAGCGTCGGCTCCCCACGCCGCAAACGACAGCTGTGGGTGGGAGCTTCTGTGAACACCGCTGTAGGATCGAAAGCACTCTGCAATCGCACCCATCCCCTGTGTGGGAGTCACGGTAGGGCGATACGGTGGCAGCTGCTCACGGATGGTGTCGTACCACGATTCGGGAACCGGCGGGTTCTCCATGTTGGATGGCTCCATGTTCCCCGGCGAGTGTGTCGGCATCACGATCGTTCCTGCTGTTCCGATCACGTTCTGGAGGGCGTCGATAACTGCAGGGCCACCACCACAGACCCAACCCAGCGAAGAGAGTGATGCATGCACGAGCACCGTCTCACCAGACTCCAGCCCGAGCCTGGTCAGATCACGGCTCATCGAATCGACGGTGACCGTCTTTTCGGACTGGTCTGCTGGGAGTGGATTATCCATACGCCGTTATATCTCAATATCAATATACGTTTTGTGGTAGATAAGCGGTTGGAACAAAAACCGTGGCAGCTTCTCACCGGTGGTTTGTTTAGCTTGGCAGTATTGGATAGCTGTAGCTGATTGTCCAAATAAAAGAAAACGCCGCCAGACCGTTGTTCGAAATAGGATATAACGGTCCGAAGCTAGCCGAACATCTTGCGCGTTAGTAGTGTAGCTTATTAATTAGCGCACATCATTTCGCAGATCTCATTTTTTCTCTCAAATAGGGCAGACCCCTCATCTATTCTCATATGTCATTCAAATGACCTG
>LKMJ01000238.1_pt1 | contig 37477 bp, 42 predicted proteins | sample 643391 | NCBI WGS metagenome assembly LKMJ01 (sample SAMN04112250, study PRJNA286221) | soda lake metagenome | biome: soda lake; feature: Kulunda Steppe; material: water; isolation source: sample PL-Br10 brine of Picturesque Lake | place: Russia: Kulunda steppe | collected 2010-07 | reverse complement strand
TATTGTTTCACGCGGCGAGTACGCCAAGTATGGCCGATCCCGTCCTGATCACCGTCTACACGCGCGAGGACTGTCATCTCTGTGACGAGGCCGTTGATACCCTCCGACGGATCGCCGATTCGGAGGGTGTCGAGATCGAGATCGACCTCGTCGACGTCGACGAGGATGCGGACCTGCACGAGGAGTACAGCGACCGCATCCCGTACGTGCTCGTCGACGGGACACCGAAGTTCAAGTATCGCGTCGATCCCGCGAAAGCGCGGATGGAGCTGAAACGATACGCGTGAAAATAGCTCGGCAGTGCGAGGCTACTCCCGCGAGCGCCGCCCCGGCGACCACTCGCCGTCGAACTCCTCGTGAGTATAGGGCGCAGCGTCTTCTCCGGCGTAGGTCGCGACGAGGTGACCGTCGCCTTCGAGGTGGTACTTGTAGGTCGTCAGCCCTTCGAGGCCGACGGGGCCGCGGGCGTGGATCTTGCCCGTGCTGATGCCGACCTCCGCGCCGAGGCCGTACCGGAAGCCGTCGGCAAAGCGCGTCGAAGCGTTGTGGAAGACGCTCGCGGCATCGAGGCTTCGCATGAACTTGCCTGCGCGGTCGGCGTTTTCGGTGACGATCGACTCGGTGTGTTTCGAGCCGTGAACAGTGATGTGGTTGACGGCGGCGTCGAGCGAGTCGACGACTGCGATCGAGAGTTCGAGGTCGCCGTACTCGGTATCCCAGTCCTCGGCAGTCGCGGCGTCGACGTCGACGATCTCGCGGACGCGCTCGTCGCCGCGGAGTTCGACGTCTGCATCCTCGTACCGGGCGACCATTTCGGGTAAGAATTCCTCGGCGACGGCCTCGTGGACCAGCAGGGTCTCGACGGCGTTACAGACCGCCGGGTACTGCACCTTGGCGTCGAAGGCAATCTCCTCGGCCATCTCCAGATCGGCCTCGGAATCGACGAAGACATGACAGATCCCCTCGGTGTGACCGAGGACGGGAATCTGGGTGTTGTCCTGAATGTAGCTGACGAACTCCGAGCTGCCCCGCGGCATCAGCAGGTCGATCTCGTCGTCCATCGCCAGCATGGTATCGACCTCCTCGTGGGCCTCGATCTGCTGGGCCCAGCCGGTCGGGATCTCCTCGGTCGCCTCGACGATCGTCTCGTAGAGGACGCGGTTGGAGTGGCTCGCCTCGCTGCCGCCTTTCAGGATGACGGCGTTGCCCGATTTCAGACTCAGCGCGGCGATCTGGACCAGCGCGTCGGGGCGGGACTCGAAGACCGTCCCGATGACGCCGATGGGCACGGCGACTCGATAGAGTTCGAGGTCCTCGTCGAGTTCGCGTGCCGAGAGCGTCTTGCCGAGTGGATCCTCCTGGTCGGCGACGCTGCGAACCATGTCGGCGATATCCCCGAGCTTCGACTCGGAGAGTTTCAGCCGGTCGACCAGCGCCTGCGTGTACTCCCCCGCTTCGAGCATCTCCTCGCCCGCTGCGACGTCTTTCTCGTTCGCTTCGAGGATGGCCTCGCTGTGTTCCTCGATGGCGTCCGCGATCGAGCGCAGCGCGTCGTTTCGCTGCTCCTCGGAGACGTTCGCCAGTTCGAGCGCGGCGGACTGTGCCTCGTGGACTTTTTCCGTGGCTTCCGTGTTACTCATCGTCGACACCGTTGATAGGCGTAAATATCGTGCCGACGTTCTTGGTTGCAGCGATCTGTTCGAGCACGTCGGGTTCGGTCGATTCGGCGATCACGGCCGGAATACCGTGCTCGCTGACCCGTCTCGCGCCCTCGACTTTCGTCATGATCCCGCCGAAGCCATCGGTCGCCGAGTCCTCGACCAGCTGGTGGACGTAGTCGTAGTTCTCGCCGACTGCCTCGATCCGCTCGGCGTCCTCGTCCTCTTTCGGGTTGCCGGTGTAGACGCCAGGGACATCGGTGAGCGTGACCAGCAACTCGGCGTCGACCGCGATCGCGATCGATGCCGAAAGCATGTCGTTGTCGCCGATCCGGATCTCCTCGGTGGCGACCGCGTCGTTCTCGTTGACGATCGGAACGACGCCCCACGCCAGCAGCGTCTCGACGGTGTTCCGGAAGTTGGTGTACCGCTCGGGGTTGTCCAGATCCTTCTGTGTCAGGAGTAACTGGGCTGTTTTCAGGCCATACCGCTCGAAGCTCTCCGTGTAGCGGCGCATCAGATGGCTCTGGCCGATCGTCGACAGCGCCTGTGACTCCTCGACGGTGTCGCCGGAGTAATCGATCCGGCCGATCCCCGCGCCCACAGCGCCCGAGGAGACTAGCAAAACCTCTTTGCCGCGCTCGCGAAGTCCCGCGATGTCGTCGACGAGTTTGTCGAGTTTCTCGTCGTCGAGGTTCGAGTTCTCGTCGGTCAGCGAGTTCGTCCCCGCCTTGACGACGACCCGACCCGCCGCGGCTGCGAGCTCTCTCGTCCGATCGACCGCTTCGCTGTCGACCGATTCGCCGCCGACCCTGTTATGCATCCTCGGTCGCCTCCTCGGCGAGCTCTGCGGACCGTTCTTCGGCCGCGGCGACAGCCGCACCGAGTTCACCGTGGACGTCGCTGTCCCAGAGCACCTCCATGCCCTCGATAGTCGTCCCGTTCGGCGAACAGACGGCATCGATCATCTCGTCCAGCGAGTCGTCGGAGCGGAGTGCGGTTTCGGCCGCACCTTTGAACGTTTGCGCGGCGAGCGTCTCGGCCTTCTCGGGGTCGAGCCCTCCCTCGATGCCAGCCTGTTTCATCCCCTGAATGAGATAGTAGACGAAGGCGGGGCCGCTTCCGTTTACTGCCGTGGCGATGTCCATCTGGGCCTCGTCGATCTCGGCGAACTCACCGACCGCCGCGAGGATCTCGCGAACCTCACCGGTGACGGTACCCTCGGTGACGGCGGCGGCCATGTTCCCGGTCGCCGCCGCAAGGTTCGGCATCACGCGAACGACGGTTGCGGGGGTCCGTCCTGCGACAAAATCCGTCGAGACGCCCGCGGCGAAGGTGACGAGTGTATGGTCCGGTGAGAGTTCGATCTCGTCGAGGATTGCCCCCACGACGTCCGGCTTGACCGCGATTATTACGACGTCCGATTCGGTCGCTGCATCGATGTCGTCGGTCGTCCAGTCGCTGTACTCCTCGACCGCTGCCAGCGCGTCGGGATCGACGTCGATCGCCGTGACACGGTGGGCGTCGGAGTCGGCGAGTCCCCTGATGAGGGCACTCCCCATGTTTCCGCAGCCGATAATGCTCACGTCAGTCATGCTACCCCCTCGTACTGGCGTGGTGGATTTACCAACTTTGATTCGAGACGACGCGTTGACTGCGAGCGCGACGCTTTACCGACGCGTCCGCGCGTCTCGATCGTTCCCACACGACATTCACGTTCGTGTACATAGAAAGCCATTTATCCGCTCTGAGTCAACACGGGGATGAATGAGTCTCTCCGATTCGGACAGAGAGGTCGTCGTCGACGAGCTGGGGCGGGAGCCGACCCCGGCGGAGGCGGCGCTGTTCGAGAACCTCTGGAGCGAACACTGCGCGTATCGTTCGTCACGACCGCTGCTCGGCGCGTTCGAAAGCGAGGGCGACCAGGTCGTTATCGGCCCCGGTGACGACGCTGCCGTCGTTGCACTGCCCGAACCGTCGGGCGAGGGGAACAGCGAGACCTACATCACGATGGGAATCGAGAGCCACAACCACCCCTCCTACGTCGATCCGTTCGACGGCGCGGCGACCGGCGTCGGTGGGATCGTCCGGGACACCCTCTCGATGGGTGCGTATCCGATCGCACTGCTCGACTCACTGTACTTCGGGGACTTCGACCGCGAACACTCCCGGTACCTGCTGGAGGGTGTCGTCGAGGGGATCAGCCACTACGGCAACTGTATCGGTGTCCCGACGGTCGGTGGAAGCGTCAACTTCCACGAACGCTACGAGGGCAACCCGCTCGTCAACGTGGCCTGTGTCGGCCTGACGAACGAGGATCGGATGATCACCGCAGTCGCCCAGCAGCCGGGGAACAAACTCGTGCTCGTGGGTAACGCCACGGGTCGGGACGGTCTCGGTGGCGCGTCCTTCGCCAGCGAGGACCTGAGCGAGGACGCAGAAACCGAGGATCGACCCGCAGTACAGGTCGGCGACCCCTACAGCGAGAAGCTCCTGATCGAGGCCAACGAACAGCTCATCGAGGAGGACCTGATCGAGTCCGCACGGGACCTCGGCGCGGCAGGCCTCGGTGGAGCGTCGAGCGAACTCGTCGCCAAAGGTGGGCTCGGTGCCGACATCGATCTCGAACGGGTCCACCAGCGCGAGCCGAACATGAACGCCCTGGAGATCCTGCTCGCCGAATCCCAGGAACGAATGTGCTACGAGGTGACGCCCGAGAACGTCGACCGCGTCGCCGAGATTGCCGACCGGTTCGACCTCGGCTGTTCGGTCATCGGCGCGGTCACGGACACGGGCCGGTACGTCTGTCGGTTCGACGGCGAAGTCGCTGTCGACGCCCCCGCCGAGTTCCTCGGTGACGGCGCGCCGATGAACGACCTCGATCACGTCGAGCCCGAGGGGGCAGAGACCGACCTGCCGGATGTCGCACTCGACGAAGCCATCAAGGCTATCGTCGGTGCGCCCTCGACGGCGAGCAAACGCTGGGTCTACCGACAGTACGACCACGAGGTTGGCGTCCGAACGAGCGTGCCGCCGGGCGACGACGCGGCGGTGCTGGCGATCCGCGAGACAGAAGGAGAGGACGGCGTGGGGACCGGCCTCGCGCTTTCCTCGGGCGCAGCACCGAACTGGACCGAGGCTGCTCCGTACGATGGTGCCCGCGCCGTTGCACTGGAGAACGCGACGAACATCGCCGCGAAGGGGGCGACGCCGCTCGCCGCGGTCGACTGTCTGAACGGCGGCAACCCCGAGAAACCGGACGTCTACGGCGGGTTCAAGGGGATCGTCGACGGACTCGCGGATATGTGCGCCGACCTGTCGGTGCCCGTTGTCGGCGGGAACGTCTCGCTGTACAACGATTCTCCTACTGGACCGATCCCGCCGACACCGACGCTCGCGATGGCTGGAACGAAGGCAGGCTACGACGCGCCGGGGCTCGCAGCGGGAGCCGATACCGAGATCCTGCTCGTTGGCGACCGCGGACTCGACGAGGGGACCCCCCGACTTGGCGGCTCGGAGTATCTCGCTCGCTTCGACGGCACCGATTCGTTCCCCGAACTCCCCGAGAACCCAGCTGAGATCGTCGAAACTCTGTCACGGGTCGCCGACCTCGACTCGACCGTTGCGGTCCACGACGTGAGCCACGGCGGCCTCGCCGTTTCGCTCGCCGAAATGATCGACGAGGATGTCGGGCTCGACGTCTCCCTGCCCGGCAACGCGCCCGCGGCCGAACTGTTCCACGAACAGCCGGGTCGCGCGCTCGTCGCGACGACCGAACCGGACGCCGTCGAGGATGCGTTCGACAGTGTCGCCCCAGTCGAACGGGTCGGCAAGGGAACCAACGACGGCGAACTGCGGATCGACATTGGCGAGGAAACGATTCGTGTAGCTGCCACGACCGTTGCCGAACGCCGCGACGTAATCGAGCGCGAGCTCGACTGAACGAGATCCTCGATCGTTGCTGTGTTCTTCGAGATATCCCTGTTTTCACCGTTATACTGAAGTCTTCCCCCGAAGAAAGTTGGATCAATGACCAATACGGGGGGTTGTAAATAATGGGTTCGGGGGATGATCCAACGGTTCTGATCGCGGAAGACGAACCCGATCTCGCCGATCTGTACACGGCATGGCTTGACGAAGACTGCCGAGTACGGACCGCTTACAACGGGAGTCAGGCGCTGGACGCGATCGACGAGACCGTCGATATCGTCCTCCTTGACCGTCGGATGCCCGGACTGTCGGGGGATACGGTACTGGACACGATTCGTGAGCGTGAGTTGGGCTGTCGCGTCGCAATGGTGACTGCTGTCGAACCCGACTTCGATATCATCGAAATGGGGTTTGACGATTACCTCGTCAAGCCAGCCTCGAAGGAGGAACTTCTAACGCTGGTCGATCAACTGCTGTTACGCAGTGAGTACGACTGCATGCTACAGGAGTTCTACGCGCTCGCCTCGAAGAAGGCGATCCTCGACAAACAAAAGCCCGAGTACGAACTCCGGGCCAGCGAGGAGTACCGTCGACTGAAAGATCGACTGGCCGTGCTCCGGGCAGATATCGACGATACAATGGCAGAACTGTCCGATCGCGACGCCTACACCCAGGCATCTCAGGATATCGCCCGCTGATCGATTACTCACCACTGGCAGCGTCTTCGACAAGGTCAACCGCGAGCTCCGCGGCATCGACTGCCGTCTCGCCGAAAACGTACGTCACCGGTTCGATGCCGAACTCGCCACGGTGATAAATCACTCTTGGGACCGGCTCTCGCTCTGCAAGACGCTCTCGAAGTCGATCGGCCCGGCCCTCGTATCCCGCATCGAACGCCAGCGGATCGATCCCCCGTTCGCGAGCGGCATCGAGCAACGCGTCGCTCGTTGCGAGGTTGAGCGCCGCCCTGATATCGTCGTCGTTCGATTTCACGAGAAGGATCGTCCGGGCGACGTGTTCGGACGCACCAAACTCGGGATTTGCCGCGCGCTCGGCCGTCCCACGGATACGATAGATTCGACCCGGAATCGCTGCCACGTCGGTCGGTCCATCGGCGTCGGGAAGTGCCATCCCGATGTTCGTGCCGACGTTCGGGATGTGTTCGACGACCGCATCGGTTCCAGTCAGCAGCCGTGCGGCCCGACGGACCGACTGCAGTACGTCCCGTTCGGCGAGCATCTGCGACTCCGGTCCGCGGACGCAGAGATCACAGCCGAGGCCCTCTAGCTCCGGCATCAACTCCTCGTGAACGGCACAGATCGGGCCCCGATCCTCGAACTCACGGATCAGTGCCAGCAGTTCCGCAAGCGCCTCGACCTCGTCCATCTCACCGGATTCGAAGCCGTCGGCGATCCGATCGATCGTGGTCACCATCCGCTCGTCCTCGCTGAATCGCGGTTCGACGTCGACGTTGTCGTTGATCAGGTTGCTGATCGCCGCCTGCGTAACGCCAAGGCGGTCCGCGATCTCCTGCTGTGTGAATCCGCGCTCGTCGAGTTCGCTCGCAAGCATGACGCGGGCCGTCGGCATGAACCGCTCGACGACAATCTCGCTTGGGAGGACCAGCGACATATCGGCGGATACCGGTGGAGTCTACATAAGTCCCGCGACAGTGGCAGCCATCGGTTTATATGTGATCGAGAGGCGAGCATCGACATGCACTGACGCTTGCCGGTGTGGTGCAGCAGTTGCGCGACGTGCCGCCACACGGGCTGACCAGCACGTCGCCTGTTCGCCTAGAGGTTCGACGCCCCCGAACCGCCGTCGATCGGTACTGCGACGCCGTTGATGTAACTCGATCGGGGAGAGCTGAGGAACGCAACCGTATCACCGAGCTCCTGCGGGTCGCCGATACGCTCCATCGGGTTGCCGTCGCTCCAGTCCGCCAGCCCCTCATCATAGCTGTCGTACTCGCCTCGTTCCATGGACTGCTCGATGAGCTCTTCGACGCGGGCCGTCTCGTGTGCACCGGGAAGGACAGCGTTTGCACGCACGTCCGGTGCAAGCTCCTTCGAGAGCGTCTTCTCCAGCCCGATGACGCTCATTCGGACCGAGTTCGAGAGCACGAGCTGGTCGATCGCTTCCTTGACGCTCCGGGAAGTGATGTTCACGATGGTTCCCTCGCCCTCACGGAGATACGGCTCGCTCTCGCGGACGAGTCGAACGACGCTCATCACCAGCAGGTCGAAGGCCTCGTACCAGTCCTCATCAGTCGTCTCCAGGAACGGACCGCTCGGCGGTCCACCGGCACTGGTCACGAGGTGGTCGAGGCCGCCGAACTCCTCGACGGTTCGCTCGACCAGTCGCTCGATATCACCTTTATCCGTGAGATCAGCCTGCACGGCGACGACCTCGCCCGTCGCCGTTTCGCGGATCTCCTCGGCCGCCGTTTCGAGCCGTTCCTCGTCACGCCCGTTGACGACGACGTTCGCACCGTTCTCGGCCAGCGCTTCGGCCGACGCCTTTCCGAGGCCGCTGCTCGATGCCGTAACCAGCGCGGCGTTGCCGTCGATCTCCAAGTCCATACGTGGGACTGGGCACGAGCGGGGCGTTAAAAGCTTCGCGTCGATATCGCCGTCTCAATCTCAGTCGATATACGCTTCGATCCGCCCCATTGCCTCTTTCAGATCGCCGAGACCCGTGGCATAGGAAACACGCAGGTGTCCTTTGCCGTCCTCACCGAAGACGTTCCCCGGGACTGCGGCGACCTGCTGTTCTTCGAGGAGTCCCTCGGCGAACGCCTCGGCGTCGCCGCCGGGCACCTCGGGGAAGACGTAGAAGGCTCCTTCGGCCTCGAAGCAGTCGATCCCCATCTCCTCGAACCGGGAGAGTACGAAATTCCGACGACGGTTGTACTGGCTCACCATTTCCTCGACCTCGTCGTCACAGCTCTCCAGGGCTTCCAGCGCGGCGTGCTGGGCCGTCGTCGGAGCCGACAGCATCCCGTACTGGTGGATCCGATTCATCGCCCCGATCGCTTTCGGTGGCCCCATCGCGTACCCGAGGCGAAGGCCAGTCATCGCGTAGGCCTTCGAGAAACCGTTGAAAACGACGGTGCGTTCGCGCATTCCCGGCAGCGTTGCGATCGAGGTGTGTTCACGGCCGTAGGTGAGCTCCGCGTAGATCTCGTCGCTCAGCACGGTCAGATCGTGCTCGCGGGCGAACGCGGCGATCGGCTTCAGATCGGATTCGGTCATGATCGCTCCCGTCGGGTTGTTGGGGTAACAAAAGAGGATCGCGTCGGCGTGTTGTGCGCCAGCGCGCTGGAGCTCCTCGACGGTGAGTTTGAACTCGTGATCGCTGGTCTTGACGGGTAACGGCTCGCCGCCAGCGAACGTGATTCCCGGCGCGTACGAGACATAGGATGGATCGGGAACGGCCACCGTATCGCCCGGATCGACGAGCGCCCGGAGGGCCACGTCGACACCCTCGCTGACACCGGTTGTCACGATGATCTCCTCGTCGGGATCGTACGACAGGTCGTATCGCTGGTCGACGTGCTCGCCGATGGCTTCCCGAAGCTCTCGCTTCCCGCGGTTCGCCGTATAGGAGGTCTGTCCACGTTCGAGCGACGCGATCGCTGCTTCGCGGGCCGCCCAGGGTGCCGAGAAGTCGGGCTCGCCAACCCCGAGCGAAATTACGTCGTCCATCTCCTCGGCGAGCTCGAAAAAGCGTCGGATCCCCGACGGCGGGACCTGTTTGACGCGTTCGCTGATCTTCATGGGGATATCGACAGTCGGTCGTCGTCGTCGTCCTCACTCATCCGGATCCCGCGATCCTTGTAGGTGTCCATCACGTAGTGGGTTACCGTCTGGGTGATCTCCGGAACCGGCGCGACCTTGTCGCTGATGAACTTCGAGACCTGTTGCATCGACTCGCCCTCGACGACCATCTCGAAGTCGTAGTCGCCGCTGACCAGCCGCAGGGTCTTCACCTCGGGAAAGCGCGCCAGTCGCTCGGAGATGTCGCTATAGCTGGTCTCCCGGTCGAGTTTGACGTTCAGCTCCACGGACGCGCGAACCCGCTCCTCGTCGACCTCGTTCCAGTCGACGACTGCCTGGTAGCCTCTAATGACGCCGTCGGCTTCGAGCGATTCGATCGTCGCGACGACCGTTTCCTCGTCGAGGTCGGTCATCCTCGCCAGGTCCTCGGTGGAGTACCGTGCGTTCTCCAGGAGAAGCTCCAGCAGTTCGCGCTTGCTCATACCGTAACGACGCCGTGGCTGGCACAAAAGGGTTTCTCCGCGAGCTACCAACCGGATGTGGACTCCCTTACAGCGGTCCCGTATGGCACTGCTCGCAGACGGAGACTCTGGCACTCACCGCTGTCTCGCCCTGTGTTCCGATCGCGACTGGTGTCACGGGCACGTAGTTCCGACAGTATGCACAGCGTTCGATGGCGTTGACCTTCGATCCCATACCGGCTACTCGTTGGTTATCACCGGGTTAGTTAAAATTCGTGTATGGTTTCTAATAGAAGATCCCTCCGAACAATATCTAACAGTGACCGATAGAAGACGTATCGCCGGGTCGATTTCTCACGGCGAACCGAAGCGAAACGCCCTAACAGTCATCACTCCACTGCTCTCGTATGCACAACGAATCCGAGGTTGCCGTCCTCAGACTGGGTCATCGGCCCGGTCGAGATAACCGGATGACGACACACGTCGGCCTGACCGCCCGTGCGCTTGGCGCCGACCGCGTGATCCTCGACGGGGCATCCGGACCAGCCGAGACCATCGAGGACATCACCGACCGCTTCGGCGGTCCCTTCGAGGTGGAAGTCACGGAGAGTCCAAAGGGAATGCTTCGGAACTGGGATGGTGTCGTCGTCCACCTGACGATGTACGGCGAGCGCGTTCAGGACGTCGAGGCGGCGATCAGGGAGCGTCACGCGTCGGGCGAGCCAGTACTGGTCGTCGTCGGCGCGGAGAAGGTCTCCTTCGACGTCTACGAGGCTGCCGACTGGAACGTTGGCGTGACGAACCAGCCCCACTCCGAAGTTGCCGGGCTCGCCGTCTTCCTCGACCGTCTGTTCGAGGGACGTGAACTCGACAGGGAGTGGGAGGACGCGGACCAGCACGTCGTGCCGATGGCGACCGGCAAGAAGGTCGTCCCGGCCGAGGAAGAGTAGCGTTTTTGCGGACGGACGAGACAGATCCGATATGTCTCTCGCGCTCGCTATCGTCGGACTCGTGCTGGTCGTAATGGGGATCTCCGGCTTCTACTCGCCCGAGGGGATGGTCGAAGCGCAGGAACGGTATCCCATCGGGCCGACCGACGCCATCGACTCAGAGATGCGATATCACGTTACCAGATTCGCAGCACTGGCCGTTACGGGAATCGGGACGGCACTTGTCGCCATCGCATATCTTCGGTAGGTGTCCATAGCAGTTCTGACCACCCGAATCGTTAATTATTTTCACTAATAATAGCTAGCTATGTACGACGAGGAGGATCTGGCGTCGATCCGTGAGTCCCGCGAGGAGTGGGAGCGAGACCGGCTTGATCCGGTACTGGATCAGTACGGCGAGCGTCAGGAGCGCTTCGCGACGGTCTCGAACCACGAGGTCGACCGGCTGTACACGCCCGAGGACGTCGCGCATCTCGACTACGAGGCAGATCTCGGCTTTCCGGGCGAGGAGCCGTTTACCCGGGGCGTCTATCCGACGATGTACCGGGGACGGACGTGGACGATGCGCCAGTTCGCGGGTTTTGGTACCGCCGAGGAGACCAACGAGCGCTTTCACTACCTGATCGAGGAGGGCCAGACCGGCCTCTCGACGGCCTTCGACATGCCGACGCTGATGGGGAAAGACTCCGACGACTCGCTGACCGACGGCGAGGTCGGCAAGGAAGGTGTCGCCGTCGATACCCTGCGGGACATGGAGATCCTGTTCGACGGGATCGACCTCGGGGACGTCTCGACGAGTTTCACGATCAACCCGTCCGCGCCGGTCATCTACGCGATGTACGTCGCGCTGGCTGATCGTCGCGGCGTCCCCCGCGAGACACTGCGGGGAACCCTCCAGAACGACATGCTCAAGGAGTTCATCGCGCAGAAGGAGTGGGTGATCCCGCCCGAACCATCGCTGGATCTCGTGACGGATGTCCTTGAGTTCGCCGTCGAGGAGACGCCGAAGTTCAAGCCAGTCTCGATCTCGGGCTATCACATCCGCGAGGCCGGATCGACCGCCGTCCAAGAGCTCGCCTTCACCCTCGCAAACGGCTTCGCCTACGTAGAGGACGCGCTCGACCGGGGCCTGGACGTCGATGAGTTCGGCCCGCAGCTATCCTTCTTCTTCAACTGTCACAACGCCTTCTTCGAGGAGGTCGCGAAGTTCCGGGCGTCCCGCCGGATCTACGCGCGACTAATGGACGAGTGGTACGACGCCGAGAGCGAGGGGGCCAGACAGCTGAAGTTCCATACCCAGACCGCGGGGCAATCGCTGACCGCCCAGCAGCCGCTGAACAACGTGGTGCGGGTGACGATTCAGGCGCTGGCTGGGGTGATGGGCGGGACCCAGAGCCTGCACACGAACAGCTACGACGAGGCGCTTGCACTGCCCAGCGAGGAGGCAGTGCGGGTCGCTCTCCGAACACAACAGATCATCGCGGAGGAGTCCGGCGTGGCGGACATCATCGACCCGCTCGGCGGGAGCTTTGCCGTCGAAGCGCTGACCGACGACGTCGAGGCGGAGACGATGATGTATCTCGAAGAGATCCGCGAGATGGGCGACGGGTCGATGCGTACTGGCGTCCTGCACGGGATCGACCAGGGATACTTCCACCGCGAGATTCAGGACGCCGCCTACGAGTATCAGGAGCGCGTCGAGCGCGAGGCGGAAACGGTCGTTGGCGTCAACGCCTACGAGATCGACGAGGAGACAGAACCCGAGATCCTCTCGGTCGACGAGGACGTCCAGGAGCGCCAGCGTAGCCGGCTTTCTGACGTCAGGGACGAGCGCGACGATTCCGCAGTGGCGAACGCGCTCGACGATCTGCGATCCGCCATCGGGTCCGGAGAGAACACGATGCCCGCCATCCTCGACGCGGTGAAAGTGTATGCCACGATGGGCGAGATCATGACCGTCTTCGAGGAGGAGTACGGCTCCTACACCGAACAGGTCGTCCCGACCTGATCGGCGACGGGTCGGCGCTCTCGGGGGAATGTTTATTCCGTCGTGGGCTGCATGTCATCATGAAACATGACGGACGAGCCAGACGTCGAACTGGAGGCCCGACTCGAAGAACAGGAGCGGTTCGACCCGCCCGAAGCGTTCGTCGAGCAGGCGAACGTCTCCGATCCCGACATCTACGAGGAGTTCGAGGAGGAGTGGCCCGACTGCTGGGAACGGGCCGCAGATCTGCTTGACTGGGACAGCGACTACGACGATGTTCTCGTCGACGAGGAAGCTCCCTTCTACGAGTGGTTCGTCGGCGGCGAACTCAATGCGGCGTACAACTGCGTCGACCGCCACGTCGAGTCCGGTCGGAAGAACCACGCGGCGATCAAGTGGGAGGGTGAAGGCGGGGAGACGCGCACGTACACGTATCAGGACCTCTACCGTGAGGTAAACGAGTTCGCGGCTGCACTCCGCGACCTGGGCGTCGAGGAGGACGATGTCGTTACCCTCTATATGCCGATGATCCCCGAGCTACCGATCGCGATGCTCGCCTGCGCGCGAATCGGCGCGCCACACTCCGTCGTCTTCGCGGGCTTTTCGGCGGACGCGCTCGCAACGCGGATGAACTCGGCAGATTCGGAGTATCTGGTCACGTGTGACGGCTACTACCGCCGGGGTGATGCACTGAACCACAAGGAAAAAGCCGACAAGGGACTCCGAAGCGTCGACGCCGACGTCGAGACCGTGGTGGTCGACCGCCTCGGCGACGAACTGTCCCACTTCCTCGGCAAGCGCCATCACGACTACGACGAACTGGTCGCCGAGCAGTCGGGCGAACGCGTCGAGCCGGTTTCCCGCGACGCCGAGGACATGCTCTTTCTCATGTACACGTCGGGGACGACCGGCAAGCCGAAAGGCGTCAAACACACGACTGGGGGCTATCTCTCCTACGCGGCGTGGACGTCCCACTCGGTACTCGATATCAAGCCCGAGGACAGCTACTGGTGTGCGGCCGACATCGGCTGGATCACCGGCCACTCCTACATCGTTTACGGCCCGCTCGCACTCGGGACGACGACCGTGATGTACGAGGGGACGCCCGATTACCCCGACAAGGACCGGCTCTGGGAGCTGGTCGAGAAGTACGCCGTTGATATCTTCTACACCGCGCCCACGGCGATCCGCTCGTTCATGAAGTGGGGCGAGCAGTATCCCGCGAGCAAGGACCTCTCCAGTCTTCGACTACTCGGGACTGTCGGCGAGCCGATCAACCCCCGTGCCTGGAAGTGGTACTACAAACACATCGGCGACGAATCCTGCCCGGTAATCGACACCTGGTGGCAGACCGAAACAGGCGGCATGATGATCACGACCCTGCCGGGGATCGGAACGATGAAGCCCGGCTCTGCCGGTCCGGCGCTTCCCGGCATCAACGCCGAGATCGTCGATACGGGCGGCGAAGCGGTCAGTCCGGGTGACGCGGGCTACCTGACGATCAACAACCCCTGGCCGGGTATGCTCCGGACGCTCTACGACAACGACGAACGGTTCATCAACGAGTACTGGCGTGAGTACTCCGACGAGGATGCCGACGAATGGGTCTACTTCCCGGAGGACGGCGCGACGATCGACGAGGACGACTACATCACCGTGCTCGGCCGCGTCGACGACGTGATCAATGTCTCCGGGCATCGTCTCGGCACTATGGAGATCGAAAGCGCCATCGTCGGTGTCCCCGGCGTCGCGGAAGCCGCGGTGGTCGGCGGCTCCCACGAGGTCAAAGGCGAGGCGGTCTACACCTACGTCATCACCGAAGACGGCACAGAGGGCGACGAGGAACTGTACGATAGGATCATCGAGAACGTCGAAAAAGCGATCGGCCCGTTTGCCCGCCCCGAGGAGATCATCTTTACGCCCGAACTCCCCAAGACCCGCTCGGGCAAGATCATGCGCCGGCTGCTCGAAGACATCGCGAACGGCGACGAACTGGGCAACACGTCGACGCTCAGAAACCCCGAAATTGTCGAGGAGATTCAGGCGCAGGTCAGTGGCAACTGACCCCGACGGTGACTGGTCACGCGTCGGTCAGTCGTCACGACCGAGCCCGTAATACCGGATCGCGAGCAACGGTACGCCGAGGACGGTCCCGATCGTCACCGCGCCGTATAGCGCCATCCCGAGCATGGTCGGTTCCATCTCGATGAAGCCGTACAGGGCAACCGTCTCCAGATCCTCGGCGAGGATGACCGAGAGGACGACGCCCATCAGCGTGGCGATCCCCACAAGGATGACGTACAGTATCAGGACGACCTGCTGGCCCGTGAGGTCTGCAGAGGCGTCGGCACCCTCGAACGTCGTTTCGTTGTCCGTCACAGTCGTGAGTTGGACTGGCGAACGATTAGGCTTTTGCACTTGCCCCGCATATCACGGTGTATGACACAGAAAGAACTGCTCGGGCTGATCCTGACTGCCGTTGCCCTGATGATGTTCTCGACCGGCTTCGTCATCGCGTTGAGTTAAGCGCCGACCGTTTTTTCTTCCCAGTGAGTCTGGACAGCTAGCGGTGCACAAGTCGTCAAAAAAGAAACAGCCGGATTACTGGTTGTCGCCGCTGCCGCGTTCGTGGTTGACGTCCGGCCCTGCTGAGTCGTCAATGTCTTCGACGGCCTCGCCACCGTCGGTGCGGGCCTCGGGGTGACCGTCTTCGGGCTCTCCCCCATCGGTCATCGGGAGGATCTTGTTCTGCTCGAACCAGTCCCACTCTCTGGTCTTCACGCCGTGCTCGTCGAGATTCCACGGGTCACCGTCCCGCACTTTTGGCCCTTCGAGCCACGAGATAATGAAGTTGTAGACGAAGATGATCTGGCCGATCATGAGGATAATCGCGCCGACCGTCGTGAGCTGGTGGAGGTCGGTAAATAGCGCCTCCGGTCCAATCGTCAACGTGTAGTTAGCGTACCGACGCGGCATGCCGCCGTAGCCCAGCAGGATCATCGCGAAGAACGTGATGTTCGTCCCGATCATCGAGAGCCAGAAGTGCCACTTGCCGAGTCGCTGCTGGTACATCCGGCCGGTGTACAGCGGGAACCAGTAGTACAGCCCGGCGAAGACGGCAAAGCCGATCACGCCCATCACGATGTAGTGGAAGTGACCGACAACGTAGTAGGTCTCGTGGAGCACCTGGTTGACCGGCACCGCGCCGAGGAAAACCCCGGTGACGCCGCCGATGATGAAGTTCGAGACGAAGCCGAGACAGAACAGCATCGGCGTGTTCAGCCGGATCGAGCCGTTCCACAGCGTGGTGATCCAATTGAACGTCTTCACTGCGCTCGGTATCGCAATCGAGAGAGTCACCGCCATGAACGCCGATTCGAGTCGGGGGTCCATCCCGGAGGCGAACATGTGGTGGGCCCAGACGCCGAACGAGAGGACACCGATCGCCAGCGTCGAGTAGACGACGAACTTGAATCCGAATAGCTTCCGGCCCGCGAAGACGGGAAGGACGTAGCTAATGATGCCCATCGGAGGTAACACGAGGATGTACACTTCAGGATGGCCGAAGAACCAGAACAGGTGTTGCCAGAGGATCGGACCACCACCTGCCGGATCGAAGAACAGTGTATCGAGGTTCCGGTCGGCCAGCAACATCAGTAGTGCGCTACCGAGTAGCGGGAATGCAAAGAGGATCAGTCCGGACTGGGTGAGCATCGTCCACGAGAAGATATCGAGGTTGTGCCAGCCGACGTCCTCGCCGCGCTCGGTGAAGATGGTCGCGATGAAGTTGATCGCACCCATCGTTGCGGAGATCCCCGAGAGGTGCAAACCGAGCATCATCAGGTCGGCACCGGGATTGAGCGCACCGGTCTCACCCGCGGGCGTGCCAGCTACTGTCGAGTCAGCCGACAGCGGCGGATACATCGTCCAGGACGTCTGTGCGCCCGCGATACCGTCGATCACCGGCGCGAGGAAGAATCCGGCCCAGACCAGCAAGGCGGCGGGCGGGAGCAACCAGAACGCGATAGCGTTGATCCGCGGGAACGCCATGTCGTCCGCCCCGATCATCAGCGGCAGGAGATAGTTCGCGAAGGCGGCGATGATTGGCGTCCCGAACAGGAACAACATCGTGATCCCGTGAGAGGTCAACAGGGCGTTGTACGTATCCGCGGCGATGATCGTCGTCCCGGGATAGGTGAGCTCAAAGCGCATGAGCATCACGGCGAGTCCTCCCCACGCGAACGCGACGACCGCGTACGCCCCGTAGAGGATGCCGATGTCCTTGTGGTCGACAGTCGTCAGCCACCTGATTACACCGCTCGGCTTCTCCGAATGCACGGTCGCGGAGTCGTCACCGTAGCCCCCGCCCCCGGCTGGCGAGTAGGTTCGCCAGCTATCCAGGCGCGTCAGCCAGGCGACGACGGCGACGAGGAAAAGCCCCATAAGTGCCGTCAGCACCACTTGTCCGTTTACCATATAGACACCCTCCGTATTGCGGGGTAAAGAAAGGTTCGTTATTCTGGTTCAATCTCGGAGAGGGAAGTGACACCAGTCCGAGAACACGTCAGTGTTTGTCGCCGCCGAACCGCCGTTCGTCACTCTCGATCGCTTTCGCCGACAGGTAAGTAAGGACGGAGAGCAACACGAACGTGATTATGATGAGTCCGAACTGGAGCGTGCTAAAGAGGGCATCCCAGCCCCACGGGTTGAACACGACATACAGTGCTATGAATGCACCCAGAATACCGAGCGGGATAAAGTTGACCGTCAGGTCGAGAAGCGTTTCCCGATCGAAGATCTCTCGTGACATTGCCTGCAGGTAGCGTTCGCTCTCTGAAATAGATTCTGCTTCGCTGTCCGGTCCTCGGTGGATCAGACGGTCGGTTGCGTGGGAAGCCGTGATCGCAGAATCGGCGTGAGAACGATCCCGAGCAGTCCCGCAACAGCGATCGACAGACCGCGGAGAGCGATCGGGCTGTTGGTGGCCGAAACCGTCAGGCTCTGTGTGATCGTCCCGCCAGCGAAACTGAATACACCGATGCCGATAGCAAGCAACACCGTCGAGAGCCCGACAAATACCGACCACGGGCTGGCAACGTACTCCGTCTCCTGTAGAATCCCGCCGACGCTCCCGAGCAATAGCAGCAGGCCAGCGACGGCGACCGGGAACAGCCCCAGAAAGAGACCGACCTCCGAGAACACGACGCCGAGCGCGATCAGCATTGGCCACGGGCTCGATTTCCGGGACTGGGCTGATAGTCCGGGCTCCTCACTCATACCAGAAAGTTGGTCTGCAGCGTATAGAACCCACCGGAATATGACGGGGTCGAAGAAGATGACGGGCACCCAAGGGAATATATGCGGCTCGTGATCTAGGTACCGTATGACTGGTCCACGAGTGGCGGGAGTGGGTGTTACCGCATTCGGTCGGGCACCCGAACGGACGGGGCGAGACCTCTTCGGAGATGCCGCACAGGAGGCGATCCGCGACGCGGGGGTCGAGCACGACGACATCGAGGGGGTCTACTACGGAAACTTCATGGGCGAACTCGCCGAGCACCAGGGACACCAGGGACCGATGATGGCGGAGGCCGCTGGCGTGCAGGCTCCGGCGACGCGGTACGAAACTGCCTGTGCGTCAAGTGGGGCCGCGGTCCGGCAAGCCGTCCGGGACGTTCGGAACGGCGAGGCGGACGTGTTGCTGGTCGGCGGCGCGGAACGGATGACGAACCTGGGAACTGCAGGAGCGACCGAGGCGCTGGCCATCGCGGCCGACGATCTCTGGGAGGTTCGACACGGGATGACCTTCCCCGGCGCGTACGCGCTGATGGCGCAGGCCTACTTCGAGGCGTTCGGCGGCTCGCGCGAGGATCTGGCCCACATCGCGGTCAAGAACCACGCCAACGCGATCGACAACGAGCACGCACAGTACCAGCGCGAGATCTCGATAGACGACGTGCTGGACGCGCCAATGGTCTCCTCACCGCTCGGTCTCTATGACTCCTGTCCGATCAGCGACGGCGCGAGCGCGGCGGTACTCGTCAGCGAGCCGTACGCCGAGGAACACGATCTCGAAGCCCCAGTCGCGATCACCGGCACCGGACAGGGTGGCGATCGGATCGCATTACACGATCGCGACCACCTCGCAACGTCGCCTGCCGCGGACGCTGCCGCCACCGAGGCCTACGATGACGCCGGGATCGACGCGGATCGGATCGACCTCGCCGAGGTGCACGACTGCTTTACGATCGCGGAGGTGCTCGCCATCGAGTCGATCGGCCTCTACGAACCGGGCGAGGGGATCGGTGCGGCGCGGCGCGGTGAGACCACGGCCGACGGTACAACCCCGGTGAACCTCTCGGGTGGACTCAAGGCGAAGGGCCATCCCGTGGGTGCGACCGGTGTCGGACAGATCGTCGACGTGGTCAAACTCCTGCGCGGCGATCACGTCAACAGCGACGCGGTCCCCGATGCGACTGTCGGCGTTACGCACAACGCGGGCGGTACCGTTGCCAGCGCGATCGTTCACGTCCTGGAGGTGGCCCAATGAACGACGGAAACGGGAGCGTTCGCGATCGGGGCTACGATGACGTCATCGATGCGATCGCGGAGGGTGAGGGCTACTACCTCGAATGCTCCGAAGGCCACGGCTCGCTTCCGCCGCGTCGGCTCTGTCCGGAGTGTGGCGACGACGACCTCCGGAAGACGCCACTGCCCGACGTCGGGTTAATCGACACGTATACGCGTACTGAAGTGCCAGCCCCGGCCTTCGCGGATGATGCGCCGTACGTCCTCGCGATTGCCGATTTTGGGCCGGTCAGACTGACCGGCCAGGTACAGGGCGTCGATCCCGAGTCGGTATCCGTCGGCGATCGCGTTACCGTCACGATCGCGAAAAGCAAGACGACCGGCGAGCGCCTACTCGCCTTCAGGAAGCGATAGCTCCTCGCGGAGCAGTTGAGCGAACGTTTCGGGATGTTCGGCGTGCGGGAGCAATCGGGCGTAATCGACGACGACCAGCCGTGCGTCCGACTGTTCTGCGAGCGCCCGGCCCTCCGAGAGCGGCGTCGTCTCCGTTTCGCGACCCCATACGAGCGTCGTGGGGACGTCGAGCTCGTCGAGTCGCTCGGCGAGGTCGATATCGGGATCGAGATACCCGCTGATAAAGGAGGCCGGGGCGTAGCGCGCGCCGGGCTGGTGTGCGCTTTGCCACTGGTACTCGACCTGCTCGTCAGTGATCTCGCTCGGGTCGTAGTAGCCGTGGTCCGCGCTGAAATACCGGATCGCTGGCTTGCTCGTCAGGAGGTTGTTGATTGTCGTACCCACAAGCGGTGTGCGCAACAGGGATCGAAGCCAGGTGCGCTGGCCCGGCATCGTCTCGGTCGTTGGCGAGACAAGGATCAGCCGTGCGACCTCGACGTCTTCTTTCCCTGCTGCTGCTGCGAGATACGCTCCCGTTAGCGACGAGCCGACTACCGTGGGGTTCTCGGTGTTGTCCCTGATAAAGTCGGCAACAAAGCCCTCGTACAACGTCGGCGAGTAGATCAGCGGCGGCCGGTCGGACCGGCCAAATCCGGGCAGATCGGGGACGAGCACGTGATGATCCTCCGCAAACTCGTCGACCACCTCGGCGAACTCGTGGCTCGATCCCGCCGCACTGACGCCGTGGAGCAAGAGGAGGTCGGGGTCGCCCGGATCGCCTCGTTCCGTATAGGCGACATCCATCCCCCGCCAGCGGTACTCCTGTTGCTCCCCCACGACTGCAGGTGGCAGGTCGTCCGCCCGTCGAGTGAGCGCGGCGTTTACCACTGCCGCGGTTCCGAGCGCGCCGACCGCTCCAGCGAGTACTGTTCGGAGCTTCATACGCTACCGTTCAACCGCTGGGAACTTATAAAGATCGCCGAGATGACCTGTTCACTCTTCGCCACGCTCCGCGAGACAGTCCTCGATCGGTGCGAGCAGTTCGTCCCCCAGCGAGTACGGATCCTGTGGGCCGTCGACGATCTCGTCTATCAGCGCATCGATGCCTCCTCGGCGTTCGATCTCCGCTTCGACAAGCCCGTTGAGATCGCTTCGCAGGAGCCGCCTGAGCTCCTCGGCCGAGCGCGTCCGTTCGCGCTCCCCCCGGCGGCCAGTCTCGTCGAGGTAGCTCGCGTGAGCCTCGAACTCCGTAATTAGTTCGTCGACGCCGTCGCCTTGTGTCGCGACAGTCTCGACGATCGGCGGCGTCCAGCCGTCCCCGTCGCCTACCGTGCTATCGACGTCTGTGGTATCCGCCGTCCCATGCCAGTGTTTCCCACCGTGATCGAGGATCGGGTTTACGTCATTTCCCAGCCCGACCATCTCCCGGAGCTCCGTGACGGTTCGATCCGCGCCGTCCAGATCGGCCTTGTTGACCACGAAGACATCCGCGATTTCGAGGATCCCGGCCTTGAGCGTCTGGACAGTATCGCCGCTGCCCGGCGGGACGAGCACGGCAACGGTGTCGGCCGCGCGGACGACGTCGATCTCGTTCTGTCCCGCGCCGACCGTCTCGATGATCACCCTGTCCATCCCGAAGGCGTCGAAGGCAGTCACGGCGTCCGCGGTCGCCATCGAGAGCCCGCCGAGGCTTCCGCGGGCGCTCATCGACCGAACGAAGACATCCATGTCACCGACCGAGGAGGCCATCCTGATCCGGTCACCGAGGACGGCACCCCCGGTGTACGGTGAGGAGGGGTCGACGGCGACGATGCCGACCCGCTCGCCGCGTTCGCGGTAGGCGAGCGCGAGTTTGTCCACGAGCGTGGACTTTCCCGAGCCGGGGCTGCCAGTGATCCCGATGACCTCAGCGTTTCCCGTGTGTTCGTGCAGTGCGGCAACGAGGTCGCGGTACCCGTCCCGACGGTTCTCGATTCTGGTGATCGCCCGGGCGAGTGCGCGATAGTCGCCCGACAGCAGGTCCTCGACCAGTTCCGTCACCGTGTCGCTCATCGGTCGGGCACGTTCTCTCTCACGAACTCGATCGTCTCTTCGAGCTCCGTTCCCGGGCCGAACACCTCGGCGACGCCCTCCGCTTTGAGCGCCGCCTTGTCGTCGTCCGGGATCACGCCACCGACGAGTAGCAGGGTGTCCTCGAACGCCCCGTACTCTTTCAGGCCTTCGACGACTTTCGGGACAAGCGTGTTGTGGGCACCCGAGAGTATCGAGATCCCGAGCACGTCGACGTCCTCCTGGACCGCGGCCCGGACGATCTCGTCGGGCGCTTTGTGCAGTCCGGAGTAGATCACCTCGAATCCGGCGTCACGGAAGGCGCGAGCGATCACGTGTGCACCCCGGTCGTGGCCGTCGAGGCCGACCTTCGCCACGAGACACCGGATGGTACGTTGCTGTTCGGCACTCATACACGATAGTTTGCTAGCGATTCGTTTATACTTTGATCCCCATCGGGCTATGGCTGTCGAACCGTCACCGAAAACGACAAGAAAATACCGGGACACTCCTAACGGCCCACTATGGCGACAGCGACACCCGCTCGACCGATCAAAGGTCGAGTAAACGAACTGACGGCCCTCCTGACGGTTGTGGGGTACCTGCTGGTAGCCGGAACGTTCGGCGGCTGGTTCCCCTATCCGAACATCACCGAGTCCGGCGTCGATCTGCTGGGACACGCCATCGCAGTGGTAAACACGCTGGCGACGATCTGTCTGGTCGCCGGCTGGTACTGGATCCGCAAGGGTGCGGTCGACAAACACCGGAAAGCGATGGGATCGGCCTTTGGCCTGATTCTTGTCTTCCTCGTGATGTATCTCCCGAAGGTCGGCGGTGGGGGACAGAAAGCCATCGCTGACACTGCGCCGGAGCTGGTCACGCTTGCGTATCTTGTCATGCTCGCGATCCACATTCTGCTGTCGGCGCTGGCGATGCCCGTCGTCGTCTACGCGCTCTTGCTCGGCCTCTCGCACACGCCGAGCGAACTCCGGAACACGCGCCACGCACAGGTCGGCCGGATCGCCGCCGCCTCGTGGATACTGAGCCTCGTCCTCGGGGTCATCACCTACGTTATTCTCAACCACACCTACGGGAATACGTTCGAGCCAGCGTTCGTGATACTTTTCTGACCGCCGAACACGCCGTACCGAGGCGTTTTTGTCGCTACACCCGGAACGACAGGGTGTGCTGTCGGTCGAGCTACATACCCATTCGGAGCTGTCCCACGACGGTCGCGACCCGGTCGATCTGCTGCTCGAACAGGCAGCGGCCGTCGGTCTGGATGCGATCGCCGTCACCGATCACGACGAGATAGACGCCAGTCTGGAGGCCGTCCGCAAGGCCCCCGAGTACGGGCTGGTGGGCATTCCGGGGATCGAGATCACCAGCCGCGCGGGCCACGTCCTCGGACTTGGCGTCGAGGAAGCAATCCCGCCCGGCCTCTCCTTCGGAGAGACCCTCGACCGGATTCACGAACAGGACGGGATCGCGATCGTTCCGCATCCCTACCAGGAGTCACGCAGCGGCGTGATGGCCAACATCACACCCGAGGCGCTTGCGACGGCTGATGCGATCGAGGTGTACAACTCCCGCCTGCTTACGGGGCGTGGGAACCGACAGGCCCGTACCTTCGCCACGGAGTACGACAGGCCGATGACCGCGGGCAGCGACGCCCACATCAGCGAGATGGTCGGACAGGCGGTCACGTTGATCGACGCCGACGAGCGCGCCGCCGACGCGATCCTCGACGCTGTTGCGACCGGCCAGACGGAAGTTATGGGGAAGCGAACCCCATGGCGAATCAGCTTCCGACAGGCCGCGGGCGGAGCGAAACGACGCGTCAAGAGCCGACTCCGGGAGCTGTTCTGATAGTGCAGGGGGCCGATCCCGAACTCGTCCGCCGTGCGATCGAGGCCGGTGATCCGTTGCCCGGAACGGCGGGCTTTGCCGGGCGCGTCGACGGCGCGCTCGTGCGTGACATTCTCGGCCGATATCCGCTCTTTGTCGAGGACCAAGCGCCGACTGCGCCCCCCAACTGGTCACCGGACAGAACTGATCTCGAAGAGCCGATTTCCTTTCCCGCCGGTCACCGCAGGCGGGACGGCGAGGAGCCACAGCGGCTCTGGTCGCTTCCCGATCCCGAACCGTACGAGCACGAACGCGGGGCAGTCAGTGACCTCGTCGACGCCATCGACGAGGGGATCGCGGCGACACGCCCAGACGATCCCGAATCAGTTGCCATCGCCTTCTCCGGTGGTGTCGATTCGTCGGTCGTCGCCGCAAACTTCGACGCCCCGCTGTACGTCGGCGGCTTCGCGGAGAGTCACGACCGCGAGGCGGCCAGCACGGCGGCCGAGGCGATGGATCGCGAGCTACAAATCGTCGATTTTACCCCAGAGATCGTCGAGCGCGCCGTCCCCGAAGTGGCGCGGGCGATCGGCCGCCCGGACGCAATGGCGGTACAGATCGCGCTCCCGCTGTATCTCGTCGCCAAGCAGGTCAGTGCGGACGGCTACGAGTACCTCGCGGTCGGACAGGGCGCTGACGAACTGTTCGGCGGCTACGCGAAAGTCGCCCGTGCGCCCGACGATCCGCGGGTCGACGCCGACACCGTCCGGGGCGCACAGCGCGAGCTGATCGCCACTCTGCCCGACCAGCTCGAACGGGACGTCCTCGCGCTCCGCGCGGCGGGCGTCGAGCCCATCGCACCATTGCTCCACGATGCCGTCGTCGAAACGGCGCTCAAACTACCCGCCAACTCCCTCGTCGACGACCGCGGCGAGCGAAAGCGAGCCTTTCGGCTTGCCGCCCGCGAGTTCGTCCCCGACAGTATCACCTTCCGCGAGAAGAAGGCCGTCCAGTACGGTAGTCTCGTCGGTCGTGAACTCGATCGACTGGCCCGGCAGGCGGGGTTCAAACGCCGGATGGACGACCACGTGAGCGAGTACATTCGCTCGCGGGTAAAGTAGCATGGACGTCCTCGCCGGACTCGACGCTATCGACCGCGTGGACGGTCCCCTCGCGTACCTGCTCGTGTTCGTCTTCGCGGCGATTCCCGTCGTCGAGGTACTCGTCGTCATCCCCTTCGGCGTCGCGGTGGGGCTCGATCCGTTTCTGGTTGGCCTCGCCGCAGCAACCGGCAACCTTTCCACTGTGTATCTCGTGGTCGTCGCCTCCGACTGGAGCCTCGATTTCGTCAGGCGACGGTATGGCGACCCGACCGACGATAGCGACTCGAAGACGATCCGCCGTGCGCGCCGGATCTGGGACAAATACGGCCTGCCCGGCGTCGCGCTAGCCGCGCCGGTCTCCACTGGTGCCCATCTCGCGGCGGTGCTTGGCCTCGCCTTCGGCTCCTCGCGTCGTCGAGTACTCGGCTGGATGACCGGCAGTCTCGTCCTCTGGTCCAGCGTGCTCGCCGCCGCGTCGTGGTACGGAATGGAGAGCCTGTTGCGGGTCGTTGGGTGAGTCGATATCGGTTGTTCGAGTGAGGCTGCAAGCCGCTTCGAAAACTGTAGTATTACACTTCGAAATTTGTAGTACAGGTGTGTCGTTGAACGCTCCGTGCACCATATATCAGAAAATATATTCAAGAGGTGGTACGCGAACTGATCGATGAGATAAATACCAGATAATAATAGACGCTTTCTGATTGAAATCCACGTCTCGAAAAGGAACTGGAAACCGAAATGACATCTCGATCGAATCTGAGATCCATCAGTCGCGCTACCGCTGTTCTCTCTCGTGGTGGTGGACCGATTCCATCGTCTTCGATTGACTCCTCACGTGATCGTAAGGCGGTTCTCGTAACGACGACTGCTCGTCTCTCTGCCCCGGCCGTATCACTCGCCACAGTACTCGGGGACGTAACAGCGAGGTGGGAGGCTGCTGCATCGAGAGGACACGAGTGAAGGCATCAGTCAAGACGCTGTCAGTGTGGGCTTTTCGGAACAGCCGGTCCAGATACCAGTTGAAGAAGGCAGTTCCGGGAGGGCTGTCGCCTTCCGTCTGTGGGAAACTGAAGTCCGCCCCGGTCGCCAGCATCCATGCTGGCTCGACGATCTCTGCGGCACGATCGAAAAAGCGAAGCCCGAACTGCTCCCGATCGTCCGTCGCAAGCATCTGGTGAAGCATCAGCGCTTCGAGCGCGGCCACTGACATCCCCTGTCCGTAAATCGGATTGAAACTGGCGATCGCATCACCCATTACGATCAATCCATCCGGGAGGCGCTCGAGTTCTTCGTACCGGTATCGCCGGTTCGATGGGAACGGGTAGAAAGCGATTTCCTCCGACACTCTTGGACGCTCGTCGAGGAGGTCGTTCACGATCGGAGTGGGCAGCCCCCCGGCGAAGTCCTTGGATTCCTCTAGATCCGTCGGAGGATGATCACCGTGGATCCCGTGCAGATTCACCAGCCAGCGATCATCCTCAACGGGTAACACTGCCCCACCACGGGTACGCGGTGCCTCGGCCAGCACACCAATCATTCGGTGGTCGTCGGCAGGTCGCTCGATGAGAGTGGCGGTGTAGGCCAGATCGACGTGTACCTCCTCGATGGGAGGCGGCGTGTAGCCGTGCTCCTCTAACCAGTTCGGCGTCCGGCTCGTTCGGCCGGTGGCATCGACGACTAGATCGGCAGCGAGTTCCTGCTCGGAGCCATCATCCCGGATCACCACACCGTTCACGCTGGTTATTCCATCGTCAGCGAGATACGCAAGGAATGGACAGTTGCCCCGCAGCTGGACGCCGTCGGTTCTGGAGACTCGTCGTCGAAGCAACTGCTCGTACAGCGGTCGCGTCGCTGCGGAGAGCGGGAACGGCTCCGACCCGGCAGCGAGGAAATCGCCCTGGCTATACATGTAGAAGTCGCGTCGACCATCGATTTCTACCCCACCAGCGGTACGTAACTCCTCGCTGTAGCCCGGGAAGAGTTCATCCAGCGTCGCTCGCCCGGCTTCCCACAGAATATGGATTTGGCGGGCCTGGGGGACTCCGGGACGTGCAACTGGTTCGTCGGGAAGCGGATCACGATCGAGCACTGTGACCTCATCGAATGCATCCACGAGGACACGGGCAGCCACCAGACCGGCTATGCCCGCCCCGACTACTACCGCATGCCCTTCTCTGTCGGGAATCTGCTCACTGTCATACCGCGGCACAGTTGCTAATGTCATCGATCGGGACTGGATCGAACGGTTTCAACACCATACTCGGTGAATTGAGTTCGGAACACGTATGTGGGCATTGCAGACCGCCTCACGCTTGCTTCCGGGTACTCAGGGAGATGCTCTTGACGCCATACTTCTGGCAGGCGTTCGCCGCCTGGTCCGAGAGGAACTCATACTCGGTGTTCTCCCTCAGCGCTTCCATCTCGAAGCCGACTGTTTCGATCATCGTCGTGTAGCTGTCGACCTGTTCGGCCCCACCAATGCAGGCCGCCCAGAGATCCGCATCGGCTTTGATGCTCTCGGGCAGCTGCTGTTCGCTGATGATATCCGACAGCGCGAGCCGTCCGCCCGGCCGCAGCACTCGGTGTGCCTCCTCGAACACCCGGTCTTTCTCCGAGGAGAGATTAATCACGCCGTTCGAAATCACGGCGTCGAACGATTCGTCCTCGAACGGCAGGTCCTCGATGTAGCCCTGGCGGAAGCTGACGTTGTGGAAACCGTTGTCCGCGGCGAGGGCGTTTGCCTTCTCGACCTGCTCGGGCGTCATGTCCACGCCCGTGATCGACCCGGTTTCGGTCACGTTCATCGCGGCATAGAAGGCGTCCATTCCTGATCCGCTACCGAGGTCGAGAACCTTCTCGCGCGGATCGAGAGCCGCCATGTCGAAGTAATACCCGACGCCTGCAAAGGAGTCGACCGCCTCGTCGGGAACGTAGCTCAGGGTATCCGGATCGTAGCCGAGACGTTCGGCCAGCTCTTGCCCCGTCTCGAAATGGAACTCGGCGTCGATCGACTCCGCGACAGCGGCGTACATCGACTTGACCTCGCGTTCGAGTTTGTCAGTGTCGAGTGATTTACTCATTGTTGCTCACCGTTAGTCGTCGCCCGCCACCTGTGGGGGCGTGTTGATGGTCATGTCGATATCCTGAGCGAGCGAGACGAGCGAGTATACGGGTGCTCGCCGCGCCCATTCGTCGATCAGATCCTGATCGAGATCCTCACCGTCTATCTCGACCTCGGCGGTCAGGTTCTCGTACACCGAGTCAGCCGCCTTGAGTTCCGCGAGGCTGAACAGGACCGCTGGATCGAAATCCGTCCGAACACGGGTCTGGAGGTGGTCGATGTTCACGCCGTTGGCAGCGGCGTTGATCGAAATACCGACGTTGATGCAGGCCGCCAGCGCAGAGAGTGCCGCTTCTATCGGTTCGATTCGGTCGGTCGGACCGAGCCATCCGCCAGCGCCCAGTACCTCCTTCCAGGCGCCGTAGGGGATCGTGTATTCTCGCGTGTCACGAGCGATCGTTTCGCCGCCGAGTTCGTAGCTGTCGATCTTCGCCAGGCTGTGTGCGGCCATCCCCTCGTATGTCGCGGATGCTCCGAGACCGATCTGGACGGCTTCTGGATTGTCGGCTGCGTGTTGGGCGAACCCGTCGAGCGTTTCGAGGTCGATACCGTGCGCGGTTTGCTGGTCGTCAGTCATGGTTTGTGCCTCCCGGCGAGAGAGACTAGGATGTCGAGGATGGTGTAGCTATTTTGTGGCATTTCGGCAAGCTCTGCCGTTCCTGCACCCCCTGAAAACGACGCACTAACTGCAATCTGGATGTGGTCGTCACTCTGCAGGCCGTTGGGATTCGATCGGCCGAGCATCGGAACGGTAGCGTTCGTAGACCGATTGCGCCCACTCTCGGATCGCCGGGACGTCAGTATCGATCATTGCCTGGACTGTCCCGCTTTCCTGCTCGTAACAGCTAATGACGACGCGCTCGTCGAGCAGACCAGTTCCGTGTGGCGGCAATTCGTCGTGCTCCAGTACCGTGAAATTGTCCTGTTGCAACAGTTTGGAACAACGCTCCGGATACGTCGAGAGAAAGTATCGATGGCAGTTTGGGCGATCGATAACCGTCACGTCTACGCCGTCGTCGACCTGTTGATACAGAACGTCAAAACAGGGATCCATCAGCGCGACCTCAGGCCGGACGAACCGTACCGTGGTCGTCTTCTCGAGAAGCGACTCGAATCGGGTTACAGGACGGTACGGGACATCGGGGTCGGCGATACTGACAGTCAGTTCTGACCACGTCTCGGTCGGAAATTCGCTGACGTCGTCGGGGAGCCAGTGCCAGACGTCACGCAACTTTCGCTCGGTTTCGAACCAGTCAATCAGAGCATCCATCTCGGCGGCGATCGCCTCACCCAGCCGGGTCGCCACGTACTGGTAGCCGTCTTTGCGGATCCAGAGCCGATCTTCGAACTCGTTCAACGTCCGCCGTATCGTAGAGGAGGAAACGCCAGTCACCTCGCAGAGTTCGGAGCGACTCCGAGGACGCTCTGCCAGCGCAACGAGTGCCGGGATACGGTGTTGTGAGCGCGAGAGATACGCGATATCACCGATCGGCGAGTCTGGAGTATTGTGTGTTGTGTTATCAACAGCCATGGTGCGAGTACGCAAAGAATCGTAAAAACTATTCGCTCCTCTCATTCGCCGATAAAAAGGAAATTGACACAGTGAACTATCGGAACGTCGGGATCGCTGTCACACGAGATCGAGCGTTAGATGTTGTGTGGTGCCGATCGTAAAGCATCTCGTATACAACCGCAAGGCTACGACAATCGCGGCCGCGAACGTGTGATACCCTCCGTGCAGGTACTGCTAACATTCGCAGATCGGGTGAACAATAGCACTCGTTAGCTACTCCCCGAACCGCGTAATCGTCACTAGCTCCTCCATCGGCGGCTCCGCGAAGGCCTCGCGGGCGATCGACCGTTTGTGCACCTCGTCCGCGCCGTCGATGATGCGGAACTGGCGGACGCTCTCGTAGAAGTCCGCGAGCGGCAGGTCACGGCTTATTCCGGTTCCGCCGCAGTACTGGAGCGCCGAGTCGACCGCTTGCTGGGTGGCGTTCGCGGCAAACGTCTTGCACATCGCCACCTCGATCCGGGCGTCCTCACCCTGCCGAATCTGCTCGGCCGCGTGACGCACCATCGTCCGGGCGGCGTGGAGCTGGATCCGGTGCTCTGCGACGTCGAAGCGGATCGCCTGCTTCTCGGCGAGGGGTTCGCCGAAGGCCTCGCGCTCGCTCGCATAGGCAGTCGCGATATCCAGCGCACGATCGGCCATCCCCAGGAATCGCATGCAGTGGGTCAGCCGCGCGGGGCCGAGGCGTTGCTGGGCGATAGCGAAGCCGGCGTTTTCAGCGCCCAGCAGGTTCGACTCGGGGACGCGGACGTCGTGATACTTGACTTCCGCGTGGCCGATCTCCACCAGATCTGGCCCCAGGTGGGGAATATCGCGGACGATCTCGACGCCATCGGTGTCGGTGGGGACGAGAAACATCGAGGTGCCCGAGTACGGGTGGGCGTCCTGATCGGTTCGTGCCATCACGATCAGTACGTCGGCCTCGCTCCCGCCGGTGGTCCACCACTTGTGGCCGTCGATCACCCACTCGTCGCCGTCCTTCTTTGCTACTGTGGCGATCATCTTCGGGTCCGATCCCCCGCCCTGTGGGGGCTCGGTCATCGAGAACGCCGAGTGGGTGTCACCGGCAACGAGCGAGTCGAGCCAGCGCTCTTTCTGGTCGTCGGTGCCCACGAGTTCGATGGTGTGGATGTTCCCCTCGTCGGGCGCGGAACAGCGCAGCGCGGCCGGGCCAAGCAAACTGCGACCCGCCTCCTCGAACACGGGCAGCATCTCCCGGAAGTCCAGCCCGAGTCCGCCGTGTTCTTCGGGCACTTGCGGCGCGTAGAGACCGCGCTTGCGGGCGACATCGCGGAGCCGTTCGATCTCCTCGCCCGGGACCGGCCCCTGCCCGAGATACTCGCGTTCGATCGGCAGGACGACCTCGTCGACGAACTCGCGGGTCCGCTCGGCGACCGCCTGGCCCCGCTCGGGATCGTCGTACGTGAACTTCATATTCGTTCATTATTGTAAACCGTGAAAAGCGTGTTCCCACCTCACACAGTAGCCGAGCACGGACGACCGTACCCTGACCGGTCACTCGCGCCAGTCCTCACGGAAGAGCACGTACTGGACCGTGTCGATGTACTCGCCGTCGATAAACCTGTCCCGGCGGGTTCGGCCTTCCTCCTCGAAGCCGAGCGATTCGAGCAGGCCGCGCGACGCCTCGTTGAACTCGTAAGCGCAGGCACCCACCGCCGGGTGGTTGTGGGTTCGGAAGACATGATCGATGACGAGGCTCACGGCGGCTTTCCCGTATCCCTGACCGTGCACTTCGGGTTTCAGCCAGTAGCCCAGATCCGGCCGTCGCCACTCGACGTCGTCGACCGACGCCGTGCCGATCCGTTCTATCTCGTCCTCGTCCGGCGTCCCCGGTCCCGCGTCGTCGAGGCAAACGAGGAACTGGGGAATTTCGCCGTCCTCGTGGCGCTGTTCCAGCTTCTTGCGACTGCCAAGCGGGTTACCAAGTGGGTACCGGATCTCCGGATTCGCAAACGAACGCTGGAGAAAATCGAGGTCTTCGCCTTCGAGCGACCTGAGCGTCACGTCGCCGTCGGTCGCGATGCGTGCTCCGGGCATACACGGTGATGACGGCGTTTCGATATATGTTTTCTCCCGTCCCAAGTTATTTGATAACGGTCCTCAATGGAGGACGTATGAACGAACAACTCGTGGAGGGTGGTTCGACGTGAGCGAGGAGTATCTGGACCGGCTCGTCGACGAGGATAGACTGTCGACGTATCTCACGGACGAACTCGGACCGGCCGAGGAGATCACGGTCATGCGCCACGAGCAGGGCCACTCCAACGAGACACTGTTCATCGAGTGGGGCGGTCGTGAACTCGTACTCCGGCGACCGCCCGCGGGTGAGACGGCCGAGACGGCCCACCAGGTGACCCGCGAGTATCGGGTGATGGATGCCCTGCAGGACACGCCCGTCCCGGTGCCGACGACCGTGCTCGCCTGCGAGGACAAGGAGATCCTCGGTGCGGAGTTCTACGTGATGGAGCGTCAGCACGGCGACGTACTGCGGACGGAAGAACCGAACCGGTTCCAGAACCCGGCGGCCCGCAAACGTTTGAGCGAGGGGATGATCGACACGCTCGCGGCGATCCATTCGGTCGACCCGGCGGTAGTCGGTCTCGACGACTTCGGCTATCCCGACGGGTTCACCGAGCGACAGGTCCGGCGCTGGTCCGAGCAGTTCACCTGGGCGTTCGACGTTACGGGCGAGGAACGGGAAGTGCCGGAGGTGTACGAACTCATGTCCTGGCTCACCGAGCACGCGCCCGAGGAGCACCCGCACACGCTCGTCCACGGCGACTTCAAACTCGACAACCTCATGTTCGCACCGGGGACGCCACCGGAACTCACCGCCGTCTTCGACTGGGAGCTATCCACCCTCGGCGATCCGCTGACCGATCTCGGTCTCCTCCTTCTGTTCTGGCAGGATCCCGACGATCCGGAGCCGCCGATCCCCGAGTTGATGCCGACCTTCACCGCGAAGGAGGGGTATCTCTCGCGGGAGGAGCTGATCGACCGATACGAGAAACGAAGCGGCATCGACGCCGCTCAGTTGCGGTTCTACCGGGTTCTCGCCGCGTACAAGATGGCGGCGCTCGGTGAGATGTTCTTCCGCCGTCATCTGGAGGGCAATGCGGCCGACCCGCTCTACCCGAAGATGCGCGAGGGCGTTCCGCGGCTGGCGAAACGAACACTGGAGATGGCGGAGGGGTCGGGTAATGTCTCGCTCTAGCGATCTCCCGCGGTGCTCCATGTGCGGTCCGGACTCGTCGCCGGTCGCGTCGTGGACTACTCCTTGACAGTCTCGATAGCGTCGATCCCGGCCGCTACCACGTCCGCTTCGAGTTCTTCGGAGCGCTCGCGGAGCTCCGCTTTCGTGAACCACTCCCACGCCTCGGGACCGGCCTCTCCCTCGACCGGATTCATCACCCGGTCGGCCGCCTGGGCGTAGTAGACGAAGTCGATGTGCTGGTGAGCGACCGTGCCATCGATCCGGTCGATATCTTCGAGTTTGAACTGCTCGGGTTGTGGAAGGGGGCGAGCAGTATCGGATTCCGCACCGTCGGCATCGGCGATCAGGTCGACGTCCAGTCCGGTCTCTTCCTCGACCTCTCTGAGTGCGGCTTCGTGCGGTAGCTCGTCGCGGTCGATGTGGCCACCCGGCGGGAGCCACATATCCAGTTTTTCGTGTTCGTGTAACGCGGTTGCGCCGTCGTGGACCACGAAGACGGTCGCGACGAAGTGTCGAGTGGTCTCCATACCTCTCGCCTGGGGCAGGTACTGTTTGTAGCCGTCGCTTTCGACGTGGAGGACCGGGGAGAAGACGAACTCGCTCAGTCGGGGCCGTGTCCGTCGGCTTCGAGCAGTTCGTGATAGCGGTTGCGGATCGTCACTTCGGAGATGTTTGCGACCTCACTGACCGTGTTCTGGGTGACTTTCTCGTTGACCAGCAGGGAGGCAGCGTAGACGGCCGCGGCGGCGAGACCGACCGGGCTCTTGCCGCTGTGGATGCCCTGTTTCTTGGCCGTTTTGAGCAGATCTCGGGCGCGGCGTTCCGCTTCCTCCGTGATGCCGAGATCCGACGCGAACCGGGGGACGTACTGTTCGGGGTCGGCGGGCTGGATCTCCAGGTTGAGTTCGCGGACGATGTAGCGGTACGTCCTGGCGACTTCGGCACGGTCGACGCGACTTACCGTGTCAATCTCGTCGAGGCTGCGTGGCGTTCCTGCCTGTCGTGCTGCGGCGTACAGCGAGGCGGTCGCAACGCCCTCGATCGAGCGGCCCGGCAGGAGGTCCTCGTGGAGTGCGCGCCGGTAGATGACACTCGCCGTCTCGCGGACGCTTTTGGGGAGTCCGAGGGCCGAGGCCATCCGGTCGATCTCGCCGAGCGCTTGCTTGAGATTTCGCTCCTTCGCATCGCGGGTGCGAAAGCGCTCGTTCCAGGTGCGGAGCCGCTCCATCTTCTCACGCTGGCGGGAAGAGAGCGATCGTCCGTAGGCGTCCTTGTTCTGCCAGCCGATGTTCGTCGAGAGCCCGTCGTCGTGCATCATCTTCGTCGTCGGCGCACCAACGCGGGACTTCTGGTCTTTCTCCTTGGAGTCGAACGCGCGCCACTCCGGGCCGCGATCGATCTCGTCCTCGTCGACGACAAGGCCACAATCGACACAGACGGTCTCGCCGCGTTCCTCGTCGGAGACGAGCTGGCCGTCACATTCCGGACAGTCCAGTTGCTCCTCATCGTCCTGTCTGGTCTGCTCTTTCTTCTGTCGTCGCGCGTGCTCGCGCGTGTTCGAGTGCTCTCGAATCGTAGTGTCAGTCATTGCTTTTGGGGGGTTGACTGCGGGCGGAAAACGCTGTAATGCAATCTTCTGTTGTAACGTCAGCAACTTAAAGCTACCGCGGTATGGACAACTCCGCGCACGACCGCTACTCACCCCCGCGAGACGCTACAGGGATCGAAACCCTTACTCCCGATCCACCAGTCACCTCGTGTATGAGCGACACCCCCGCCGGACCCGACACCGTCCGTCACGTCGCGGAGCTCGCGCGGGTCGATCTCGACGACGACGAGGTCGACCAGTTCGCCGAGCAGTTCGCCGACATCCTCGACTACTTCGAGACGATCGAGGAAGTCCCCGAGGTCGACCGCGAGGCCGAGCTGGTGAACGTGATGCGACCGGACGAGGTCGGAGAGAGCCTCACACAGGAGGAAGCGCTGTCGAACGCCGAATCGAGCGAGGACGGCTACTTCAAGGGCCCGAACGTCTCATGACCGAGAACGTCTACATCACCGAAGAACGGATCGACGGTGAGGGCGAGGGCCCGCTCGCCGGGACGACCGTCGCGGTCAAGGACAACATCTCCACGGAGGGCGTCCGGACGACCTGTGGCTCCGCGATGCTTGATGAGTACGTCCCGCCCTACGACGCTACTGTCGTCGAGCGCCTGAAAGACGCAGGAGCGACGATCAGCGGCAAGACGAATATGGACGAGTTCGGGATGGGCACGACCACCGAAACCTCCGCGTTCGGCGCGACCGACAACCCCGCCGCGCCGGGTCACGTTCCCGGAGGATCCTCCGGCGGCTCAGCCGCCGCGGTCGCCGCTGGCGAGGCCGACCTTGCGCTGGGAACCGACACTGGCGGTTCGGTCCGCTGTCCCGCCGCCTTCTGTGGCGTCGTCGGCATCAAGCCCACATATGGGCTGGTCTCGCGGTACGGGCTGATCGCCTACGGCAACAGTCTGGAACAGGTTGGCCCGCTCGCCCCGAGCGTCGAGGAGGCCGCCGAATTGCTCGATGTCATCGCCGGGGCGGACCCGAACGACGCGACGACACGCGAACGCCCCAAAGTCGACTACGCTGCCGCCGCTGACGGCGATGTCGACGGACTCCAGATTGGCATCCCCACCGAACTCGTCGAGGGTGCCGACGAGGGCGTCGTCGAGCGGTTCTGGAGCGCTATCGACGAACTCGAAGCGCAGGGCGCGAGCTATCACGAGGTGAGCCTTCCCTCCGTCAAGCACGCCGTCGAGGCGTACTACGTGATCGCGATGTCCGAAGCCTCCTCGAACCTCGCCCGGTTCGATGGCGTCCGATACGGCCAGTCCGGCGGCTTCGATGGCAACTGGAACGAAGCGTTCTCTGCCGCCCGCCGGGAGGGCTTCGGCGACGAGGTCAAACGCCGCATCCTGCTGGGGACCTTCGCGCTCTCTGCGGGCTATCAGGACAAGTACTACAAGAAAGCCCAGGACGCCCGTGCCTGGGTCAAACAGGACTTCGACGAGGCGCTCTCGGACGCGGACGTCCTCGCCAGCCCAACGATGCCGATTACGCCCTTCGAGCTCGGCGAGAGTCTCGACGATCCGCTGAAGATGTACCTTGCCGACGCGAACACGACACCGGTAAACCTCGCTGACCTCCCCGCAATCTCCGTTCCGGCGGGCGAGGCCGACGGGCTACCGGTCGGCATCCAGTTCGTCGGGCCTGCCTTTGGCGAAGAAGCAATCATCCGCGCCGGATCGGCCCTCGATTGACCTCAGGCCGCTCGTTTTCGTCGCTGCCTTCGGATTCCTCGGACCGTCGCCTCCCCGAGCGCGGTCAGAACCACGAGAGCGAGAAACAGGCCGAGTTTCGATCGGAACTTCGGTGCCGGTCGTTCGTCCTCGCTCGAGTCAACTGTTCTGTCTGTCGGTTCCTCTGTTCCCGCATCGAGTATCCGCTTTACAACTCGCAGGTTCGAGATCATGACCAATCGTATGGTTCCGAAGAGCATAAGCCGCGCGCCGTCAGCGACGAACGTGACGGGGCTACCACCTGCAGACGGCCCAGCCACCACCAGAATCCATTTATTCTTACTCGCTAACAGATGGGCATGCGAACCGCCGCGAGCGTGCTCGACGTTGCAGGCATCGAATCGACGATGCGAACCGTCAACGGCGTTGATTTGCACGTGGTGTCGGGAGGTGATCCGGAGGACCCGCTTATCGTCTTACTCCACGGGTTTCCGGATTTCTGGTACGGCTGGCGCGAGCAGATCGAGCCGCTGGTCGACGCCGGATATCGGGTCGTCGTCCCGGACCAGCGCGGCTACAACTTGAGCGACTCGCCACGAGGCACCGATGCCTATCGGATCGACGAACTCACCGCGGATATCCGGTCACTCATCGAATCGGAGGGCCAGGACTCGGCTCACGTTATCGGCCACGACTGGGGTGCGGTCGTCGCCTGGCAGCTGGGGATCGCACACCCCAAGTTCGTCGACCGGCTCGGTATCCTCAACGTACCACATCCGGCCGCGTTCCGCGAGGCACTTCGGTCCAGTGCGGAACAGCTCCGCCGTAGTTGGTACGTCTTCTATTTCCAGCTTCCGTGGCTCCCCGAGTGGGCGCTCGCCTACGATGATTACCGACTGCTGAGCGACGCCCTGCTGGAGAGCGGCTCTGCCGCAGCGTTCTCCCCGGTCGATATCGAGCGCTATCGGGCGAGTTGGCGTACCGCAGGCTCGCTGTCCAGTCTGGTCAACTGGTACCGGGCGGCCGGGCTGCACCCGACGGATCTGCTCTCCGGTAGCACGTCCGGTAGCGAGCAGGTCGACGCCCCGACGCTCATCGTCTGGGGCGAGCGGGATACCGCACTGATTCCTGACCTCGCGCCGATGAGCCGCCAGTACTGTTCAGACGGTCGCGTCGAGCGATTCCCGGACGCGACCCACTGGGTCCATCAGGAGGAGCCGGAGGCAGTGACGGAGCTACTGGTGGGACATCTCGAAAAATGATTCGCAGGGCGGTAACCGCTACTCGTCGTCGCTGCCGCGATTCCGGAGCTTTCGGAGTGTAACGACTGCAACGACGGCAGCGAACGCGACGCCGAGCGTCTTTTTGAGTTTGCCAAAGCGTGATCCGCTCGATTCCTGTTCGTCTTTCTCGTCCGATTCGGTTTGCGTTTCGTCGACTTCTTCGGTTTCACTGCCCGACAGCGACGGAGTACGTAATCGTTCTAGCGCCATACCTGTCAGTAGAGCGCGAGACAATATAAAGCTACGAGCGGGGCTACTCCTCGTAGGCCAGGTTCATCATCCACTGGGAAAAGGC
>LKMJ01000237.1_pt1 | contig 37635 bp, 36 predicted proteins | sample 643391 | NCBI WGS metagenome assembly LKMJ01 (sample SAMN04112250, study PRJNA286221) | soda lake metagenome | biome: soda lake; feature: Kulunda Steppe; material: water; isolation source: sample PL-Br10 brine of Picturesque Lake | place: Russia: Kulunda steppe | collected 2010-07 | reverse complement strand
CTATCAATTGCGTAAAGAATATATGGAAAAACAACTAGATGAAGAGAAAAAACAAATTCTTGCAGAAAATGAAAAACTAGAACAAAAAACAGAAAATTCAGATAATACTCTCGAATTGAACACAACAAATGATTTGGCTCACCCAGAACCAAATAAAGATAAGATTTTTGAACAAGATGACCCTTGGATGAATAAAAAAAATGAAGATGTCAAATCATCTGACATGTAAAGTCGAATAACAATAACATCATAAAATTTTTATCATTATTTTTGAAAAATACTAGAAAATAATCTAGATGTTTGTGGTTTTGGGCTTTTTTATTTTTTGATGATTTAATCCCAAAATGTGACAGGCAGAGCTACTCATGTGAATACAACCCGACCTTAACACGCTCTTGATAAAATGACTTCGTGGTTTGATTCCACATGTTTTCATATAAATCAATACGTAAGACACGTAAGCTGGACTCCTTGCGTGTACGGCATTTAACAAAATATTATGAAGAGCAGAATCTATAAGTTTTATACGTTCCACGCTCAAATATATTTTGCAATTAATAGAGTCTGATGTTTCTTCCCAAATTCTCCATTTCCGCATACAACATTCCAATAATACTTTGAACAAATCCATAAACAATTGCATGTTCAAATGATCTTTTTTTCTGACAAGCATATCTTGAAATATTGTATACTTGTCGTTCTGATCAAAACATTGGATTACGCCTTCGTTTATCAGAAAGTTAACAAAATCTATCCGCGCTTCTTTTATAGCCTCACGGAAACAAAAGTGAGAAGTATCAACATCAACTAAGTTTTGTTTATAAAGACGAACAAAATTTTCAAAGTCATTACAATGAATTTTATGAATGAGCTTATCCTTCATTTTATAAATATTTCTTTATCTGTTTTGTATTACTCTTGGAAAAATAGAAAAGATTTTCATTTTTTTTCTTTAATTTAATGTAATTTCCTTTTTTTGTGAGAAGTTCTTTACTTGAAAAATCATCATCGTCTTCATCACTTGATTCGGCTTTATAATTCCAAAACATATCTAATCCAACTCTAAAGTTTTCTACAGGGGGAGCTTTATACCAAAACACTTGATCTTGTAGTTTATTTGTTGTTGCTAATGTTTTGATAACAACACATTCATAGTTTTCGGTGCATTTATCCATTATACGGTTAAAGAGTTGAAAAGTGGGAATACATGAAGCATAATTTTCATATATCCTTTTTCTATTACTTATACTGGGTTCTCTAAATATAAAAGTATAATCTACATTGGTTCTTAATTCAGGAGGTATTCCCAAAGGATATTGCATGGTTACCATAAACATAAGGTCAAAATGGCGTCCATTCATAAAAATCTCTCTGATCGTTTCATCCTTTGTCCAACTCTTGTCATAAAGACAATCATCTAAAATCAAGAATGCTCGTGGATCTATTTGTTTTTTAATTTCTGGATTTTTCTCTTTATTGAGTCTTTTTTTGATAAGTTTTTGTCTCTTCATGGCGTTAGCTATAATATTCGGATGCATGCGAAAATGAATAAATGGTTTAGGTAAAAAATGTTGAAAGAATGGACTGGCGCTTTCAGTTCCCGAAATACATGTTCCAACAGGAATGGTTTTATGATTAAACATAAGATTTCTGAGGAGAAAAGATTTACCTGAACGTCTCTTTCCTACAAAAACACAAACCGAATTATGCTCTATCTCTTGAATGGGAAACTCTCTCAATACAACTTCCATATTATCATCGCTCATTATTTATGATGGAGTAATAGTCTTCTTTATTAACATTAGGGTATTATTTTTGAGTAACAAACACAATTACATGTTCGTTTTTCCTTTTCTAAGTGTAAAAGTGCAAAAGTGTGAAAGTGTAAAATGGAAATAAACTATAAACAAACGATTGTAGAATATTTACGTCTTTTACAATTGAAAGAAAAACTCAGTCACGATCCCCGATCAAAATATAAAGAACGCGCTTACAAAAACGCCATCGACAATATATTACTTTTTACTCACACTATAAAGTCTATGGATGACGTACAAAATATTAAAGGCATAGGTAAATCCATCAAAGAAAAAATAGAGTATATTATACAAAATTATGGGAAAAAAGATGAACAGTCATTGATGAGAAAGGAAGAAGACATTATTAAACTTACGCAAATTTATGGGATCGGTATCAAAAAAGCTTTAGAATTGGTGAATAAAGGTGTTTATTTTTCTAATCTTCATAAACACCTTCACGAACTCAACCCAACGCAGAGAAGGGGGTTTGAACTTTTGGATGATTTCAATGAACGAATTCCTTTCAAAGAGATGCAAAAGCATGAATTTTTAATAAAGAAAATAATTCAGAGTCTCAAAATAAAACCAACACCTTACGTGTCAATAGTAGGCAGCTATAGAAGAAAAGAGGCTTCCAGTGGAGATATTGATGTTTTGATATCCTCTTCTCAAAACGATACCCTTAATCTAATTGTAAACAAATTGAAAGAAGAAGATTATATTCGATATACGTTTGCTCAAGGAACCCATAAATTCATGGGATCCTGTAAAATAACAGACCGATATAGACGACTAGATATTCTTATTACCCATCCAAACATTTATCCATTTGCACTTTTATACTTCACGGGTAGTCCTGAATTTAATGTTTTAATGCGAAAGCATGCTCTTGAAATGGGGTATTCTCTTTCTGAATACGGAATAAAAAAATTAAAGAGAAACAATGAAATCCAAATAGATTTTGCTTTTAGACAAGAGTCAGATATATTTGCTTTCTTGGGGTTGAGGTATTTACCACCTTCTAAAAGATATGCTACATACTTTTATAAAACTTTGTAAAGATTTCTTTGTCAGAATGTTGGTTCACCTTGTTTCATATTGGATATGAGAGAAGATCTTTGATCTATGGCAAAGAAATAAAGAAATCCATAAGTCACAATAAAGCTTATAAAGAAAGATTTGATAGCAATCCACGGTCTATTTATATGGTATGTTTCGTCGTTTTCATTTATCAATTTATGTCTAGGTAGATTGACCAATACCAATATAGTGGTTATGCTTGATAAAATAACCGCTGTTATGACTTCATTTTTAAAAAAATCCATGGATATTTTCATGTTTATTCTCCTTTCAGAAATTTATTTTGATAAGGTGTCGCATATTTACTTGTTTCTAACATAAGGGAAAAATTGGGAGTAAATTTTTTTAACCTTTTTTTTAATGTGTTTTTTGTCTTTTTTGCTTTTGTGATCTTTACTTTTTTCTTTTTTTGTGTGTTTTTTTTCTTTGTCGTGACCATGTTTTTTAATTGTGGGCGATTTTTCTTTATTCTTATTAATAGAGTATGATGATTGAGAAGAAGTTGTAGAGTATCTTGATGAGTTTGAAGAAGAGGAAGAAGAACTAGTGATCGTTGAGCGAGAGGTGGAAGAGCCTGAAGCAGAAGAAGATGAAGATGAAGATGAAGATGAAGAAGATTTAGACGGTTTGGATGAAACAGAACGAGCCGATGAAGTTGATGAGGAGGAAGAAGAATGAGAATGAGAATGAGAAGTTGGTAGAGAAGATGATGATAAAGTTCTATGACCCTGACCTTCTTGATTGAATGATGGAGCTGGCGACAAAGCTAATGATGAAGCTGGTGATGCCACTTGAGATGGTGAAGAAATAGGTGAAATTAAATTATTATTTCCATAGGACATTTCTGAAGATTGTGGTGATTGTAAAGCAATATCATCATATTCGTGTATAGGTACTTCATCAATTTTATTTGATTCTTGAGTTTGTTGGATAGGTACTTGATTAATTTTATTTGATTCCTGAGTTTGTTGGATAGGTACTTCATCAATTTTATTTGATTCCTGAGTTTGTTGGATAGGTACTTCTTCATTTAAAGTTTCTGTATTGTCATCATCTCCACCGCCTTTTTGTTCTTTTTGCTCTTTTTGTTTATCGTCTTTTTTATTCAAGGTCTGATCTTCAATAGCTATACATAAGGCACTTAAGTTGCTTTGTCTTCTTATTGTTGATTCAATTGATTTTTCAATGATTTCATACACTTCTTTTTTGTGGATATACATTTTGCGACAAATGATGTCATAGATCAAGTAAGGTTGTTTCCAAATATATCGACCTAGACGAATGCAAACATTTTTTATGAAATTTTCGATTAGAGATAAATCATTCTTATCTTCATTTATAATTTCTGAAGGATAAAGCTGCTTATTTAAGATATGTATATTTGACAAAAAACATTCAACCTCTTTATTCACGGGTTTGAAAGAGTCATTATGGTTTTGAATATCTTCTCTTGTCCATTGTGGTATTTTTTCCAACTCCTCTTGGAAATCGCGTAATAAGAATTCATGATATTTATTATTTAATTTTGCTTCATTGAAGACATTCACCATAATATTAAAAAAATTGTCTTTACTTACGTCTATCAGTTCTAAAATCAAATCTTTGCGCTGTGTTAATTTTATTTCACATGTATTTGGATCTGTCATTTCTTTCACGAATCTTTATTTTATACAACAAATTGATTTCTTCGACTTGTCCGACAAAAAACTAAACAATACTCAAAACGAACGGATTATCTGTTTTTATTTGTGTTGAAAACACGCGATCATCCATTCTACCATATTCTCTTCTTTGTCGTGTCAAACCATCTTGTTGTAACGGAAGTCGTTCTTGTACTAATGAACTCAAACGTTCTTTATTTTCAAACTGTCTATCGAATATGTCTTCCAAAGGTAATTCTGTTTGTCTCGAATCTAAATGTATGGCATCCGCACCTATAGCGGTTTTAACACCTTGTTGTACCGGCATTCTTCTTTCTAAAATGATTTCTTTTCCATCATCGATATTTGCGTTGTAAATGTCATCGTATGACATAAGTTTATGTGTGTTTTGATCTTCACCCACGCCAAAATAATCATTATCAGAAGTAAATTGACGGGTTGTCAGTTTCACATCTTTTGGAGCAACTTTATATCCATCCGCGTTCAACGTGGGTCCATCAACTCCCCCTATATGTGAGTTGTCAGAAAGATATTGTTTATGTGTTTCTTTGACTTGATAATTATTATCTCTATATTCACCTTTATTTTCAACAAATCCTTCAACACCACCAATATAATCATTATCAATGGTTGTTTCCTTTACGGTAGTTCGAGCGACATCATTGGGGTCATAAACATAATTTTTTATTTCACCTTTCAAATTCATGGTGGTTTCATTGCATTTTAGTGTTTCACGCACCGTGGTCTTAGGAGTGTCATCAGGATCATAGACTACGCTCATATACTTATCACCATGTAAATTTGCAAGTTCAGATTCTTGTAATGTAGTTTCCTTCACGGTCGTACGAGCAACATCATTTGGATCTTTGGCATATCCTTTTTTATGTCCTTTGAGATTCATCCTTTCAGCTTCAGATAACGTTGTTTCTTTGATTGTTGTACGTGCGATATCATTCGGATCATAAACAACCCCTTTGGTGTTTCCACGTAAATTCATCCTTTCGGACTCGTTTAATGTTGTTTCTTTTACGGTGGTTCTTGCTATATCGTTAGGATCATAGACAAATGCTTTAACAGGTCCTTTTAAGTTCATCCGTTCAGCTTCAGACAGAGTTGTTTCTTTTATAGTTGTACGCATGACATCGTTGGGATCATAGGCTATTCCTTTTTGATGACCTCTTAAATTCATTCTTTCTGCTTCATTTAAGGTGGTTTCCTTTACGGTCGTGCGTGCGACATCATTAGGGTCGCGTACAGTTTGTTTGCTTGGAATTTGTGCTTGCATTTGACCATAAGATCGCGGGTTATCCACCATGTATTCTTTTTTATTAAAACGGAGGATGTCCTCAAATGGTGCTATGAGCGCCTTTACAAGAGAAGTTAGATTTCCTTCGTATGTTTTTTCGGCGGTTGTGTCGCGTTCGTTAGAATACACCATGATGCTTTTTTTACCATAATCAAAATCATCACCCTTACCTTTTCGAGAAATGTTGGCATGACCTTGATTAAATTTTTCAAGTTGTTGTTTATGGGGTTCCTGCATTTTGCTTTTCATCACAAGTTGTTTACGCTTATCAAAAGCGATACCTTCATAAGGCCTCGATGTTTCTTGTCTGCTCGTAGGTTTGACATTTATTTTAGGATTTTGTTTTTCCTTTAGAACGGCACCTGTAGTCTTCAAATACATATCAGGCGTGTTTTTATAAAATTTATCCACTCTGTTTTTGGCCATACGTCCAACTTTTCCTCTTTCTGAACCCTTTTGGCCATCGATAATTCTTCCCTCGAATGTTGTTTTTGGATTTGTTTTCACACGTAACTCGTCTACTGTTTTCGGAAGAGCATAATCACGAATTTCATATTGATGAAATCCTCCTTTAGGTTCTGAAGTATATCCGAGACCAATTCCTTTACCTACACGCTCTTGTTTGAAAGGTAGGACATTTTTATGTGCAACGGGAACGGGTATTCGTTCTTGAATAAAGTCGACGGCATGTTGAGATCCGTGAACATTAGATACATCTTTTTGTGGAGTAAAAAAAGCAGGTGTTTCATGTTTAGGTTTGTATTGTTCAGATACACCCGTAAATCTCTCTAATTGAGATTGAAAAGCTTCTGGATTTGTGCTTTGTGCATTGCGGCTTTTTATAAACGGAACCATGTTATTGTGGACAAACTCTTGAGGATTCACCATTTTGCCTAATAATGAACTGTAAACCATTTCTGGTCCCACGGTTTCGTTTTGTTGTCTTAAATGCGAAGACAAATTTTTATCTAGATTATAGTCTCTTTGAATGACTTGAGGAACAGATTTTGATCCTTTTTCATTTTGACTTTGATTTTCAAAGGCTTCCTTCACCATTTTTTTGGCATTATATTCTTCTATCTTTCTTACGGTTTCCGTGTGATTACTTTCATGATGGGAATCTTGTGAAGGTAAATCACGGGGATCGATAGTTTTATAAGGAGTCGAAACAATTGTTTTCTTTTGATTAAACAAATATCCTAAACTCAATAAGGATAAAGCAACGTAAACTTCAATCATAGATACAGAATTTATCTATTATAAGAAAAAATAAGATTCGATATAATCCTACCAAGTAAGTACGTTTCTCTTTACTTTCCTTTAGATTCCCTCCACATTCGGGCAATCTCCGCAAGAATTTCTTTAGTGTTGACTTGACCGTTTGCGGCAGACTCTAGTTTTTGTTTCACGGAGTCAAAATGTTTTTTCATAAAAGTTTGATACTCAGTGAGTGGCCTTGTTTTCTTTTGCACCGGATCATTCATAACATCAGCAATCTTAGCTAGAGATTGTGATAGTTTCTCCACCTTTTTTGCGTCAGACAGCTTATCGCTATTAAGAATGTTGCCCATTTGTTCCAAGACTTTGATGTTCAATCGAACGGAGGTATCGTTAACTTTTTTAATTTGCACCATTTTCTTTTCTTCAAGAAATCACCTTTGTTTTATATAATAAAGATTAAAATCATATTCAAAATTTGTACGCAAAAACAAATTTATTTGTAACCAAAAGTGTCGCAATGTTTCCAATGTATGCTTGGGATGTTCATATCCATACCTGGACGTGATGTCATTTTCATCCAAGGACTCTCATACATCTCGTTTGATGCGTTTAATGGAGGTAAAATAGGAGCTTGGTTTATGGGTGTTAATAAACGGGGACGATGGTTGTCTTTAGCTACTATACGATAAGATATATTGTAATCAAAAGGTACAAATGCATTATCTTGAGGATTCGTACACAACCATTCCCAACGGTTCCATCCTGTTCCTCTTAGTGTACAGGGAGGGTTGCTTAAACGTGTATCTTCGTTTTTGATACCACGGCATGCTTGAGGAAATTTGAGTTTGCATGGTGTTTCTTCTAATGGTTTCTTTTGGTATTTATCTTTAGGACAATTAGAGGCGGGTCGCGTTAAACCAAGAAGTTCATTACTCATTTCTATTAAAGAAACGTCTTGACATGTTGATCCGCTAATACCATGTTCGATTGGTCCTATGTTCTTAGAACCGATTTGAACATTGACATCATTCGGAAAACACGATTGACAATCTTGTCTTGGTTGTCCAAGATAATAGTTTCCAACATTTACGGATTGACGTAAATTTGTTTTATAAGTACAAGTGTCACTATTTAGACGACTGAAACTCATTTATATTATAGTTTTAAAAGATATTTAATCTTCTCAATATATTCTCATTGAGAAAGAAAAAAATACAAAATATGACTTGGATCTTATAGAACTTTAATTATAAGGGCCGTATGTAGCACAAGAGGAAACTTTTGTAGGTGCAGGGAAAGGTACATGTTTATAAGCATTCATTTGGCAAGGTTGTAGATGTTTAGGTTTAGTTAGATCTATTTTAGGATGTTGCACGGTTTTGTAGGGTTCAAAACGTTGGAAAGAGTTAACATGATGAGGAAGATGCTTAAGATCCGGGCATTTTGTTACTGGACGTGTCTGTCCGCGTAAATCGTTTTCAAGATCGACCATATTTCCACCTACGTGAGATACGTTTGTTCCACCTACAAGACCGATTTCATTACGGCATTTATTACAATTTTCATAACGACTTGCATCAAATTGATAAGCTAATGGATTGACGCTTTGGTTTAAATATTTTGCATACGCACAAGAATCATTGCTAAGTCTAGTCCAGCTCATTAATAAAAATGATATTTCTTATTTATAATATTACTTGATAAAAAAAGAATTGCATTTTATTTTTTGTATTGCTCATAAGCTATCACTCAACGTGTTTTGTGGAACGAACGAAGCAACTTTCTTTGCGCGTTCGAACTGTTTCATTATTGTATCTTCATTGGTTTTGGGACATTGTTTAAGATCACGCGAAGGAACCCCTGTGCGTATATCTTTAGCTACAGACTTTTTATAACCACGGACGAAATAATCATCTATACAATCGTCAAAAATCTGATTACGATCATAATACACTTCGGTTAAAGATTTGCATCCACGATCGACGAAAGTATCATGACTATGTATCAAATTACTTTCAATGTCCGCAATAAACGTTCCGGAAGATAAATCCGGAACGGCTTTAAATGTACGAACGTTCAATTGTTGCCGGTCAGGACCTCTCACGTTTTTGGGATCTTCATAGCGTAAGCGAGTGTCACAATCTATGCAAGTAAGTGAAACATTACCATAACCGTCTCGATATCTTAAATTTGGATTTTGCACAAACAAGTCTTTATCAATAGATTTATTTCTTAAATTATTGACTCGATAATCAAAAATAGAAGTATTTGCTATATTTTTAAGAGATTTAGCACAATCATCTTGTGAAATAGGATTTTCTAAATCGAAATAGCGCATAATCTTATTCTTATTCTGTATATTATATTGTTACTTTATCTTTTATAAAGAAATATAATCAAGGTTGTTTTCCGGGAGGTGCATTTTGTACATATAACCAATGTGCAAATGCTTTTTGATCATTGGGTATTGTTGTGGATGGCATAGTATAAAACTGACGATCTGACGTCTTTTTTCCATATATATCATCTACATCCCGAAACACGCTTTGATTAAAACTCTTTTCCATTTCTTTTTGTGTTCTTTTGCTCGACACATTACATGCAGGAGGACGATTCGGAAAATCAGTGTAGTCGGTTAAATTAACGTTCATAAACGGATTCTGTGGAGTGGGTTTGGTACACATTCCAGCAAACCGATCATCTCTTACATGAAGTTTCTCTAAAACACCTTTTTTATCAAGGTTTTCCTTTTCGTTGTATTTGTATATGACAACAGTTATAAAACCGCCAAATAAAGCAAAAAGAAGCGTTCTTACATCATGACGAATGGCAAACATCATTAAAGAAAATATAATACAAAATCGAAAGGTCGCATTTAATTGCTCGATTAGAGACATATTCTTATCTGGAATGATCTTGACATAATTGCTAACATCTAATAAAAAATAAAACGGGTCTTCTAACCAAAATATCTCCGATTCTGATTCTTTACGAATGAAAGTTTCCTTTGATTTTTTCATTTTAATTTAATACACTGAATCTTTATTGTATAAAAAGACTTTTACTTTATTAAAAATCATTATAAAAATAATTTAAAAATATACATGTGTTCATGCAATATATTACTTCATTCCTATTTTTAAGATTTACTGCTACGTTTCTCCTCTAGTTTCCGGCGCATTCGTTCTTTTGTCTTCATATTCTTTTCCATGTTTTGGAGTTTGTTTGTGTCCAATTTAAATTTATCTTCACCTGAAAACAAACTCATTACTTTTTGTAAGTCCCCCATATCAAATGGGGATTGATCGCTAGTTCCGCTACCGCCAGCATTAGCACTCTGACCCCCACTTACTCCTGAGCTGCTATTGTTTTGGTTTCCAAAAGGATTGCCAAACATACCCATGAGATTAACACATTCCTTAACAATATCATTTTGATTCAACTCACCGCTTTGATTTTTCTTTTGAAAATGCTCTACCGTTTTATTAATAACATTTCCCAATTTTCCTGATTGCATAAAAGATTGAAAATCTGTAATGTCTCCAATATCATCTTGCAAATCTTTCGATAGATCATCGACAATTTCTTCAGTGATTTTCCCAATCTTTGTACCTTTCAATGTTTTTTGAATACCCTCCATGAAGTTTTCCATGTCATCTTTAACATGTGAACCTTTCTCTTGATCATCATCTACCCTTTCTGATTCTTTCGAATCCTCCCCGCTTTGACTATTATCATTTTGATCTACCTCCTTACACATGTTTTTAAAGGATTGAAGCGCATTAAGAATACCGATAGTTTCTTCATCACCAATGCTTTTGATCTGTGAAGAATAATCCTCACCCTTTTCCATTTTGATGATCACATTGATAGCATTTTCAAACAATGTGTCTACTACTTGAGACATTTCCTTTTCAGTAGACTGAGTGTCCTTAAAGTCATACAACCTCAAAAAAAGAGAAAGAATAGACATATATGAAAGAATAGTAGGATGATATGATACATCTACACCTTTCGCAAGATCTGCAAGAGATACCTCATTCAGAATAAACCGCTTTTTTAGAGCTTCTGACAAAAAAGGACTCTCACAAATTTGCTCAAAAGGTGTCTTTGAAATTCTCATCATCTCATTCATGAAAGAAGAATCAGACATGTTAGATCTCCACAAATCCATATTCTTACTCGTTTTCGAAACACGTTCCTTATAATTCTTATCGATCGAAGAAATAATATCATCCGAACTCGTACTTCTAATGTCTTCCATCATGTCATAAAAATACTTGTTAAAAGTTATCAGAATCATCTCTCTGCTTTCCTTCATTTTTATGATTCAATCGATTTCAAAACGGATTCAATAAATATAGATGAACAATATTTTATTTCCTTATATATGTTTTCATTTACATAATCTTAGCGTATTCCACAAAAAAGTACATTCCGTTTCGCAAAGTAATATTACACTTGATTGAATTGTTGTATGAATATAAATCCTAATGAAACACATCTCAATATTTCCATTTTCTGAAGCACATTCGATAAAGATTTAATTTTCATATTTTTTATTTCGTTTTTATCATTCAAAAATGTCTTTTTGACAATTCATTTTCCTAATTCAAAATAAAAATGAATTCATATATTCGTTTAAACGAAAATAGAAACAGATCTAAATCAAAATCAAAAATCTGATAAAGAGTGAAAAATAAACAGAAAATAATTTTTTTACTTTTTTACTTTTCGACTTATGGCAAGCAATAGAGTAATATGTCCCCAGACTGCGTCTTTATTCTGATCAGCAAGATCTTTCCAAACCAACTTAAGAAGGTTTACGATACTTTGATCAGCTTCATCAAATGATTGTGACAAAATAAAGTTTTCATCTTTCTTATCGATGCTGTCTCCGAAAGGAATTTCCACCGTTCTTTTAAAAGTAGTCAGTGGCAATTCTTTGTCCATTATGACACATGTTTTAATAACGGTGTCAAAAAGCTTGAATTGACTGATGTTCGGAAACGTTGTAGCTAGTTCTTGAATGAATTCTTGAAGTTTATTGTTAAATATGATATAAAAATCAACGGTTGCCATGATGTGAAAGTTTTGGTGAACAAAATTCAAAATGAGTTAAAACCTTTTGAGATTAATTTACTAAAATATTGACGCATTTCTTTATATATTTTTCATGATTCCTAGAATGGTCTTTGGATAAGATTCTCAACCTCTGAAGCACGTTGTCTTATAAAATTTTCGTACATCGCATCATTCATTTTAGGTGTTTTATTCATCGAAACTTGTTTAAAAGGTAGTTGCATCTGATCGTTTTTGTCTTCCATCCCTGTATGAGTATCACTCATCATCATCGTCGGAAATGTCCCTTTATGACTAACGTTTTGATGACCGTTTTCATAAATATCTTCGTTATAAATCTTATTCTTCATCATATTATAATCTTGTATGGAAGGCAATTTTTCAATGTGTTGCATAGAAGAAGATTGACGAGACGATTCCTGACTTGGTGCTGATAAATGATATGTTTTTTCATCCTCATCTAAGAAAACGTAACCTAAAACATCAGAAAACGCTTCTCTCTTCGGCTTTACATCATTTTCTTCATTCAAAGTACAATATTCTGATCCAAAACCCGTACTTTGACAAGAGGCATAAGACATCACATCGTTTTGACTACCTTGTTCTTGTTCAAGCATGTTTATGAGGACTGGAATGTTGTTCTCCAGTACTACCTTTTTATCCGATGTCATAATAAAAGGTACCCTATCCACAATACGAGGAACATTATGTTTTTCAACGCAAATGAGAACAAATTTGGACCTTAATTTCTTTTTTACTATTTCTTCAACTAAATCTTTGCAAAAACTACAAAAATTGCTATAAAACAGAATATGCTTAGACATTAAAATATTTTCACTATTTGTCTTTGCTTATAAAAAATTTATTGTTGATTTTCGCACACATTGACATATAGTTCTAAAAAATTGAAAGCATATAAAGCTGAATAAAAATATAACATACATTATCAAAATGAGTACTTTTACAAATTTCAAGGTTCATCCAATTAACGGTCAAGTGACATTTCAAATACACCATATCGATCTTGCCTTCGCAAACACTATCCGTCGCGTCATTTTATCTGAACTTCCCAATGTTGGAGTGAAGTTTGATCCTTATGATAGCAGCAAATCAGATATTCATTTTATTGAAAATACGTCATCTCTTCATAACGAGTTCTTAGGACACCGTCTTTCTTTATTACCTATTCGTGTTACTGAAGACGAGATTGACACATATGACTCTGAAAAATATAAATTTGTTATAAACGTTCATAACACTTCCCACGAAAAACTGAATGTCACTTCCAACGACATCAAAATTTATGATCAAAATGGAAAAGAATATGGCGAAGATGTTCATAAAAAAATATTTCCTGTTTCATCGCTTACACAAGACCCAATTCTACTAGTTGTTTTAAATCCAAATCATTATAACACAGAATTTGGAGAAAAACTCCATGTCGAGTTCCGTGCGAGTATCGGTATTGGTTCCGATCATTCTAGATTTTCACCCGTTTCCACATGCACATACTTTAATCTTATAGATGAGGAAAAGGCTGAACAAGCTAAAAAATTTCTCATCGAAAAAACCGAAAAGTCACTCTCTGATAAAGCTGGTAAGAAAACGGTTCTTGATGAGGATCATAAACAAAAACTCATACAACGCTTTGAAGTTCATGATAAATATCGTTATTTTAAGACAAACCAATATGATGAAGCAGATTGTTTTGAATTTACTCTCGAAAGCGAATGTCGAATGACTCCTAAGTACCTCATGACCAAGGCATTTGAAGTAATACAAAAGAAGTGTGAATCTCTGCTGAACGAGAAACGCTATAAGATTATGCATTTGGGAAGCAACATGTATTTTAGTATATTACTCAAAAATGAAAATCACACATTGGGCAATTTGTTACAGTCCTTCTTTTACAATATCTATGTTCGTGATCAAAACATCTTGGACATGATCGGTTATTATCTCGTTCATCCACTTGTTGATGAAATAATGATAAAACTGAAATTCAATGAATCTACAGAAGAAAAAACAATTGAAGACGTAGATAATTTATTCAAAAATGGTATTCAAGATTTGATTCACATTTTAGACGAAATGAAAGATACTTGGATTAAAGATTACGACCAAAATATGGGTATAAATTTTAGTAAAGAAGACACAAATAAGGTAAAAGAAACTAAAATGAAAAAAGGAGAAAAAGACACAAAAGTTGTAAAGAAGCAGGCTTCTTCAAAATCTACAACAAAAGTCAGCAAGTCGGTTTCTAAAAGCACAAAAGAACCAAAAGCTAATAAAAGTTCTTAATTTAATTTTATAACAAAACAATTGTTTATTCCATTATTATTTTAATGTTTTATATCTTTTTTCGACTCGAAGAGGGAGATCATAAAACATATTTTTCTTGGAGAAGAATAAAGAAGTTGTAATCTTTTTGTTTTATTTCTAGATCATGTCTTCAATAAAAGAAAGAAATGATAAATCAGATAATAGTTTATCTTTTAAAAGTGTAGAATTTGAAGAAGTAGATTTTGAAGATATTTTTGAGGAGCAAGAAGAAGAGTTTGATGACGACATTTTTGTGCTTTCTAAGGAATCTTATGCTCCTGAAATATTTAAACTCCTTTCAAAAAACTATAATCGAACAATAGGCCCAAAAGAAAGAAATGTGATTCGCATTCGCATAGATAATCTTGTAAAATCTATCATAGAATCCAAGGAAATTAATAAAACCGTACCTCCGCCGTCATCATATCGTTTGAATGATAAATGCTTGCTACCTATATTTAATGCACGATGTTTTGTATACGAAGATGGTGACAATGAAAATATACAATTTCTAGCTCAATCTAAAACATGGAATGAATCCAATGCTAATTTTCAAAAAATGTCAGCATTTTTAGAAAAATGGGACAATATTAAAAAACAATTACGCTTTCAAAGAAATGCTATTTCTGATCAGACTCAAAAGCCCAGTCACCAACAATTTTACGAATTATTTTCTCCATTTGTTCTACCTGACCAAACAGTTTCTAACAAAAATGACACGCAACGTCTCATACACGAGTTCGATATAGATGCATTACTGTTTTTAGATATGAATACCGTTGAAGATCCTCGATCTCACAATCATCCATATATTACAAACAAAAACCAGTATGTTTCATACAAAAGATTACTCGGCTCAAACGAAAATACATACAGCGGTGATCAAGTTCCACTGACTGGATTAATGAAGGTTATAGACGCAAACAGAATAGGTCATTTTAAAACTCTTGACTTATCTGAATATAATACTTTTATTAAAAATATTAAAATTGGAGATACCGTTCATGTGTATCCTCATGATTACATAGCATTCGTTTCTCATGATGGAAATACACAACCTCAAAAATTCAAAGTTTTGAGTATTTCTGACAAGTTTATTCATTTGATTTCTGAAGCATCAAACAAAGTTCAGATTGTTTATAATAAATTGGAAATGGCGAAAAATAGATTCATGATTTTTTCAGTTAATGACAAGGATCCAATCACAAAACACAAGAGCAACAAGCAAAACACTTTTTTTATGTTTGACGAAAATCATGACATTTTAGATCAAATAAAATTTATAGAAACAAATACTTCAACACACTTATTCAATGTGTTCAAAAGATTAAAGAAACTTAACCCTTTTGATGTCGAGCTTTTACTCAGACAAATAAAATTCGACGAAGAACCCATTTCCTTAATATCACAACATATATTGCGTTTAATTCTTCAAAATATTAGAAGAGGATCTCGATCAACTCGTCTTAAGTCCTTCCCTGATTTTTCAAAAAAGATTCATACGCAAATACCTCAGGTTTTGAAGAGCCGCTTTTTTGAACATTTTCCTTGGTACAATACTTACATCGACAATTCAGAAAACAGAATATTTGCTCTCAAGAATCTGAATGATGGAGGTTTATTGGAATTAGCTGACACTCATCTTTCTTTCATTGATTCTTTAAATAAAAACAATTTTAAAAAAATAGATAAACAATCAAATAAGTCAAGGCAGTCAGGGCAGTCAGGGCAGTCAGGGCAGTCAGGGCAGTCAGATGTTTTTATATTTCCGTCTTTTTCAGATATATTCAAAGAAAATGAAAAGTTACAAGCAGCTAAGGAGTCTTCTGACCTTCTTGTACCGAATAGTAATAAAGCCGTGGTCAAGGATCAGCACGGAAGATTCATCCCACTTGTAAAAGTAAAAAAACAGAATATATTTGAATGGACTGTAGATGATAATGTCCAAAACACTTACCATATTTTGAATTTAGATCATACAGCATTCGAAAAGCTTACAAAACAAATACAAGCGGATAATTTAAACCTTTATCAAAAAGGCAACTCTTATCTAGAAAAGTTAAAAGGTGAACTTAACCAATATGTCCAATATCTAAAAAGTATCCGAGATAATAGAAAAGTTTATTACTATGGTAATCAATTCAAAATCGATCTTTCTCATCTAAAAAAGAATTTTTCAGGGGATCAATCTTATGAAGACATTGAAGATCTAATAGAAGAAGGCGAAGGATTTGGTGTTGTCTATGACAAACTCATTTCAAATACGGAATACATACAAGTTCAAGATATAGACACAGTACAAGCTTTAAATATATCGGTTAAAGGAGACGACTTTGCTGTTGTAAATGCATCTGTTTCTTTTTACCATGACATTTTAATGAAGTTCATATCCCTTGTACAGATCGATGTCTCCGTGTTTGAGAGCAAAGCCTTTGTAAATACGATCCTTTCAAAATATGATGAACAGCGAATTATGAAAGAGTATAATAACCAAAAAAATAACCTTCAACGCTTTGTTCAACAAGAAATTAGAAAAGGAGATCGATCACAAGCTCGACTTGAAGCCTTTCTTAAAGAAAATCTGTCAAAAATTCAAAACGAATTTAATAAGAAATTAGAACAGGTCAGACAGTCGGTTGTGTTGATTATTTTTGCATTATTTACTGTTCATGCTCTTTTAAAAAGGCCAAAAAAAATTATAAGAATGAACATCTTGTGTCATGAATTTGCTACCAAAAAATCAAACATCGAAAGCGAAGAATACTTTCTAAGATATTTTGCTTTTAACATTAAATTGATTGCCCAAAATTTAGTCGAGATTGATGTAACCTTGGAACCCTTTTTAGAAAGTTTTAAAAATATATCTTCCGTAGACAAAATTGCATCTATGTTGTCCAATGAATTTGAAGACCTTAAAAATAGATCAATTATTTCTAATGCATTAATGGCTAAACAAAAAAGTCTAGAGCTTAAAAATAAGACAAATGTTTCAAAACCGTGGAATTCATTCTTACCCTATGTTGGAGAAATTCAAAGACAGATCGTAAATAAAGATTTAGATGATATGCAAATATTAATCTCAGAATTAAGAGGAAGGTCCATACAAAAGATTTCTGCTTTATTTTTACAACATATTCAAGATTTGATAAGTAAAAAATCAATATCTAAAAAAATTCAAACCCCCTTCATATATGCACACGAACCTACATTTTGCTGTCATGAAACAACAGACAATTACTCTCGTCTTTATCAAGACCTATATAAAATATATACGGAGGCCATCGAAAACAATTCAAAAGTTCAACGATCCGAGAAAAAAACAAATCCACTAAAAGTATTTGCGTATGCTTTTACTAAACCTCCTATAGAACATCTGTTTTGGTCTAAACAACTTGATTTATTCAGCCATAGAAAATCATCTATTGACATAAGGCCGGCATTGTCTCACCCACGCATTACACTAACTACTAAAATTGAACAAATTAAGTCTTTTCTGAATGCTAATGATTTTATTAAGAATTCTGAGGTTTTAAACAAATATGTTGAGAATAAAGACAAAAACAATCTAATGATGCAAGTTAATCATAATTTTGATAATATATTACAATTTCTAAAAATTGTGTATCCAAAAACTAAATTAAAAAATATGACAACTTATGCGGAAAAATGGAATGAAATGAAAAACGAATTATTTATAATTAAAAAAAGTGTAAATGAAAATAATGCACATCATAAGATTATGTTTAATGTATTTACTATCCAATTCATACGGGATTGTTTAATACTTATTAAGAGACAGAATACATCATATAAACTGAATGATATAGCTATAAGAAAAAAAATGTTTTTAAACGCTTCTATACGTGACCGACTTCAATTATTATTAGAAGAGGATTTAAAGCATTTTGATATTAATACAAAGCATATAAGCCGACATCTAATTGAAAACGCATTGCAGTTGATACAACTACATCATGTAGATAAAATCTTTTTCCCAAAACATGATGACTTAAATGAAGTTTATGAGAATCATATGTTTGCTTTGTATATTTTAAGTACTATTATAAAAGTCATATTACAATCTATTGTCCAACTGCATGATATAAGTCAATCCATAGATACATTGTTTCAAGATTTACCTACCATTTTATCTTTGAACGAAGTACAAAAGAATGCTATATCTGACTTTTTGAATAAAGTCTTTATTTTGTATAATAAGCGTAAGAGTCTAAGTTTGGTGACAAAAACCAAATTAAATAATCACTATGAAATTATGCGGGATAAAAAGAAAAAATCAAAAAAACTTGCGCTCAACAAAATGGAAAATGATGAACGTAATATGTTTCTATATCTCCGAGATAATGGTATTGAAGATATCTCCGAATTTGGCTTTAATGAAGAATTTGATGATTTAAATCAGAATACATCACAATTTGAAGAAAACATGGGTGATCAATCTTATAAAGACGTATATCAAGGATTGTATACAAAAGAAGATATCATTGGTTATAATCAAGAAGGATATGATATAAGCTTTCCGAACGAAGATGAATAATTAAATATACTTTGAAAATACATACACGTTTTGTCCTTTTTGTCTTTTTTTTCTTTTTTCACAACATTTATTCATATCTTCAAATGTTGTATAACTGTCACATCCTTGACATAAAGGAAAACTTGTTTCATCCTCAAAATACCTTCTAAACGATCGTCTTTGAATATTTACCGGCATCTCACAATATCCATTATGACAACCACCTCTATATCCTTTCCCGTTCTTCTCAAAAAAAGGACATTCGCTGTCAAACAAGCACCTTCTATCCCATGTTCCTATTTTCATAGCAAATGGTTGTGAACTTTCTTTTTCATTTTGCAAATGTTTGAGTTGTTCCATTTGTAACTCAAAAGAATTCGGATCTTCACAGGCTTCTCTCGTTTTGATTCGCGAATAGTTATAACATTCATAGAGGCGTTCAATGCTATCATTTTTGTCCAGATCTTTTAAATTGACCAGAATATGACTTCGCTCTACATGTGTGATTAATCCTGAAAACAAATAGGGTTTTTCGATAAAAATAGGTAATAACTCATACAACATATCAAACATCTCACTCAAATCAGGATGATCCCTTGAGATTCTTACAACAAGTTCATTTTGACGCTGATCTATTTTAAGGATATCTATGAATTTGTCTAACCAATTGACGAGTATTCCATTTTGAATGTGAACTTTGACTTTTTTTGAAGGTTGAAATCTTTCGCGTTTTGATATGAAGGACACAAAATAATGTCCATTTTCAAAATTATTTTCTTGATTTGTCAGCAGCAATTTGTCCCCCTTACGAAGTTGAGTTTTGTCTACATAATCCCCATAGAACTGAAATTTCTTAAAAGGCAATGGCTTATAGAATTGGAGTACGTCTAACTCGACTTGTTGTTTAACAGATAAAGTCAACACAATCGGGACAGTTTCTTCAAACTTCTCAATAAAACGTTCAGAATGAATATGACTTTGGTAAATCACATTAAAACCATGTTTCTGAAGAAGATTTAAAAGTGCAAAATCTTGTTCAACATCAACAGATAATTTAGAAAAGTATTTTTGCAGTAAACTAAACGCTTTTTTATTTGACTCATTTTTAAGTTCTATTTTGTTTGTGTAAATTACCATCGGGTACGCTAAAAACTTGTAAATGTACTGAAGTTCCTTTTTTTCGGGAAAAATGTTGATCATATGCAATGTTTGAATTGAAGCCAAAGGAAAATAAAACTTTATTTTTTCATAATCGTTTATCCATTTCATATAATCAAATATGAGAATCTTTAAGTTGTTCAATAATTTGATTTTATCACCATCGTCATTATTTATAAAACATGGATATAAGACGCGTTTTCCCGAATTCATATAAGAATCTATAATAGATGAATCATGGTTGACATCTATTTCTACTAGAGGAACATTCCTAAATATTGAAGAATGAATGGATATAACATCTTTTATTTTGATAAACAGGGATTGTTCTAGTGAAGATTCAAATAGGAGGTAAATGGATTGTTGATTGTTTTCTTTAAAGTTAAGGTTTTCAAAAATGACAAATTTTTTTGATATTATATCATCTGCCTTTGTGTATATAATTTGTATATTTCTTTCTTGTTTGTTGTCCTTCTTATGAATCAGGGAATATAAATGGTCTTCAAAATAAGTTTCATTCAATTTGATATCGGGTAAATCCTTGGGTATGGCATATGTTAAAGAGAGATGTTCTTTGATATCTTTTCTGAGATATTGTGTATTTTTATATCTGTAATATAAATATATCGAAAAAAGCAAAACAAATGTCAAAAGGAATACGGAAAGGAATTCATAACGCATTTTCAGAACCTTAAAAGGTAATAAAACGGCTCTTTGTTTATTACATCGACAATATTCATGAGAGAAAATATTGAGTACAATTAAGAAACCAAAAACATAAATGAAGCATCTTTTAACATATCGTGTTCTTTATTCTCTTCTTATGTTCGTATTGATATTTTGTTTAGTTATTATTATCAAACCAAGAATAATATTTGACGATGATGGGACTCCTAAATCTTTTGGTTTAGATAAGCATCAGACACTTATATCTCTAGGATTGATTTCCACAGTTGTTCCTATATCGATGTTTTATTTATTTGCGTCTTTTGATTTACAAAAATATAAGCAAGACTTGAAGGTATGAGAAAAATAATAAAAATATTATAATAAAAAGACAATGGTATTTGATCCTTTAGATATATTTGGTCAAAAGAGAAGACTTGCCTATTACCAAGTTGCTGGCTTGACTATCTTCTTTTTCATTTTATATCTTATACACACTTTCACAACTTCAAAAAAAACAAATACTGACCAAGAAACACCAAACACTATGAGACACGACAATTATTATTTTAGGTCCCTGTTCATCCTGCTTATTGTGTTATTAATTTTGTCTGATACTATCAAGATCTTAACAGGCGCATCAATAAAATGGTCATTTATAAGAGTGTTGATTATTTGTTTTATTTTTCTCATTCTTTTTTTCCTCTGAAGTTCAAATAAATATTCCAAAAAAAAGTTGGAAATAAAATAAAATAAGAATAGGATTACAATCGAATTGTGTATGAATCTGAGTTTTGAATTACATTACATCACGCATTATTTCTTTTTCGAGATTGTGAGACTTGATAATTTTCACACAAGATTCTCCAATATTATAAACTCGATATTCTTGATTTGTTATTTCAAAACAAGGATCAGAATCCAAGATGTTTTTACCGTTTGATTTGAAAAATATCATATCAGCAAACCCATACTTTTTGTAATGGCGGTTCACTTTAGCAATCCATAGTGGATCATCAATATGATTAGTGCTGCTATAATAAATATACTCATCTTCGACATTGTCATTCATTGTTTCTTTGAACGGTGCCTTGATGATCATATAAGTATTTTTTCCTCGTTTAACTTTCTTTTTTTCAGTGTTTCTAATAGATTGTTTTTTGTCTATCACTTTTTTAAGATTGAGTCCATTTACTTTCTTTTCTTTTTCTTTACTTTTTGCCTTGTTGACTGTTTTTTCATTATCATTTGATGGTTTATTAGATTTATGGATTTTAGAATCAGAGTTGTCATCAGATATTTCGATTTGAAAATCAATTTGTGATTGCTTAGTGACTTTTAGAACCTGCTCTTTCACGGATACATCTGGAGAATCATCTATCACAATCTGTTGTGATTCAATATTCATATCGTCATAATTAAAATCTAGAAGTTCTAGTGCATTAGGTGTCAAATTAGGTGTCAAACTTTGAGACATGTAATGTTTTGTCTATCTTTTGTATCTCAATCTTCCTAAATGATCCTATTTTAATTCATGTACATACAAAATCAACTTTTGATGAAAGAAAAGCTAAAAAAAGAAAATATTACAATATCATAAGTCAGAAATGCAAAGAGAGATAAGTTCAGCTTTGAACAAATTGCATAAAAAGAAGTTTGAGGATAAAAAAAATACAAATACTGATTTTCAAAAACTTAATCAAATGTTGTCAGATTATAATAAGCAGGTTTTTGAAAAAGAATATTTTACTTATGTACAAAAGAAAGCTATTGCAGAGAGAACGAATAAAATAAACAAATTGACTGATTATTTAATTTCCCTCAATTTAACGAACAATACTTTATCCCAAAGTGAATATCTACAGCTGAGAAAAACCATCAAGCGTTTGTTTGATGAGTTGAAGGAACAACCATCTAGCATTAACGATTTTTTTGGTTTTATTCATTTGATGAAAAGTAAAAAGGATGAGGTTTTACACGTCGCAAAAATTGTAAAAGAATCGAAGACAAATCAAGACAACATTACTAAGAATAATAAATCATTGAATAAAAAGGTGTCTAAATTATCCAAGAAGGACTTAAAAACCACAACAAATCCATTTCCTTTCAAATCTTTGCCAGAATGCAGGACGAAAGCCATTTCAAGTCCCACATTTGTACGCAAGAATGAATTGGTACAGATTCTAGAAAAATTAAATTACCAAAGTAAAGTCGGCAAACCTCTTACAGAATATACTAAAGACGAATTATGTGCTATTTACTTTGAAAAAATGTAAACAGTTGGTTGACATTTCAGATTTATTTTAGAAATGAATAATATATCAAAATGTTAAATAAAACTTCATATTATTGGAGTGATGATGAGCGAGCAATCGTACCTTGTTTAGATTGGGATTGTACAACACCACCTATTCTGAGTATTATAGATGTGTTCAGACAAGTTTCCGAAGCAAATTATAAGAACCAAGAAGATGATTCTATTTTAGTAAACAAAGAATCAAACCGACGAATTCTTTTTAAATTGTTTTCTATAGATTCATTATAGTCATGGTTGTAGTCCGTTCACTTTTGAACTCTTTTGCTCCATTTCCTTTTTTAGCTAATAATGAAAAGATAAATTCATCGGTAATGCAAGTAAGATGTTGAAGAAAATAAATCAATATAATGCGAATATTTTCTATTATGTTTTTTGATTTTTTTTTGATTGTCTGATCAAAAATTTGATTTTTATTCATCATTTAAATTGAATCTTGATTTTGAAATTTATTGTTGCGTGTTGTAAGCTTTTAAGTTTTAAAGAAAATGAACGATATTGAGGATATCACTTTGGGGTCAGATGAGAAACTGAATGAAAACATAAACGAATTTATCAGAGAAAACGATATGAATCAAGATTGGGCAAAACTCCAGCAGATTTTTATGAAAAAATATAAAAAGATTTTGAGGAAAAAAGATATTCGGAAAATATTGAAGGATTCAAAGGAAAATAACATTTCGCGCACATTCGTGAAAAAAGCAATGCGTTCTGAGCATGGTGTTTTTGTCGTTTCTGTAGTGACGAGTCCTTATCCAAAATTTAAAGATGAAAATGGGATCGAAAAGACGCAAATGTTTTCTTGTCGTCACAATTGTTCTTATTGTCCGCAAAAAGAAGACTATCCGAGATCTTATCTTCCAGGAGAACCGGGTGTAGATCGTGCATATTCTGTAGGATACGACACCGTAAAGCAGATTCATATCCGTTTAGATAGTTACCGAGGGATGGGTCAGGATCCAGATAAATTAGAAATCATTGTTCTTGGAGGTACACTATCCGAGTATCCACAATTATATGTTGATGAAGTCGTGCGAGACATATATTTTGCCGCGAACACATGGAAAAGGAAACAGAGAGATGAGAGGTTGACTTTGGAAGAGGAAATATATGAAAACCATCATAATAGCGAGATTCATGTCATCGGTTTGACTTTAGAAACAAGACCCGACTCCATCAATATTGAAGAAATCAAAAGATTCCGAAAATACAATTGCACGCGTGTACAGATCGGGATTCAACATACCGACAATGAGATTCTTAAAGGAGTCAAGCGTGGTCATTCGATCGAAAGAAGTATGCGAGCCATAAAGCTGTTGTTTGACAACGGGTATAAAGTGGATGTGCATCTCATGCCCAATTTACCTAATTCTACCGTCGAGAAAGATCGTGAAATGTTTAATAAAATGTTGTATGATCCTCGACTTCGTGCGGACCAGTGGAAAGTGTATCCGACGTCAATCGTGCCTTATAGCGATTTAGAGAAAATGTTCAAAGAAGGAAAATACAAACCATATGGTGATGACGAGCTTATGGAACTTTTGATAGAAATGAAATCAAAAATACACAAATGGATTCGTTTGAATCGTATAGTGAGAGACATCCCGGTACATTTTATTCAAGGTGGTTGTCAAACCGCACATATGAGGCAGCTATTACATAATGAAATGAAAAAAAGAAATTTGACTTGTAATTGTATTCGTTGTCGATCGGTCAAAAATAGAGCAATCGAAAATAATTTCCAGCTATCTGTCCAACATTATGATAGTTGTGATGGTCTAGAATATTTCGTAAGCGTCGTGTCTGAAGATGACAAAGTCTTGTACGGATTCTTGCGACTGAGAATTCCCAGCGGGACCAGCGTGATTCTTGAAGAAATCAAAGATTGTGCGCTCATTCGCGAGCTTCACGTTTATGGTGTGGTGCAAAACGTCGGGTCATCATCATGCCAACAAACACATAAAACACAACACAGAGGGTTTGGAAAGTTGCTCATGAAAGAAGCAGAACGCATTGCGTTTGAGAAACACAACTTCAAGAAAATAGCCGTAATATCAGGGGTTGGTGTACGTAAATATTACGAGAAACTCGGATATGAACTAAAAGAAACATTTATGGTCAAGACTATCATGTAAAAAATTGAAAATGAAAGTAGTATAAAATATTTTGGAAATCAATAAATAAAAACAATATGTCAAATCTTCAAGATGATCATTTGATGTCAAAATGCTGTGAAACAATGAGTAAGCTTAGATTGAGTGAACCTTCTACTAATCTTGATGATGAGCTAGATAATATTATCGATGATTTGGATGCCATTCAAATCGGAAAGATATATTCTCGTTATTCAAATTTCAGAGAATTAGAAATCGAATATGAGAAAAACCCGAAAATGATTCTGGTAGGGAAAAAGTGTAAACATGATAATTATATTATTGCCAAGTTTGAAAACAATTATTTTCATTTAGAAATTCATCAAAATAGTGTCATAGAAAAATAAAAAATAAGCAAATAGTAAAAAACGCAACCATGCTAACCATAAACTATTTTTATTTTTTTCTTTCATTTGGCATCGGGCTTTTTTTTGTGTACATCATGTCTCCTCAGCCTCAAGTCGTGATGAAATTCCCAACCCCTTATAATGCGGGAAAGATTATTTACAAAGATAAAGCGGATACGTGTTATGTGTATAAAGCAGAAAAATCTAGTTGTGATTTAGATAAATCAAAAATTAAAAAACAACCTATAGCCGATTAGATTATTATTATTTTCACACTTAAAAGTAAAAATGTTGGATAAGCTATTCAAAACGAAAGAGGGAGTCATTATTGTATCAATAATACTTGGTCTTGGTTTAGCGTCCGTCTTCAGACAAGTGTGTAAAGGATCCAATTGCATTATCATTAAAGGTCCTAGTATCGACGAAGTAACGCGTCACACATATAAAATTGATAAAGATTGCTACAAATATTCGCCAGTAGTCGTTGAATGTGAATCATAGTTTTTATTATTTTTTCTTGATGCATCTTCCGGTTTGGAAATCTCTTACTTTATTTTTTTCACAAGGAATATGAATTGGAATCATATCAATTTCTAGCCTTTGGTGATTTTTAATAATGGCATTATAAAGTTCTTTTTTATTTAAAGTTGAGTAGTTTGGAATACGCATTTGTTTAGCAAGGGATTTCAATTGTGGAAAAAGCAGTGCCTTTAATAGTTGCTCTTTCCTCTCTTTGAGTATTTCCGACGGTCTAAAGTTTCTTGTATTAATATTGTTTCTGGGTTCACCATTTCCACTCTGAATATTTACGGCTTTTTGTAACTTGTTCAACCCATTATTAGGTGGATTAACATAAGAGAACATTTCCAAAATAGAATTGTAATGATGGTGTGCCTCTGAAGGGGTAGCACGCTTTGCTGGATCGGGATGAATCATTTTACTTATTAAATCAAAAATGCTAGGATACACGTTTTTATATGTTTCCCACTGCAACAAATCTGTGTTTGTGACTCCATAAAACGGATCTGAATTGCTCGAAATATTATCAACTTCAAAAGATGATGAAGCGTGATTCATTCCCATTACTTTAGTTCTTTCATTTGCTTTCTTTATCTGCGTCATTTTAAGGACATACGTTTCTCTCATACATGTTCTTATACAATCAAGTAACGTAGCTCCCAAAGAAAAGGTGTCAACCTTATGTGCATTCTGTGCGAAAACCTTGTGTAATCTATCTTCAACGCGCATGAACGTAGGCAACGCGTGGTAATCTTGTTCATATTTATTGATTGTGTCAAAAACGAAAGGAAGACGATATGCAGGATCCAGATTGTCGAAAAATAATTTGATGGGTTTAGGTATTCCTTGGGGGAAAATGGTTTTAGCATCAGAAGCCATTATCTTTAAAGATTTGTGAATTTTTTTATTGAATTCCGATTGCCGTTCTTTAAAAAAATAAGGGAAGAATGGATTTGTTTGACCGTATTTAACGGTTTCTACACACATACCGTATAGAAGATATTCTGGTGGATATGATATATAAGGAGAGTCATGCAGAAATAAGTTTTGAAGTCTATATAGTTCTTCAAACTTTTGTGTGAAACCAAAATCAATATACAACATTCGATTAGTATTAGGATTATAAACGACATTTTCTTTTTTGATATCTTGATGACATATCTGCTCTTTTCCCATTTTTTCAAGACCATAAAAGAGAGGTTTCATATGTACAAAATAATTCATAAATGGTATTTCATGACTCCAATCACTCAAATCTCTTCCTCCGTCTTCTAATATTAATTGATGAAAAGTTGGATATGATGGATTCGATTTTTTAATATGCTTACATTTGCTTATTTCGGAAATGTCTTCTAATTTGAGTTTTGCGAGATCTACAATACAGGATCCTTTCATTTTGGTAGTAAATTTGCTATCAGCATTAACGATTTGAATTTTGCTGGTGTATATATCTTTTTCTTTAGTCATAGATTTCACATCGCGAAAGACTTTCCCTATAAAAGGGAGCTTTTCATAATTAATGGAATTTTTAAATGCGTTTTCATTTTTGCAAGGCAAGACAGGTCTAAATCCGCATCCATAAGTTCCTTCGTTTAAAAACTGATGACTCATATTATTGTTTTTACTCTATTTTATAATAATACTATGAAATATATTATGGTCGTGTAGAATATATTCCTCCGAACCAAAGAAAACCAAAGAAACAGCTTTAGGAAAAAGAGAGAATAATAAGAATTATCAATGTAAAAAGTAAAGATGAAACAAAAACTTCAATCATTATATGATGTATCTTTTAAAGGCAAAGGATCTTATGGTTGCGTAGTTCATCCATCTATTCCTTGTGATGAAACAAATGTGCAGACACGATACAAAAAAGTATCGAAAATATTCGAATATAAAGAACATGCGAACGAGGAATTGGAAGTCATGAATCTTTTAAAACATTTTGACCCGAAGCAAGAATATTCTATAAAACCTTTGAAATCATGTTTAATAGATCTTAGCAAATTACCGCAAAAAGTTTTAAGTGAATGTCATTTTGAAAATGATTATTCACATAACAGGAATGATATGACGACAAACTCATCTATTTTAACTAAACAAGGGAAAAAGAAACAAATTCTTTATGAAAATGGTGGTGTTGAACTCAAAGGAGTATTTGATTTCTATCCGAATTTGACGTACGAGGATTTGTTACCTTATTTTAGAAATATCTTCAAAGGTATAATAAAATTAAAAAATGCTGGGTTTGTGCATATGGATATAAAACCCAGAAATATTGTCTTTAATTTTGAAAATGAAGGTCATGAATTGCGTTTGATAGATTTTGGTTTAGTTCAGAAAATAAAGGACATTAAAGCGTCCCTAAAAATCAGAGAAGGAGATTTTTGGAAAAGATTGCAAAAAACAAAATATTTTTACTATCCTTTCGATTTTTTATTAATCGATTCACTTTTAAATGAAGATGTGCCTCATGGAGAACGTTTAACTAATTTAGAGAAAAAGATTCAATTGAGGATTCCGGATAGATGCAAAAAGGATGACATACGAGATCGAAATAAATACCAAATTTTGAATCAGTTCTTTTTGCATATTTACACGGCACAATATTATTCAAGGATAGTTCCAATGATCAAAGATACAAATAAATACATAAAACATTACGCAGCAGAATTGCCATACAAGATTGACGTTTATAGCGTGGGTGCAACTTTATTTGAAATGTACTTCCATGCAATGAATCAGGGAAGAATTAAAAATATAACTTGGTGTGAGCAGAATGTTCTTCCTGTTCTTTTTAAAATTGCCCATCCTTTTATGGATGATAGACCATCTCCTGAAGAAGCTCTAAAGAAATGGAACGTATTGCTAAAAGCACTTGAAAAAACTAATCAAGTATCTTGATGATTTTTGCCGCGTTTATTATTCTTCTGTTTTTCCATTTCTGAATATATAAGCATATTAATGACAAAGTCAACACCTCTTTCGGAATTACCTCGTATGGGTAATGTTGATGTTGCCCAAGCACGTCAAAATAATATTCCTTCTCTACCCCTTCCTGTGAACACAAGTATAGAAAATGACATTAACGAGGATAATGATGAAACGATTATGGAAGCATTGCGACAACTTCCTGGAGGTGATCCGCCATCAGTTTCATCTAACCCTAATCCAATGATGAATATGGTACCACAGCCGTCTATTCCATCTGTTGGTCGATCTACAATTATTGATAATAATTTTCAAAACAGAGGTATGACAACGCAAGAAGAAAATAAAAAGGAAAGGGAAATTCAAATGCAAATGCAGATGCAGATGCATGCAAAAATGGAATTGGAAAAGGAAAGAGAAAGGGAAAGGGGCAGGGAAAGTGAACGAATGCGTTTACAAGAGAGAGAAGCCAATGAACATTACACTTCACAAGAGCCTGACGAGTCAATAGTTCATCAAGACATTAACGATAACGAATCACATTTTGAAGAAGAAGTAAATACGAGGAAAAACATTTTTAAAAGAGGATTGCGTGATGTATTTCATGAGCAGAGCGAGTTCAAACGTATGGTCATTGTCATGATCGTGTTCATAATTTCTACATTGATTCCGATTAATGCACTACTTTCAAAATACATTGCTCAAGAAAAACTTCCGTTTGCTTTAATCGTAGCTAGAGCTGTTCTTGCAGGTGTTCTTTACTTTGCTTTGATGAGATTACTTTAGCTCTGATGATTGATTTTCTTTCTTTATTATATAAGTTAAAAATCTATGATGGATTTGAATTTGAAAAAAAAAGAGCAATCCATAAAATCAAAAGGTAGTACGACCAAATCCCAAAATCCAAAAGGCAAAAATGTTCATGTTGAATCATCTAAAACAACATCAACATCTCGGAAACCTGTCGGCACAAAAGCAATATCAGTTGTAACATCTAAACCCAAAAGCACACCGACCAAGGAAACACAAACATCACGAAAACCTAAAAGTGAATCCAGTAAAAAGCCAGCTCCAAAAAAAGAATCAAAGAAACCTGTCTCTAAGGAATCTAGTGAAAAAAAGGGAAAAAATATGACTCAGAGTAAGAAAGGATCTGCATCTACCTCTACTTCTACATCCAAAAAAAGAAAACAAAAAGGTGGATCTTGGGAATATAGTTCTCATGATATTGATCGGATCACTTGCAGTCGCAATCCAATAACAGACATGGGTACTATCATTTCTGGCTCACCATTTTCTTCTGTTCCTACAGGATCGTCATCCGGATTTGACGATATTTTGGCAAGCGTTCCGAGACCAACATACTCTATTATGAATCAACATCTACCCAATTTCGGGCATATGCCCATGAATGTCAATTTCCCTGATTATGCCAAAGACTTTGTTCCTCCTATGCAAATGGGAAATCAATTCTTAAATTTAAAACAAGTTTAGACCGTTTAAACTTTTTGCATTTTATTTTTAATTATTGTTCTTTTTACCAAGCAACGTTGGTGTAAAAAAGAATAAAATTATATGAGCATGTAATAAACAAATAAGTCAATTTGTCAAATGGAAAAAGACATCATTTGGAAACTTATTCAAGATTTTTTTAAATCTAATCGTTATTTTGTGACAAAACATCATTTGGATTCTTATAATGATTTTATAGACCATATGATCCCTCGGGTCATTGAGACCTTAAATCCAATTTCTATTTCCAAATTTGACCATGGAATACAACAAACTACAGAGGAAGGCCAGGATCCATTGGTAGAAAAACATCGTATTGAAATGTATATTGGCGGAAAAGATGGGAAGGGTGTTTATTTTGATCATCCTACAATTACCCAAGGTGGTAAGACAAGATACATGTTTCCAAATGATGCGCGATTACATGATTTAACATATGCAGCGAATTTGCATTGTGACGTCGAAATTCATCATTATAATAAAGGTGAAAAAGGTCAAGTTACTAAATTAGACAAAGTCAAAATAGGTCGGATTCCTATTATGCTTCATAGCAAACTGTGTATTTTATCAGGGAAAACCGAGGAGGTGTTAAAGAATTGTGGCGAATGTATATATGACCAAGGTGGTTATTTTATTGTCGATGGAAAAGAAAAAGTTATAGTGACTCAAGAACGAAATATAACTAATCAGATTTTTATACACGAATCTCGAGATCCGAAATTTTCTTATGATTCTTTCATTCGTTGTACTTCTGAAAACGATTCAGTGTTTCCAAAACGTATTGATTTAAAGGTCATTTCTGGAAATGTCCATGGGGGAATGAGGAAAAACGCCATTGTCATGCATGTTCCACATTTAAAAAATAAGTCCGGAATACCTGCCGAAATACCTCTCTTCGTTTTATTTAGATGTTTGGGTGTAGAAAGTGATTTAGATATCTTGAAGCATATAATCGGAAATAATTTAGATACTGATGAAGGAAGGCTGTTTTTAGATTTTCTATATGCATCTGTGACGGATGGAAACATTGTTTATAGCAAAAAACAAGCTCTTGCATACCTAAAACCATTTAGTGAATATAATACGGAACAAAATGTGGAGTTTGTTCTTAAAAACAACTTATTTCCAAATATCGAATACAATTTTAATAGGTTTGATCAAGCTAAGATTCTCCCTGAAGATAATGAAAGAAATGATTTTATTTTAAATTCCTCTAAAGCAATGTTCCTAGGACATATTGTCAACAAGCTGATTAAAGTATGTTTGGGAATACATCCCCCTACAGATAGAGATAATTATATGTTTCGTAGAGTGGCTATTTCAGGTTTTTTAGTCGGTGATATATTCAAAGATTTTTACAATAAGTTCAGACTTAAAGCAAGAAATCAATTAGAGCGTTTGTATGATAATGGTGATTGGAACTCTAAAACGTTAGTCAATTCATCCATTACAGATGCAAATAAAAATGATGTTTTTGATTCTCTCATTATCACCACCGGTTTGACAAGTTCCTTAAAAGGATCTTGGGGTTTAAATAAAGAACAGTTAGGAATCGTCCAAGATTTGAATCGGATTTCTTATATGTCCATGATGTCTCATTTACGGCTTGTTTCAAGTCCAATGGATCCCAGCATCAAACTAAGAAAACCACATGAATTGAATACATCTCAGTTTGGAATTATGTGTCCTGTAGAAAGTCCCGATGGACAAAGCATAGGTCTATTAAAAAACTTCGCTATCATGTGTCATGTTTCATTTACTACAAAGAGTGCTAATGTCCTGGAAGCAATCAAAAAATACTTTGATATCACATTTTTAGAAAATTTGCTTCACGGAGGCTCTTTATCTGATCGTATGATCAAAATCATGATGAATAACACATGGATTGCGGTCATTGATGAAGACGAAGCGCCGCATATGGTGCATTTTTTAAAATTACTAAGGCGAAATGCTCTCATTAATATTTTCACTTCTATTTCTTGGGATGTGTTCGGAAAAAGCATTAATATTCTGACGGAAGGAGGTCGTTGTTCAAGACCTCTTCTTATTGTTGACGATAAGCAAGAAGTGAAACTTTTTAAAAATAAAAAGTTAATCAAACAAATAATGACAAACAAATTAGATAGTTGGTATGGTTTGACAAAAGGGGATACCCTTCCTATTGAGTTGTTCAATATTTATAATGACAAATTTCATGATCCTTTAGATGTACTCAACATTAAAACATCATCCAAAGACAGTCCTTCTCAGGTTATTTCAAAAAGCGTTCGCGACAAAGTGATTGAAATTTTAGAGAAAAACTCTGCACCCTTGGAATTTTTAGATGTCGAAGAAGTGAACCGGAGTATGATTGCTATGTACCCAGATGACCTGAAGAAATCATCAAAATATGGAGATCTTGCACATTATACACATGTAGAGATTCATCCTTCTTTAATGCTCAGTGTTTATTCGTCTACTATAGCTTTGGCAAATCACAATCAAGCTCCGCGTAATATTTTCTCTGCCGCTCAAGGAAAGCAAGCTATAGGGATATATGCTACAAATTTCAATAATCGTATCGATACAATGTCCTATATATTGCATTATCCACAAAGAAAGCTCGTGTCCACACGATTCTCCGATTATTTAAAGATGGATGATATGCCAAACGGTGAAAATCTCATTGTAGCTATTTCTACCTTTTTAGGATATAATCAAGAAGATTCCATTATTTATAATAAGTCTTCAGTAGAAAGAGGGATGTTTAATATAACATCTTTTAAATCTTATCGTAGCGAAGAGATTTTAAATGAACAAACAGGAGATAGAGTCATTTTTGCTGATCCATATGAATTAAAAAAACAAGGGAAGCCCATTGACATCAGAAAATATGCCGACTATACAAAAATTGATCAAAATGGGATTCCCAAGCTGAACGAACATATCAGAGAAGGTAATGTTATAGTGGGTAGAGTCAAAATAGAAAAGGAAGTATCTACGAACCAAACCAATTTAGATGAGGTTTTTAATGTTACATCCGATGAAGAAAAACTAAAATATATCAATATGGTGGAAATTGCAGATAAAACAATCGATGCAAAGATCGACAAAGTCTATTTGAAACAAAATTATACTACGGGACAAAGAGATCTCAAAGTTCGGTTAAGAAAATTCAAAATACCGGAATTAGGTGATAAGGCGGCTTCTACACATGGACAAAAAGGGATTTGTGGTTTGATTGTTCCTGCCTCATCCATGCCTTTCACAAAAGAGGGAATTGTTCCGGACATTATTATAAATCCACATGCCATTCCTAGCCGTATGACTATAGGTCATTTATTAGAATGTGTTTTGAGTAAAGTTGCAGTCCAAGATGGAACCTATGTTGACGGCACACCTTTTGATCATACAAACTTGGATTATTTCTATGACCGCTTACAGGAAAACGGCTTTGAAAGACATGGAAATGAGATCTTATATGATGGTCAATCTGGAACACAAATTCAAACAGATATATTTTTTGGACCCACATATTATTATAGATTGAAACATATGGTCTCAGACAAAATCAACTTCCGTGATACCGGAAGAGTTTTGAGTATGACTATGCAACCGACTAAAGGAAGATCAAATGAAGGTGGATTAAGAATCGGTGAAATGGAAACAAACGGATTGATTTCACACGGTATGTCATCTTTTATGAAAGAATCTTTAATGGAACGATCTGATAAACATCGTTTTTATGTAGATAAATATACCGGCGAGATTATTGGCGTCAATCCAAAAATGGATGTATATCATGGACACAAACATATTAGTGCGGTAGAAATCCCTTATGCTTTTAAATTGCTTACACAGGAACTGAATACGATGTGTATCATGCCGTGTTTGAAGGTCGATGAACGCTTCGAAATAGATAAAGAAGCTAAAGAAGAAAGGTATCATGATTTCGTACATGAAGATCTCGATCTAGACGATTTGGACATGCAAAAAGAAAAACAAACAGAAAACAGTACACTTGTCGACAATTTCAGAGAAGGATTGTAAAATTAGAAATACAATCAAGTGAAATAGTAAAGAATAGAAATAAGGAGTATGACTTGTCTTTCATAGCTCGAACACGATGAAGACAAATCATCTAGATTTATAGGTTCAATATTAAGAAACATACATTTATTGGTTAAAAATCTTTGGAATTTATGTTTGAAAGATAGATTTGTAGTGATGATATAATTTAGGAAAATGGAAAAGAAACCGGTATGTACATTTTTATCTAGTTGATAGAAATAATTCTCATTTAAAGTGTCTAAGAAACACGGCTTGAGACATTCGGGGTATTCATTTTCGATAAACTTTGAAAACTGTTGCGTCGATGGGAGAAATTGTAATTTATTGTTATTCATTTTTTCAAGTTTGTCAAGACTCTTGCACTTTTAGATTAAAGAGGTATATTGATTAAAGTAAAAATTTTATAAGTAAAAAAACGCGACACTTCCTTTAAGGAAGTAAAATCATAAAAATAATTCTTAGTGAGTTTGTTTTGATCGATTAGTTCACTTCCATGTAGTAGTATGTAATGGACTACACAATCATCCCAAATGTGATTACGATGGCGTTGCCTTCTTGTTGGAAAGATTCAATTATCTTCAGAAGGAGTGTTGCTTGCTACATGAAATTTTTATGGAAAATCTATCCAAATATAAATCTACGATGAAAAAATTAACATGTATGTGTTTTTCATTCACTCAAAGAGACAATTCAATGCATGAACAAAACAAAGAGGAAAAAAGAAAGGGAAAGAGAAAGAAAGGAAAAGAACAAAAACAAGAACAAAAACAAGAACAAGAACAAGAACAAAAACAAGAAAAAGAAAGACACGAAGGATATGAACATAATGGAAAAAGAGGTATTTTAGATGTTCCTCAATTCAAAAAGTATAGACATTCGATATCCTTGCCCGAACTAGAGAATAAATTAAACATGAATACAAGTGTTAATTCAGATAATTCAAATCGAAAAAATTATAGACATAGTAATTCTTGTTCTTTTGATAAAACAAGACGAAGATCCATTGAAAGTATAGATGCAAGTGTTCATCTAGGAATCGTCATGCTTTTGAATAAGAGTCCGCGAGGGGCAAAAAGAGTTTTATTAGAAAGTAAAAATGACTCGATAATTCATCATCCGATATACTATGAATCCATTACACGTGACTCATTATCTAATCTAATATAATAAACGTTCATCTAAAAACATATTTGCGGCATAGGGTGCTGTTTTATGAAAATCTTTATTTTTATTGCGGAGAACACGAATACATTTGCTTAATGTCATAAGAGCAACCGTACTCAATTGTTGGACTTCTTTTGAAATATCCTTTTGCAATTCGCATTGAAGTTCAAATTCATGTATAGCATTTAAAATTTCTTTTTTTTGTAATATCAGTTCATCTAAACTGAAGGCGTCATACGGTTCTTTTAACATTCTTCCATAATTTTCATAAAATTGTATAATCAGTGTGACAATTTTGCAAAAGGCTTTATCATGATGTTTACCGATTCTTTTAAAATTCTTTAAACTTATCCATAATATTGTATTACTCCTTATAAGAGCTTTCGCGATGGCGTATTTTTTCTCCATCCTTGCATTTATTCGATCATTTTCTTTTGCTAAATTGACTGCCCATTGGATAAAGTTTCCTTTATCATCCCAGGAAATATTTTTAAGTAATTTGTTTTTTGACAAAAGATCATAAATAATCAAACCGATGGCTAACAAGAAAACAGTCAAATATTGTTTATTGCCTAAGTTAATCAAAGTATGAAACGCGTATAATAAAGATAAAAAACTAATCCAAAAATAGGCTTGTTGATTTTCGACAAAGTCGAATGATGAAAAATTCAGGATCATTTTGGTTTAATATATGAAACTTATTTTATACCAAAAAAAATAACATTATTAAAAAATCAATATGACATTAATAATATAAAAGCTACAATCAACAACATTATTCCGACATAAAATTTTCTTTCTTTGTCGAAGAGGATGAGAGGGAGATCGGCAAATTTTTTATCAATGATTAATTCTTGGAAAATGTTTTGCCAATTATAAGCGAATCTGGCGATCAAATCTGAAATAGATAGATTAATGAAAAGGAGACTCTCTTTAGTATTTTCGTTATCTTGATTCACTACCCGATTTACAGTATCTAATACTTTTTTTTCTTTTTTCATTAATTCAGTGTAAACATCTTTGCGAGAAAGAGCGTCTTCTTGCAGCAATGACAATATATTCGAATAACTTTGATAGGGTGCTTGTGCCATTCTTTACTATATGCTTCTTTATAGTATGATCTTTTTTTCTTATATTTTACCCATCATATCGACATGTCCAATCATATGACGCCGGCAACAAATTTTGTTTAGTCCAAGTTCATCTAAAATTTCTTTTGTACTGATACGGCTGATGTTGGGATATGCTTTTTTATTCTTAAAGAATTCGTTTTCTTTTTTGTTCTTACTTGATAGACTTGTAGAATCTTTATCAATGCCATAATTCTTTTCATTTTCTTCTCGAATGAATTTGAAATAGTCAGCTTCGAGTTCATCCGACTTCTTTTTGTAATATTGCCACTTGTCGGCAAGTACTTTTCCACACGTAAAACAGCGCATAGGAATAATCATGTTGAATCTTGCAAGATTGTGTAAACTTAGCCTTATATTAATTTATGTTTTAAATTTTCTTCAAATTTTTATACGTTTATTTTAAATTTTTTTTGATAGTTGTATAAAGAAAAGTAATCAATGTCTTCACACGCTTTAGTTAGTATTATTAACGGACTCACACAAATTGTAACGCGTTTAAAAAAGAGGTTGGATGATTTAGAGTCAGATGGTTTTGATAAAGGAAGTAAAGAAGGAAAACTGCCGGTACATAATGGTAAAAAAGTGACAGATGATATTCAGGATACTTTGGATTCTACAGTGCAGCGTGTAGATTATTTAGAAAATTATAGCAGAGAATGGAGGAAATTTCAAGCTAGTCAAAT
>LKMJ01000236.1_pt1 | contig 37669 bp, 44 predicted proteins | sample 643391 | NCBI WGS metagenome assembly LKMJ01 (sample SAMN04112250, study PRJNA286221) | soda lake metagenome | biome: soda lake; feature: Kulunda Steppe; material: water; isolation source: sample PL-Br10 brine of Picturesque Lake | place: Russia: Kulunda steppe | collected 2010-07 | reverse complement strand
GACATCCTCTCCGCCCTGAAGGGCGAAGATTCCCACGACACCGCGCCGCTGGGTTGGGATGTTTACGGTTTGTAGCGGCCTCGAAAGGCGGCTACTGGCTGTGCCAACCAGCCGTTACTCCTATCCCGGCATGGGATTCGGAGATACTTCTTACTGCACCTGGACATTACAACAGAAAGGGTGCTTTCTGTGTGTGGCCAGGAATCCCGATATTGTCCAATTAGGTGGGCGGATATGCCGCCTCGGATGACTGTTAGTACGACAACTACCCAGTTAAAACACCCGACGAGGAGTTCGTGTTTGGTGTGGAGAACTGTCGGATTCATCTCCGCGCTGAAGCGCGAGGCTTTCTCCTCGATTCTCCGTAACTCCTCCACAACACCTATACGCGCACCGAGACGATGACTGTCGTTGCCGATGGTTTCACCTCCGACGGCTCACGCGATTGCTCGTGTTCCGCGGTGGATGACCGTCTGGGTCCGGCAGTGGATCGGCGCTCGCGTCCGAATCGACACGCGCTCGCTCGCGCTGTTTCGGATCGCGCTCGGTCTTCTGATCGTTGTCGATATCGCCCTCAGATCCCGGAATCTCACCCGCTTTTATACCGACGACGGGGCGGTTCCGGCATCTCTGGCCGTCGCCGTGGAGCCGATCGCCGCGTACTCGCCATATGCGGCCGTTACGTCGGCGACCGGCGTGGCGGCGCTGTTCGCGGTTACCGCGCTCGTCGGGGCCGCGCTCGCACTCGGCTACTACACCCGACCGGTCACCGTTCTCGCGCTCGTTCTCGTCGTGTCGCTCGACGCGCGAAACCCGTTCGTGTTGAGTTTCGCCGACGTGCTGTTCGCGACGCTGCTCGCGCTGGCCGTCTTTCTCCCGCTGGGTGAGCGCTGGTCGATTGACGCGGTCGCTGCCGGCGGCCCCCGGAGGCGATCGGTGAGTGGCGTCGCAAGCGCCCTCATTCTCGTGCAGATGGTGATCATGTATGTCGTTAACGGGTATCACAAAACGACCTCAGAGCTGTGGCGTTCCGGCGAGGCGGCCGTCCTCATCCTCGGTATCGACGAGGTTACTCACCTCTTCGGAGACGCGTTGCGAGGGGTCCCTGAGCTACTTCGGCTCGGCGGTCTCGTCTGGCTGGTGCTACTGTGCGGCGCGTGGCTCCTCCTGGTTCTCCGGGGTCGGTCCCGCCACCTGCTTGTCGTCGTCTTCGCGACTGCGCACGTCGCGATGGCGCTCACCGTTCGCGTCGGCGCCTTTTCGTTCGTGTGTCTCACCGGGCTCGTTCTGTTCTGTCAGTCCTCGGCGTGGGACGACGCGGGGCGGCTCAGTCGGTGGATTCGGCGGTCGATCGACCACCGATCGATCGATATCGACCGGTTTCGAACGCGTCGGCCGAGTGCCGGCCGCTTGAGCGCGAGCGGTATCCGCGGACGACTCATCACGGCCGCAAAGCGGGTTCCGCGTCCGGTCTCACCGGTGCCGTCACGCGCGTCGACCGCGCTTCGAAGCCGACTTCCCGCACCGCTCGCGGCACACGCCGGCGCGGTGGTCGTGATCGGAGCCATCGCGACGCTCCTCGTCGTTGCAGGCGGACTCTCGGCGGTCGGAATCCTCGACGAGGAGACTCCCGGTGAAGAAATCGATACCGCAGCGAGCGGACTCATCGCGTTTCAGAGCGACTGGTCTATCTTCGCTCCGAACCCCCGAACCACCGACCGCTACTACGTCTTTCCGGCGCGGACGGAACGCGGCGAGCTGATCGACGTATACGCCGATCGACCGCTCTCTTTCGACCGCCCGCACGAACGGCTCCAACGACAACACGCGACGTATCGCGAACGGTTCTACACCGCGTCGCTCCGCGGCGAGGACGGCGCGCTTGTCGCCGGATACCTCGGAAAGCACCTCTGTGAGACGTATCGCAGCGCCGAGGGCGAGTCGATCACTCACATCGAGTTCTACGTCGTCGAGGAGGCGATCACGCGCCCGACGATCGACGACCCAGACGGCCGAGAGCGGTCGGTTTCCCTGCAACACCGCCACGGCTGTGGAGACACCGAGCCGGCCCCGATCGCGTCGCCGTCGCTTGAGTGAGTACGCCCGATCCGCTCACCGGTGAGCACCGACGTAGGCGAATCGGTTCTCAGCGGCTCGGCTTCGTGGTCCGTCAGCCGGTCGTCCGGGTATCAGCCGAATGCTCCGCCTCAAGCGCCCGTCGAGTCGGCTCGTCGATCTGGACGAGGTGACACAGCGGATTACCGGGATACACCACCGGGTTTTCGAGTAGCCCGATCAGCAGCCCGGTGAACGGCGCCTTGACCTCGATCTCGTCTTTTTTGAACGGGTTCGTGATCGTCGCGATCCGGTCGCCTTCGCGGACGAGCGAGCCGCTTTCGAAGTGAGTGTCGACGATGCCGCCGGAGTCGGCGCGCAGCCACGTCTTCTCTTCCGTTCCGGCGACGATCGTTCGCCAGCCGGGCCATCGAACCGTGTCGGCCTCGAGCAGCCCGTACTCAGCGAACACCGATCGAACGCCCCCGAGCGCGTCGTCGATCAGTCCGCGCTGGAAACGGTGGGCCTCGCCCATCTCGATCGTGATCGTCGGGATTTCGTCCGCCGTCGCTTCTCCACGCAGCGTGCCGCTCGGCCCGTCGCTGTCGATAATCACGCTCGATCCGAACGCCATCGCGAGGCGGTGGACGCCGGTATCCGCCATGTCCGCTCGGACGTGAAGCATGTTTGTCCGGCCGCGCGTAGAGGTGTGGAAGTCGAGCCCGAAGTCGCAGGGCTCGATGAAATTCGAGTAGATCTGATTCGCCATTCGCTTCGAGCTGGTCGAGCCCGCCTTCCCGGGGAACGACCGGTTGAGGTCTCGGTCGTAGACGGGGAGGTACCGCTGCTGGGCGAGGAAGCCGGGGACGTTGAGCACGGGGAGACAGACGAGCGTGCCGGCCAGATCGGAGAGGTCCCACTCGTGGGCGACCTCGCGGACGACCTCGATACCGTTGAGCTCGTCGCCGTGTGCAGCCGCCGTGAGGAAGACGGTGGGGCCGTCGCGCTCGCCGTTGATGATCGTCACAGGAATTCGAACCGGGTCGCCGAGGTACGTCTCACTGATACCGTAGCGGATGTTCTGCGTCTCGCCGGGCGACACCGCGCCGCCGTTGTACGTGAACACCCGATCGTCGCTCATGTCTTCCCCGAGCGTTCCGGGGGTATATATATAACGACCCGGCGATTGCCGCTGAGATTCCGCTCGGAATCGGGTCACCTTTTACCGCCGCCCATACAGTACCACCTATGAGTTCGGATCCGGTTCGGGTTGGCGTGCTGTCGTTACACAACAGCAAGGAAACGAAGGCGATCTGCAACGCGATCGAGGATTTGGGCCACGAGCCGGTGTGGCTTCGCGAGGAGAACGCCGCAATTAGCGTCGAGGACGGCGACGTCACCGTCGAACCCTCGGTGGACGTCATCGCGAACCGACTGCTGGTCTCGAACACGGACCAGCCCGCGGAGCTACTCGGGTTGGCGGCGACGTTCGAGCGAATCCGACCGATGCTCAACGAGCCGAACGCCGTGCTCGCGTCGATCCATAAGTTCGCGACCGCTGCGACGCTCGCCGACTGGAACATCCGCGTCCCCGACGCCTTACTCGCGCTCTCGAACGATCGGCTCAACCAGGATCGCGAGCGCTTCGGCGAGGTCGGCGTATATAAGACCGCGATCGGTACGCACGGCGGCGGCACGTGGAAAGTCGACCTCACCGAGCGGGTGAACCCGAAGGTCGGCAACCGACAGGCGTTTCTCCAGCAGCTGATCGATCGCGACGACGAGAAACACCGCGACCTGCGCGTGTACGTCGTCGGTGACGAGATCGTCGGCTCGATGTACCGATACGCGCCGGAGGGGGATTGGCGGACCAACGTCGCGCTCGGCGGCGCCGTCGAGGACGCGACCAACGACATGCCCGAAGAGGCCGCCGAGACGGCGCTGTACGCCGCCGACGTGATGGACCTCGACTACGCCGGCGTCGACCTCGTCGAAGGGTACGACGGCTGGTACGTGCTCGAAGTGAATCCGACGGCTGGATTTAAAGGACTGTACGAGGCGACCGGAACGAGCCCGGCCCCGCACATCGCGAAGCTCGCGATCGAGACGGTCGACGGCGAGGTCGACGACGACGATGTCGAGCGAATCGCGGCGACGCTCGACGACTCGCGACCCTCCTGTGCGCCGGTTCCGAAGCCGAGTCCGTCCGAGCAGCCTATCATCGGCTACATCGAGGAGGTCGTCGTCACCGGCACCTCCGGATCGACGCAGTCGCTCGCGAAGTCGGACACGGGCGCGACCCGGACGAGCATTGATACGCAGCTCGCCGCCGAGATCGGCGCGGGCCCGATAAAGAGCATGACGCGCGTGAAGTCGGGGAGCGTGAAGGGCGGAAAAGCCCGTCCAGTCGTCGACCTCGTCATCGGGATCGGCGGGAACCAGCACACTGTCACCGCTAGCGTCGAGGACCGCGGTCACATGGAGTACCCGCTGCTGCTCGGCCGTGACATTCTCACAGATTACCAGGTCGACGTGCGCAAGCGCGCCGATGTCGACGAGTCCGAGCGGGACGAAGCGGGCGAGATTCTCGAAGAGGAGTAACGCGCGTCGGTCGTCACCGGGGACGTGAGTCTCCACTCCTCCCGATAGTCGTCGTGAAAAAGTCCGGGTGCGAGAATCGAACCGGAGGAAGACGGTCGCCTCTCTCCGCTCGGCGCTGCGACTTCTAGGGTTCGATCTCGATCGGACTTTTGACTTCTCTGTGAAATCGTCGTGAAAAAGTCCGGGTGCGAGAATCGAACCCGCGTCTCAGCCTCCACAAGGCTGAAGGATAGTCCACTACCCTAACCCGGACACGCGTTGATGTCTACCTTGCATTGATAAATAACCGTTACGACTCCCGGATGGGCGTGCGATCGCCTGACGCCCGCATCACAACCGCGTGCTCGTCCATCACACTCTTTTTGAGGGCCGACGGCGTACGACACGGTAATCGTGGCGTTCACCGACAAGATCTACGTAAAGAACCACCGGCAGCTCGCCTCACAGCTGGAAACGAGCATTCCGAAAGGAGCGTTCGCCGGTGCGACCCTCGACATCCTCTACAGCGGCGACGGGCTCTCAAAGCTCGATTCGACGACCCGGGACCGGATCTTAGACTTCGCCGAGGATTTCCTCGACTGCGACTGTCAGGCGAACCCGTACTGTGGGTGTCCGGAGGAGAAGTTCATGCGGTACGTCCTCGAACTCCGCGCCGAGGGGCTTGGCCCGCAGGCGATCGTCGACGTGATGACCGACGACTACATGGTGTACGCTTACACCGGAGACGTGCTTTCCTTCCTGGATAACTCCGTTCGAAAGCTGGAAGCCGTCGAGACGCTCGCCGACGTCGAGGGCAACGAGGAGATGTCGGAGCGGGCCCGCCGCGCGAAGCGAGAGTTATCCGGGTAGCCGACTTTTCAGCGATGTTCTCGGTCGCGTGGAGCGGCCGAACGGTCTAAGTACGCGCGTGCCCGAGATTCGGTAATGAGTCTTCGGCCCGCGTGGCTGACGTTCAGACGATACGCGGCGGCGACGACGGGAATGACGCTGTCGCTGTTCGCGCTCGGCGTGTACACCGCAGCGACCGGCTCGGGGCTGGCGTGTCAGGCCCAGTGGCCGCTGTGTTCGGATCAGTTGATTCCCGCGCTGACGATCAACCCGGACTTCATCGAGTGGTTCCATCGAGTGTGGGCGATGATCACCGGCTTCCTGATCATCGGCGTTGCGGGGTGGACGTGGCTCGGCGGGTTCGACCGCCGGACGCGGCTCGCGGCGACGCTCGCCGTCGTCATCCTCCCGCTGCAGATCACGGTCGGCGCGATCACCGTCACCATCGGCGGACTCGTTCCCGGCGGATACACGGTGTCGACGCACGCCGCACACCTGATCGTCGCCCTCTGTATCTTCACGCTACTCACGCTAACGACCATCTGGGGCGGAAAACGAGGATCCGCGCGGCTGCTTCGGATCGCGGCCGTTCTCGGACTCGTCGGCATCGCCGCGAGCGTCCTCTTCTCTCGAGCCGTACCGTTTATCACCTACTCACCCGGCGCACAGGCGTCGTTCTACGTCGCTGGGCTCGCGGGTCACCTCGGCCTCGTCGCGACGGTCGCGTACGCGACCGAAGCCGTCCGATCGGGCTACTCCGGGGTCGACCGTTCCGTCGCCAGCGTCGTTCGCACGCTCGCAGCGGGGGCCATGGCCGCGCTTGTCATCACGCTGCTTTTAGGGCGTGATCTGGTGTTGTACACGACGCTCTGGCAACAGATCAACCTCTTTGCGCTCGGAGCCGCGGTCGTGCTCGCTGCAGCCGCCGTCTGGGTCGCCAGAGGCGTTGATATGCGTCGCGAGACGACCGATCCGATCAGTGCGGACTAATTCACCGCGCTACCGACGGAAACGCCCGGTGTTTACCGCAGGCGAGGGTGCTACCAGTCGGCTCACTCAGAGAAATCAGTGACGACCTCGACGCCGCGAACACCGTATTCGCTCATCGTCGCCAACCGGTCCGACACCGCCGAGAGTGGAATCTCTCGGTGGACGAGCGCGCCGGGATCGATCTCCGTCGCCTCGATGAGCGCGAATAGATCGTCGTAGCTCGTCGGTGGCATCCCGCGTGCGCCCAGAAACGACACCTCCCAGCGGGTCATCCAGTCGGTCGGCAGCGCCACTTCGCCCCGCTCCGCCTCGGTGGTCAGTCCGACTTGAACGTGCGTGCCTCGGGGACGGACCGATCGAACGGAGTTGCGACAGGTCTCTGCGATCCCGAGCGCGTCGACCGAGACATCGACGCCGCTGCCTGTCAGCTCGCGCACGCGGTCCGAAACTGACTCATCGTCGCCAAGCGCGGCGGGATTCACACCGACAGCAGCGCCGAGGTCGGACGCCATCGCGAGCGCCTCCTCGTCGACGTCGACGGCGACGACGCGGGCACCGAGCGCGTTCCCGATCTGGACCGCCGAGAGGCCGACGCCCCCGCAGCCGTGTACCGCGAGCGCGTCGCCCCCGGAGAGGGCCGCCCGCTCGGCGAGCGCGTGGTACGCGGTCATGTACCGACAGCCGAGCGCCGCGGCCGCGGTCGCGTCGAGCCAGTCGGGTCGCTCGACGAGGTTGTAATCGGCGTCGGGAACCGCGACCCGTTCGGCGAAGGCTCCCGGCGCCTCGGGCTCAAAACCGAGCGCCCGACCGTCACCACAGACGTTGCCAGCCCCGCGGCGACAGTACGAGCAGGTCCCGTCTCCAAGCGAGAAGGGAACCACGACGCGGTCCCCCGGCGCGAACCGACTGACAGCGTCGCCGACCGAGACGACTTCGCCAGCGGGCTCATGTCCGAGGATCTGTCCGCGGGGCACGCTGTCGTCTGCCCACTCGCCGTGGCCCATCCACGCGTGCCAGTCGCTCCGACACACGCCGCAGGCGTCGACGCGAACCACGGCGTCGTCCGGCTCGGGCTCCGGCTCCGGTACGTCACGGATTGCCAGCGGTTCGCCGTGTTCACGGAGGATCGCGGCGTGCATACTCGGCCCGACGGGCGGCGAAAAGTAAAAGTATCTCTTGTTGCCTCCCAGCCGTCCCATCCGCGTCGCCTCAGTTTCACCGGCCGCCTCCGATTTCGGTGGGTGCTTCGCTCCCCTATACGAAATCGCTCAGTCCAGCCTGGCCGTCGTCTTCGCTCTCATCGCCATCACTCTCAGCGTTTTCACCCGGCCCAGATCCGCTCCCATCACTGCTCGGAGACCCGCTCGTTTCTGCTGTTGCTTCTTCTGTCGCACCTGCACTCTCGGTCGGCGAATCGCTCTCACTCCGGGTCTGACCCATTCGGGTAAAGGCGCCGTCAGCGTTATCTTCAATCCGCTGTTCGCGGCGCTTCTGTGCGTCCTCGACTATCGACTCGACCTTGTTCGTCGACTCACCGGAGCCGGTGACGAACGCGACACCAGCCTCGTCGAGGTCGTAGGCGGCCGCCATCGCGACCGTCAACTCGCGGGGGTTGCAGTGATGCGTGACGGTCTTGAGGAACGGTAACACGTCACGTCGGGCCGTCGCGATGCTACAGCCGCTGGCAGCGGCGATCCGTCCGACGACCTCGTCGGCGGTCGCGTCTGACGAGGCCCAGAACTGCGGGCGACCGTACCGCGTCCATCCGCCTTTCGTTCCGTCGCGGGCGGCGGCGACGCCTGCAGACGCGTTGTCGGTCGCGTAGCGCCAATACGAGTAGTTCTGTGTGGCGCGGACGCGGCCCAGCCACACGTCGGCGTTCGCGAGGAAGTCGTACGCGCGGACCGCCTCCATCGTGTCGTACACGTCGAGCACGTTGTTCTCGATCCACTTCGTGAGGTCGTCGGGCGTTTCGTCGACGGCGTACGCCGACTGCAGGGCCTCTTCTGCGGACTGTTCTTTTAACACCGCGTCGAGGAACGGGAACAACCCCATCGCCTTGTCGCGGTCGCCGGTGACCACGTCCTCGACGGTGATCGCATCGCGGCCCTCGGTCGCGGCCTGCAAGTCGTTGACCGCGCCACGAAGGTCGCCGCGGTTGCGTTCGGCGACCTGCTGGAGCGCGTCCGATTCGAACTCGATCCCTTCCTTTCGACAGATGTCTCGGAGGACGGGGACGATCGAGCGCGCGGAGACATCGCGGAACTCGATCTCTTCGGTGGCGCTTCGGAGCCCCCGCGACATGTCGTAGAAGTCGTTCGCGATCAAGACGATCGGCTGGCCCGACTCCTTGACCAGTTTCGTGATCGCGCTTGCACCGCCGCGGTCGTGATTGCCGTGAATGTTGTCGGCCTCGTCAAGGACGACGAGCTGCCGAGAGGTGGTGTCGCCGCCTGCGGCCCCGCCGCCGGCAGCGCTCCCGCCGAGGGTGGCGTTGCGGGCGGCCCGCCCCGCGAAGCGCTCGATCACGTCGCCGGTGCGCTGGTCGGAGGCGTTCAGCTCGACGGTCTCCCAGTCCATGTCGTTCGCGAGCGCGTGAGCCGCGCTCGTCTTTCCGACGCCCGGGCTGCCGTGGAGGACGACGGCCTTCCGGTGGTCGTCCCACGAGCGCGCCCACTCCGCAAAGGCGTCGCGGGCCTTGTCGTTGCCACGGACCTCCGAGAGCGTGCTCGGGCGGTACGTCTCCGTCCAATCGGCCATTACCGGCGGTACGGGTGTGTGGCGTTTAGTGGTTCCGGAGCGGTACGCCGCGGTCTCTCCAGAGCACTCGACCCGTCTGATCTCGCTCAGCTGACTGCTCAGCTGATTGCTCAGTTTCATGCTCACTCGCAGACTGCTCAGCGCCAGTGAACTCACGACTGTTCCTGTACTGACCGCACACCGTTTGTGTCACGTGGTGCGCCGTATCGCTGTTTTGATTAGATGACGCGACGATCGGTCGAGAATGTCCGCTAACACGCTGGTCGAATACGATATCACCGACAGCGCGGCAGTACTTCGCCTGAACCGTCCCGAAAAGAAAAACGCACTGAGTGAGGCGCTCGTCGTCGAACTCGCAGATGCAGTGGAGGCTGCCGAGGAAGCCGAGGAGGTTCGAGCAGTCGTGATCACGGGCAACGGTGACGCTTTCTCTTCCGGATACGATCTCTCGGAATCGGGCGGAACGAACGATGAAGGCATCCCGACCGTCGAGGACGGCCTCGAGCGCCAACAACGGATTCTGCCGCTGTTCACGACGATTCACGAGCTCAACGTGCCGGTGATTGCGGCCGTCAACGGTGCGGCACTCGCTGGCGGAAGTGATCTGGCGTTGACCTGTGACATCACAATCGGGAGCGAACGAGCGACGTTTGGGTATCCGGGTGTCCGGATGGGCGGACTGTCGCTCTCCTTGATCTACCCCTTCGTCATCGGAATCAAGCACGCCCGAGAGCTGATGTACACCGGCAAGACAATCGACGCCGAGGAGGCCGAGCGCATCGGCATGGTGAATCGAACGGTCCCCCACGACGAGCTGATGAACGAGGCGATGGCGGAGGTCGAGCAGATAACAAAGACTCCGGGAGCGACCGTCCAGATCACGAAACACATGCTCAACGACGTGATCGAGATGCAAGGCTACCGACCGACAGTCAGGAACAGCGGCTATCTCGCGACGCTCTCTCACCAGACCGGTCCCGGCCGGAAATTCTTCGAAATCCGTGAGGAAGAGGGGGTCGGAGCAGCCATCAAGTGGATGAACGAGTCGGAGAAGCAGTGACCTCCCGAACGCCGACTTCGGGCGGCCAAAGTGTCTGGAACTCTAGGAAATGGAGGCCAGCAGAAATTTTGATGGGACCGCTGAGAGTCGAACTCAGGTCCTACGGACCCCATCCGCAGAGGATACCACTACCCCACGGTCCCTGTCTGCAGGCGAAAACACGAGAGTCCGGTAATTAAGGACTTCGTTTCAGACGTCGTCGTGCCGGTGGTCTACAACGCCGTGCTCAGACGAGAACGCGCTCTAGCGAGGCGACCAGCCCCGACTCCGCGTCCGGATCGCCGACGAGCCGACCGAGACAGACCGCACTCCCATCGGGCGTGTGACAGGCGATCAACGGCGGCTCTCTGTCCCCGTCACCGTCGTTCGCGAGCGCGTCCGAATCGCCCTCGCTTGAAACCGGCTCCGCGTCGATGACGCCGGGGGCGTACACGGGCGCACCTGTGGCCACGTTGCGCGCGGCAGACGGGGCAATCGTGATAGACGGGAGGTGAACCAGCGCGTCCTCCGCCGGACGGACGACCTCCCGAAGGAACGCCTCGTCACCGTTTTCGGCCCACGCGAGCGCGTCGACGAGGTCCTGGAGCGTGTGGAGGTCCCGGTCGTCGAACGGGTCGGTCGCAGTCCGGCGGAGGTGACCCATGTGCGCGCCGACGCCCGTCGCGAGACCGATGTCGTGACAGAGTTTCCGGACGTACGTCCCGGACTCACATCGGATCCGAAGCAGGGCCTGTCGGTCGACGATCTCCAGAACATCGAGACCGTAAATCGTCCGGGTTCGGAGCCGACGCGTCACCGCGCTCTTGCGCGGCGGCTTCTGGTAGATTTCGGCTTCGAACTCGTCGACGACCTCTCGGAAATCCGTCGGGGCAGGCCCGTGGAGTTCGAGGACCGAGACGTACTCTTTGTGCCCCTCCAGAAACACCTGCGCGGCTCGGGTCGCGTGACCGGTCAGCGTCGGGAGACACCCCGTGACCTTCGGGTCGAGGGTGCCGGCGTGCGCCACGCCGTCGATCTGATCGCCGTCAGGATCGACCGTCGACAGCGTCTCATTGAACGCGTCGCGCACCCACGCGGAGAGCTGGTGTGAAGAGGGGCCGGCGGGCTTGTCGACGTTGACGACGCCGAATCGGAGTAGCTCCGGGAGGGAGCGAGACTCTGGGGGAGCTCGGAGCGGGTCTCCGGGTGGGCCGGAGCCAGAGCTAGAACTGGAACTGGACCCGGCTTTCTCGTCGCGGGTCCCGTCGCCGGAACGCTCAGGTGTGTCTGTCATGCGAGAAGTGATGAACGTAGGGTTAGAAGTCGTATCTCACGCCCTCTATCGGAGCTTTTCCCTCGTCGTCCGCGGCGTCGTACGCCTCGACGGTCGCGACGAGAACGTCGAGAAAGCGGTCTGGACTCCAGCGAGCGGTGTTGTACGCGGCGTCGTAAATCGAGAGGTCGTCGATATCGATGTCGTAGTATTCGAGATAGCGTTTGCGCTCGGAGGCCTCGCGGCGCTCGGTTTCGGCTTTGGCACGAGCGACTGGCTTCGCTTCGCGCTCGGCGATCCGCTCAGCGCGGATCGTAACAGGTGCGTCGAACCAGAAGCGAAAGTCCGCGTGGTCGGCGGCGAGCCAGCCGGCGAGTCGCGATTCGAGCACGACGTCGCTACGATCAGTCGCGATCTCGTGGAGCCGCCGATCGAGGTTCCGATCGAACTGCGGGTCTTCTTCGGCGAACTCGTTGAACTCGACGGGAGTCATGTCGCGTTCGGCGGCCATCTCACGGAAGATGTCACCGCCGGAGACGTGATCGAGACCGAGTGCGTCGGCGAGCCCGGCGGCGTTCGTGCTCTTCCCGCTTCCAGGCGGGCCGGAGACGGTGATCAACATATCGCTACTCCGCGGGTGTCGTTCAAAACGGTTGTCGTTCGGCGACGAGTCTCGCCGTTCGAGCCGGTATCGCCGCTCGACCTCAGGAGCGCTGCCGATCCGGCTACTCGTCTGGGGTCGCCGCAGTCATCGACCAGACCGCGACGAGTCCGAGCAGGAGTGCAGGGACGAGCGGGAGCGCGAGATACGTCGCGAAAAACGTGAGTCCGAACGCGCCGGCCGCGTACGGGTACGCGTAGATGATCCCAGGAATGACGAGGACGCAGGTGAACAGTACGGCCGTTAACGCCCATCCCTTTCGACCGAAGCCGTCCGCTCTCGGCTCGTCACTGGGGTGGTCGCTCTGGTCTCGCTCGCCGTCGGCACCCGCTGGAGTGTGGACGTAGCCGCTGTCCGTGCTGCCGCCGGCATCCGCACTGCTGCCGCCGTCACTGCTGCCGTCGGCGTCTGTCTCAGAGCTCACTGTCCGGTTTTACCACCACTTTACCAAAGCCCTCACGGTTTTCGATCATTTCGTGCGCACGCGCCGCCTCACTCATGGGGAGCGTGTCTCGGATCCGCGGTTCAAAGGTGCCGTCCCAGACGAGATCGAGGACGCTGTCGACTTCGCCGGGCGTCGCCATCGTCGAGCCGATCACCGACAGCTGGTTCCAGAAGATCCGGTTGAGCCCCGCACCGGGATTCGGTCCGGTCGTCGCCCCACAGGTGACGAGCCGACCGCCTTTCGCCATCGATTTCAGCGAGTTCGGGTAGGTCGCCTCACCGACGTGGTCGACGACGACGTCGACGCCGCGGCGTCCGGTCAGCTCGGCGATCTCGTCGGCGAAGTCGTTCGTCTCGTAGTCGATGACGTGGTCGGCACCGCACTCTTCGGCGTGCGAGAGCTTCTCCTCCGTGGAGGCGGTCGCGAACACCTCACAGCCCGCGTGAGCGGCGATCTGGACGGCCGCGTGACCGACGCCGCCAGACGCACCGAGCACGAGCACTTTCTCGCCGGCCTCGATGTCGGCGCGGGTCTGAAGCATCCGCCACGCGGTCTGAAAGACGAGCGATGCGGAGCCCGCGACTTCCCAACTGACGTCGGACGGGACGGGAACGAGGTTCGCTTCGGGGATCGCCGCTTTCTCCGCGTGGACTCCGCGAACGTGTTCGCCGATGATGTGAAACGTCGGACAGAGGGATTCCTCACCGTCGCGGCAGAACTCGCACTCGCCACAGGAGACGCCCGCGCTCACAGCCACGTGGTCCCCGGGCTCGAATCGCGTTACGCCTTCGCCGACCGCTTCGACGACGCCCGCGGCGTCGCTACCTGGGATGTGAGGCATTTCGAGGTCAATTCCCGGGAGCCCGCGCCGCGTCCAAATGTCGAGGTGGTTCAACGCGCCGGCTTTGACATCGACGAGCACCTCATCGCGTTCGGGTTCGGGGTCGGGGAACTCCCCGTACTCGATCACGTCGCGGTCACCGTGGGCGTCGAACTGAACGGCCTTCATGAGAAGACCAATCCGCGGTACCCACTAAACAGTATGGCAAGCGGTCCCTACGACTCGTTTTTCCACCGGTCCGGCGGCCGCCCTGACGCTCGGCGCCTCAGCTTCGTTTCGCCGGCCATTCGCCGTGTGAACCGCACACAGCCCCCCGCGGCTTTCGTGATGTTTAAGTACCGAAAGAGGGACCTTACTGATGCACGAACTGCAGGGGCGTCGGGCCCCGAGTCCACGAGGGCGATGATACGACGCGAGTTGCGGTAGCCAAGCCTGGCCCAAGGCGCAGGGTTGCTAACTCTGTGGCGTCACTGCCTCCGGGGTTCGAATCCCCGCCGCAACGCTCGAACGGACCGAGTACCGCCGGATTCGCGCCGGTAGAACTCACCACAACCAACACATGAGCACGGAAGAATCACAGGACGACTCACCGGAGGAGGAAGAAGATCTCCAGTACTTCGTTCGGATCGGGGGCACAGACCTCGACGGGACGAAGACGGTCGAGCGAAGCCTGTCCGAACTCGACGGCATCGGCACGCGCACGGCGCGGCTGGTCGCCGAGAAGGCGAACGTGGATCGGAACTCCACGTTCGGCCTCCTCGACGAGGATGATATCGACGCGGTGGTCGACATCGCGGAGAACCTCGCAGACCACGTCCCGTCGTGGATGACGAACCGACAGAACGACTTCTACTCCGGAGAGACGACGCACCTCGTCGGCACCGACGTTAGCGAGAAGCGCCGCCACGATATCAACCGGATGAAGGTCATCGAATCGTACAAAGGCGTTCGCCACAAGCGCGGTCAGAAGGTCCGCGGTCAGCGAACGAAATCCACCGGCCGCTCCGAGGGGACCATCGGCGTCAATGTCGAGGAGATCCGCGAGGAGATGGCCGAAGAAGCGGAGGCTGACGACGAATGAGCACCGGAAAGAACACCAAGGGCTACGAGACGCCGAACCACCCGTACCAGGGCGAACGCATCGCCGAGGAGTCTGATCTCCTCTCGCGGTACGGTCTCAAGAACAAAGAGGAGTTCTGGCGCGCACAGTCCGAGCTGCGCAGCATGCGCCGCGAGGCCCGGCGCCTCCTCGGTGAGGCGCAGGGTGACGTCGACGACGCCCAGGATCTCGGCTCGGAGTTCGTCACGCGACTCCGCCGAATCGGGATTCTCGGCGACAACGACGACATCTCGGCGGTTCTCTCGCTGGACGTGACCGACCTGCTTGAGCGTCGTCTCCAGACGATCGCCTACCGGCAGGGGTTCGCGTCCTCGACACAGCAGGCCCGCCAGTTCATCGTTCACGGCCATATCACTGTCAACGGCGCTCGCGTCACGCGACCATCGGTGAAGGTCGACGTGGACGACGAAGGCGCCATCGCCTTCGACGAGAACAGCCCGCTCGCGGACGATCTCCACCCCGAGCGCGCGGAGTCACAGGAGTAACCAAACATGAGTGAATCCGAGGACGGAAAGTGGGGCATCGCCCACGTGTACGCATCGTTCAACAACACGCTCATCACGGTCACCGACGAGACGGGCGCCGAGACGATCGCCAAATCGTCCGGCGGCACCGTGGTGAAACAGAACCGCGACGAGGCGTCGCCGTACGCCGCCATGCAGATGGCGGAGGTCGTCGCCGAGCGCGTCAAGGACGCCGGCTTGGAGGGCGTGCACGTTCGCGTGCGCGGCCCCGGCGGCAACCTCAACAAGTCCACCGGTCCGGGTGCACAGGCGACGATCCGCGCGCTCTCGCGTGCCGGCGTCGAAATCGGCCGGATCGAGGACGTCACGCCCATCCCGCACGACGGGACGAAGGCGCCCAAAAACAAGCGAGTCTGACATGACGGAAGCAGATTTCGACGTTGAGTACGTCGAACGGGACGAACGAAGCGCGCGGGTGCTGATCCGCGGGCTCACGCCGGCGTTCGCGAACGGCATCCGCCGCGCGATGATCGCCGACGTCCCGACGTTCTCGATCGACACGGTCAGTTTCGTCGAGAACTCCTCCGTCATGTTCGACGAGATGATCGGGCTTCGCTTGGGGCTCATCCCCCTGTCGACCCCGCTCGACGACTTCGAGATCGGCGACGAGGTCACGGTCGCGCTGGACGTCGAAGGACCGGCGACGGCCTACTCGGGCGACATCGAGAGCGCAGACCCGCTCGTCGGAGTCGCCGACGATAACGTTCCGATCATCGAACTGAAGGAGGGGCAGCGGCTGGAGTTCGAGGCTACCGCAGTGCTCGACTCCGGCAAGGAGCACGCCAAACATCAGGGTGGTGTCTCGGTCGGCTACCGCCACCTTCAGCGAGTCTCTGTCGAGGGCGACCTCGGCGAGTTCGACGACGAAGAGCCGCGGATTCTCCGGGGCGTCATCGAGACGCCGGACGGAGACGTCGTGCTCACGGATGAGTTCGACAACGACCTCTCGAAGAAATACCCCGGAAAGGAAGTCAGCGTCGAGGATGTCCCCGGCGCGTTCGTCTTCCACATCGAGACGGACGGCTCGTTCAGCGCCGAAGAACTGCTGCTCCGCGCGATTGACTCCATCGAGGAGCGCGCGGACGAACTACAGACGAAAGTCGCAGTATAACGTAATGACGGACCTTCGAACCACCCGATCGGCGCTCGCCCCTGCTCGTAGTCGCGACGCCGAACACCGACCGACCGTCGCATCGCCAGTCGATGCCGCGTCGGGTCGTTCCGCCGACCGCGGGACCGAAAGTGGTTTGAAGGGAGCCGGATTACGGAGGAGTGCACGCAGGGATAGCCAAGTCAGGCCAACGGCGCAGCGTTCAGGGCGCTGTCCTGTAGAGGTCCGCAGGTTCAAATCCTGCTCCCTGCACTCCGTTTTTCAGAAACTCTCCACACAGGAGGGACAGCTATGAGTAGCAAGACGAATCCGAAACTACAGAACCTCATCGCCGACTTGAAGTCGGTCTCCCGTGACTCCGGTGCCAACGTATGGCTGGATATCGCGGACCGACTCGAGAAGCCACGGCGCACGCACGCTGAGGTCAACCTGGGCCGCATCGAACGGTACGCTCAGGAAGACGAGACGGTCGTCGTCCCCGGCAAGGTGCTGGGCAGCGGTGTGCTCGAAAAGAACGTCACCGTCGCCGCCGTCGACTTCTCGGGTACCGCCCGCACGAAGATCGAACAGGCCGGCGAAGCGGTGTCGCTTGAACAGTTCGTTGAACAGAACCCCGAAGGCAGCAACGTCCGGGTGATTCGATGAGTCTCGCAAAGATCGACGCGGACGTCGTCGTCGACGCCCGCGACTGCATCCTCGGTCGCGTCTCGTCGAAGGTCGCTCAGCGCGTCCTCAACGGCGAGACCGTCGCCGTCGTCAACGCCGAGCACGCGGTTATCACTGGCAACGAGGAGGCGACGATGGAGACGTACCACACCCGCGCGGAGCTCGGCTCCGACAGCGGACCGTACTACCCGAAGCGCCCGGACCGGATCTTCAAGCGTGCCATCCGCGGCATGCTACCGTACAAGACGGAAGACGGCCGCGAGGCGCTCGAGAACGTACGCGTGTACGTCGGAAACCCCTACGAGCGCGACGAGGACGTCGAGAGCGTCGTCCTCGACGACACGTCGCTCGACCGCCTCTCGAACATCAAATTCACGACGATCGGAGCGATCTCCGAGTCTCTGGGAGCCAACGTCACATGGTAACTAACACCTCAGGCAAGAAGAAGACGGCCGTCGCCCGCGCCACCGTGCGCGACGGTGCCGGCCGCGTTCGCATCAACTCCCAGCCAGTCGAGCTGGTCGAACCGGAACAGGCGCGACTCAAGATGCTTGAGCCGTTCCGCATCGCGGGCGAGGAGCTCCGCAACGGCGTCGATATCGATATCAGCGTCGAGGGCGGCGGCTTCAGCGGGCAGGCGGACGCGACTCGGACCGCCATCGCACGCGGTCTCGTCCAGCACCTCGGCGACGCCGAGCTGCGCGACGCGTACATGAACTTCGATCGCACGCTGCTGGTCAACGACGTGCGCCAGTCCGAACCCAAGAAGTGGGGCGGACCCGGTGCACGCGCTCGTTACCAGAAATCCTACCGCTGAGGTGATCCAGTCATGATGATCCCCGTCCGATGTTTCACGTGCGGCAACGTTGTGGGTGAACACTGGGAAGAGTTCAAAGAGCGCGCCCGTGAAGGCGACGAAGACCCCGGTGAGGTCCTCGACGAACTCGGCGTCGACCGGCACTGCTGTCGCCGGATGATGGTGAGCCACCGAGACCTCGTCGACGTCGTCTCGCCGTACCAGTAACAATGTCAAAACAACGATATAACCGGTACGAAAAAGCACGAATCCTCGGCGCACGAGCGCTGCAGGTGTCCTACGGGGCGCCCGTGCTGATCGAGACGAATCAGACGGAGCCCATCCTCGTCGCCGCCGAAGAGTACGACGCGGGTGCGCTCCCGTTCACAGTACGGAGGGAGTCCAACTAATGACACGAATTACCAGCATCTCGCTGCGTCGCGTGCTTGACTCGCGCGGAAACGCGACTGTCGAGGCCGACGTGCTCACCGAATCCGGCGGCTTCGGCCGCGGCGCGGCCCCGAGCGGGGCGTCCACCGGTGAGTACGAGGCGATCGAGCTCCCGGCCAGCGAGTCGATCGCAAACGCACGGGAGCACGCGGTCCCGCGCCTCGAAGGGTTGTACGCAGGCGATCAGCGCGCCGTCGACAACGCGTTGCGCGCGGCCGACGGCACCGACGACTTCTCGGCTATCGGCGCAAACAGCGCGGTCGCGATATCGATGGCGACCGCGAAGGCCGCCGCAGACGTGCTCGGTGCGCCGCTGTACCAGCACCTCGGTGGCGCGTTCCGCGGACAGAACTTCCCGACTCCGCTCGGCAACGTCGTCGGCGGCGGGGAGCACGCCAAAGAGGCGACCCACATCCAGGAGTTCCTCTCTGCCCCGGTCGGCGCACCCAGCGTCTCGGAGGCCGTCTTCGCGAACGCCGCGGTCCACGCGGCGGTCGCGGACGTGCTCGACGAGCGCGGCGTCCCGGCGGCGAAAGGCGACGAGGGCGCGTGGGCGCCACCGATCTCGGACGCAGACGCGTTCGAGGTCGTCGAGGAGGCCGTCGACCGCGTCGAGAGCGAGGTGGGCTTCGAGATCCGCTTCGGGCTCGACGTGGCGGCCGCAGAGCTGTACGACGACGAGCGAGAGGTGTACGTGTACGGCGACGAGACGAAAACGAGCGCCGAGCAGGTGGAGTACATGGCCGAACTCGTCGACGAGTACGACCTCGCGTACGTCGAGGACCCCTTCGACGAGAACGATTACGAGGCGTTCACGGAGCTGACCGACCGGGTCGGCGATCGGACGCTGATCTGCGGTGACGACCTGTTCGTCACTAACGTCGAGCGGCTCCAGGAGGGGATCGACGTCGGCGCGGCCAACAGCATCCTGATCAAGCCGAACCAGATCGGGACGCTGTCGGACGCGTTCGACGCGGTCGAACTCGCCCACCGAAACGACATGGAGTGTGCCATCTCGCACCGCTCGGGCGAGACCGAAGACACGACTATCGCACACCTCGCCGTGGCGACCGACGCCGGATTCATCAAGACCGGAACGGTCGGCGGCGAGCGAACCGCCAAGCTGAACGAACTGATCCGCATCGCGGACGACGCGGTATGACGGATCGACACCACGCATGACGGAAGACAACGACGCGGTCGAACTCGACGAAGACGCCGAGACCGAGGCGGTCGACGCCGTCGAGGAAGAGACCGACACGACCGAGGAACCGACCGCCGACGCGGCTGCTGAGGAGGCACCCGCCGAGGCCGAGACTGCGGACCCGACAGACGACGGCGCAGTCGATGACGCGGCGGACGAGGAGGACGCCTCCCCGTTCGATGACGACGTCATGCCGGACGACGACGTCGACCTGCTGATCCCCGTCGAGGATTACCTCTCGGCCGGGGTCCACATCGGAACCCAACAGAAGACGAAGGATATGGAGCGGTTCATCCACCGCGTCCGTGACGACGGGCTGTACGTGCTCGACGTGAGTACGACGGACCAGCGCATCCGCACCGCCGCGGACTTCCTTTCGAACTACAATCCGGAGCAGATCCTCGTCACGTCCTCGCGGCAGTACGGCCGGTTCCCGGCCGAGAAGTTCGCCGACGCCATCGGAGCTCGCGCCCGGACCGGGCGATTCATTCCCGGAACGTTAACGAACCCCGACTACGCCGGCTATATCGAGCCGGATATCGTGGTCGTCACCGACCCGATCGGCGACGCGCAGGCCGTCAAAGAGGCCATCACGGTCGGCATCCCGGTCATCGCGATGTGCGACTCGAATAACCAGCTGTCGAACGTCGACCTCGTCATCCCGACGAACAACAAGGGTCGACGCGCGCTGTCTGTCGTCTACTGGCTGCTCGCCAACGAGACGCTCGACCGCCGCGGCGCCGACACCGTCTTCGCCCTCGACGACTTCGAGGACGAACTGTAACGCGGCCGACGTTCGAGTTCGACTTTTCCAGCTCTCGGTTTCGGTAGCCGCGCCCGCGTTGGTGACTCCGCAAGCGCAACGCCTGTAAGCCCCCAGAGAGTGGAGACGAGTATGACTGTCTGTGAAGCGCCGGGGAAAGTGTATCTCTTCGGCGAACACGCCGTCGTCTACGGTGAGCCCGCCGTACCCGCGGCGATCGAGCGACGGGCCACGGTGACCGCCGAACCTCGCGAGGACGACCACATCCGCGTCGAGGCGGAGGACCTCTCGCTCAACGGGTTTACTGTCGAGTACTCCGGTGGAACCGGCGATCACCCCGACGTCGACGTGCCGACGCCGCTCGTCGAGGCCGCGATGGGATACGTCGACGCCGCGGTCAGACAGGCGCGGGCCGCCGCCGACGCGCCCGATGCCGGCTTCGATATCACCGTCGAAAGCGAGATTCCACTCGGTGCCGGGCTCGGCTCGTCGGCAGCGGTCGTCGTCGCCGGGATCGACGCGGCGACCCGCGCGCTCGGCGAGCAGCTCGACCGCCGGGAGTTAGCCGACCGCGCGTATCGCGCGGAGTTCGAAGTCCAAGACGGGCAGGCGTCTCGGGCGGACACCTTCTGTTCGACGATGGGTGGAGCGGTCCGCGTCGAAGGCGACGACTGCGAACCGATCGACGCACCGAATCTCCCGTTCGTCGTCGGTTTCGACGGGGGTGCAGGCGACACCGGTGAACTCGTCGCGGGCGTCGGCGAGCTACGTGACGAGTACCGATTCGCCGCCGACACGGTCCGGTCGATCGGCGACGTCGTTCGGACCGGCGAAACGCTGCTCGCGGACGCGACTCCCGGCGTCGACCCGAGCCGAGAGCTCCTCACTGAACTCGGCGAATTACTGGACTTCAATCACGGGCTGCTCTCGGCGCTCGGCGTCTCGGCACGCTCCTTGGATTCGATGGTGTGGGCCGCACGCGACGCGGGCGCAAACGGCGCGAAGCTCACTGGCGCGGGCGGCGGCGGCTGTATCGTCGCCCTCGACGCGGACGACGCGACGGAGACGGCGCTCTCGTTCACACAAGAGTGCGAGGAGTCGTTCCGCGCGGAGCTGGCGACGGAGGGCGTTCGGGTGGTCGAGTCGTGACGGGTGGCGGATCCGGGGTCGCCGGCTCCGGCCCCAACTCCGACGCCGCGGCCCCGCCAGTCGTGCTCAAGCTCGGGGGCAGCCTGATCACTGAAAAGGACCGTCCGGAGACGCTCGACGGGCCGGCGCTCGACGCGGCCTGTGATGTGATTTCGGGCGCGCTGACCGACGGTGCGGTCGACCGACTCGTCATCGTCCACGGCGGCGGAAGCTTCGGTCACCACCACGCCAGCGAGCACGGCGTCTCGACGACCGCAGGAACTCACGACGCCGGAGCAGTGATGGATATCCACGGCGCGATGACGACGCTGAACGGACTCGTTCTCTCCCGGCTTCACAGCCGTGGCGTGTCTGCGATCCCCGTACATCCGCTGTCGCTGTCGGCCCGGCGCGACGGGCCCGACGGGGACCTCGATCTCCCGCTCGCCTCGACGGAGACGCTGCTCGACGAGGGGTTCGTTCCCGTTCTCCACGGCGACGGGGTCGCGACCGCCGGAGAAGGGGTTACCGTCGTCTCTGGCGACGAGCTCGTGGTCGAACTGGCCGCGAGACTGGCCGCTCGACGCGTCGGTGTCTGCTCGACCGTTCCGGGCGTTCTCGACGGAGCCGACGGAGCAGGGGACGACGACGGACCGGGAGAGCGCGAGGTAATTCCCGCCATCGACGAGTTCGACGCCGTTGCAGACGTACTCGGTGCGAGCGACACGACCGACGTCTCCGGCGGTATGGCGGCGAAAGTCCGGGAGCTGTTGGCACTGGACGCGCCGGCGTACGTGTTCGGGGCGGACGGACTGGACTCGTTTCTCCGCGGCGGCGATCCCGGGACGCGGATCGATTGACTGGAGGGGGACAGAACCCTTATTCGACTCACCACCCTCCCTTCGGGCATGAACGAAGCGGACGTACGGGAGCGGCTCGGGGACGTGCCGGATCCGGATCTCGGCGGCGACATCGTCTCGCTCGGTCTGATCAACGACATCGAACTCGACGAGCGCGAAGGGACACTCCACATCTCGCTGGCGCTCGGCGCACCCTTTTCGCCACATGAGTCGGCGATCGCCGACGACGTTCGCGAAGCGCTCTCAGACACCGGGCTCGACGTCTCGCTGTCGGCGTCGATTTCGGACGACCTCGGACTCGACGAACAGGTGCTTCCCGGCGTAAAAAACGTCATTGCGGTCGCCTCTGGAAAGGGGGGAGTCGGGAAATCGACGATGGCCGTCAACATCGCTGCCGGACTCTCCGCGCTCGGCGCCCGCGTCGGACTCTTCGACGCCGACGTGTACGGACCGAACGTCCCGCGGATGGTCTCCGCAGAGGAGCGCCCGCAGACCGACGGGGAGACGATCGTCCCGCCCGAACGGTTCGGCGTGAAGCTGATGAGCATGGCGTTTCTCACCGGCGAGGACGACCCCGTCATCTGGCGTGGCCCGATGGTCCACAAGATACTCACTCAGCTCGTCGAGGACGTCGAGTGGGGCGATCTCGATTATCTGATACTGGATCTCCCGCCGGGAACTGGCGACACACAGCTCACGATTCTTCAGACGCTCCCGCTGACAGGCGCCGTCATCGTCACCACCCCTCAAGCGGTCGCGCTCGACGACGCGGTGAAGGGGCTCCGGATGTTCGGCAAACACGATACGAACGTGTTGGGTATCGCCGAGAACATGTCCGGGTTCCGATGTCCGGACTGCGGCGGCTTCCACGAGATATTCGGCTCCGGCGGCGGGAAGGGGTTGGCACAGGAGCACGACCTGCCGTTTCTCGGCGGCGTCCCGCTCGACCCGGCGGTCCGGACCGGCGGAGACGACGGTGAACCTGTGGTCTTAGACGAGGGCGAGACCGCAGACGCGTTTCGGGTGATAGCCGAGAACGTCGCGAACAACGCCGGCATCGTGCGTCGGCGTGGGGTGAGCCAGGGGCGATGACCGGGACGAACGACAATGGCTCCGTGGACAAAACCCGCGGCTCTGCGAACGGCGAAGGCGATGAGCCGGCCGACGCCCTCGATGCGGCCGGCGTCGATCCCGTCGTGCCGGAGTCGGCCGCGAACGCGGCGGACGAAACCTTTGCCGACGACGACGAGGTCCGGGAGCTCCTCCGCGAGGTCGCCGCCGACGTGCGGGGCGACAGCTCGGAGAGCAAGCAGCTCTCGGCGATCCTCTACCGCGTGTCAGACCTGTACGACGCCGACGAGGAGACCTCGCCCGAAGAGATCTACCTCAACGTCCGCCACATCATGCGGATCAAAGCGCAGGGCGGGATCGAGCGGTAGTTGGAAACGATCGATCGTTTCATACTCATCTGTGTGTATTGCTATCACATATGACTGATGACGATCGTATTCCCGTCACCGTCCTCAGCGGCTACCTCGGTGCCGGCAAGACGACCCTGGTAAACCACCTGTTGGCGAATCCGGGTGACCGGCGGATCGCTGTGATACTGAACGACATGGGTGCGGTGAACGTCGACGCCGAGCTCATCGCGCGCGAGAACGACGAGGAGGGGATCGTTGACCTCTCGAACGGCTGTATCTGCTGTCGGCTCCAAGACGACCTGCTGACCGAGGCGGCGACGCTCGCGGAGTCGCGAGAGTTCGACTACCTGCTCGTCGAATCGTCTGGCATCTCCGAGCCGATCCCCGTTGCCCGGGCGTTCACCGAGGGGACAGCCGACTCCGATGTCGACCCGACGGAGCGGTTTCGGCTCGACACGATGGTGACCGTCCTCGACACCTACGGGTTCTGGAAGGAGTTCGACGCGGGCGAGAGCCTCCCAGAGGATGCGGAGCCAACCACCGACAGACCGCTCGCAGACGTGCTCGTCGAGGGAATCGAGTTCTGCGACGTTCTGTTGTTGAACAAGACCGATATGGTGCCGAGAGACGTGCTCGCTCGGATCGAGTCGGTCGCTGAGCGGATCGGCCCGCGAGCGAAGCGAATTCAGACGAGCTACTCTGCGGTCGATCCCAACGAGGTGCTCGATACCGGACGCTTCGACTTCGAGACGGCGAAGCGTTCCGCCGGCTGGAAACGCGAGATTGTGGAGAGCGAGAGAGCGGGTGAGGACGATCACGCACACGGAGGTGACGGCGAGAGTCACACGCACGATCACGACCACGCCGAAGGCGCGGCGGCGGCCCACGGCGTCGACTCGTTTGTCTACCGGTCGGCCGACCCGTTCGATCCGGAGTCGCTGGCCGCGTGGCTGACAGAGTGGGACGGCGGCATAATCCGGGCGAAAGGAGTCGCTCACGTCGCGGGCACCGACGACGTCATCGGCGTGAGTCAGGCCGGCCCCTCGGTGCAGGCCGGACCGATCGGCGAGTGGGGTCCGGAGGACGACCGACGGACGCGGCTCGTCTTCATCGGCAGCGAGATGGACGAAGCCCGGCTCCGCCGGAAGCTCGATGACCTCGCGGTATCGGATCCCGAGACCGTTGAGACCGCCGACGCGTTCCCGATCTGAGTCGCCCGCTTATATTCCTAACTCGGCCTGCAGGTCATCCCACTCCTCGTGGAACCCGTGGGTGGACTCCGTCTCGCCGCCGACCGCAGATTGGTAGACGTCGTCGTATTGCAGCAGCTCACCCCACCCGTCGTGGAACGCCCAGTTGCAGTACTTACACATACGAGACGCCACACGGGGCATCGATATACCGGTTTCGCCGCGGGAGTCGGCGACAGAGTGAACCGGACTCAGCGCGTACCAGTCTACAGATCGCGGACCGACCGCAACAGGAGCTTACATGGGTACATACAGACGGGGCGGCTACGTTCAAAGCGGAGACGACGGCGTCGAGCGACGCTGTGAGTACTGCGACTGGCACTGCGTCGCAGACGGCTATCCGGAGCTCATCGGGGCGTACCAAGCGCACCTCCGTACGGAACACCCGGCGGCGTGGCTCCGCGCGTGACAGCTTGGTCGGCAAAAATATTCGAACGGTGAGCGTCGGCCGCGCCCCGGTCGTTCAGGGTTCGAGCAGGACCTTCGTGACGCCTTCTTCGCGGGCGTCGAACGCCTCGTACATCTCCGGCGCCTCTTCGAGGTCGACCCGGTGGGAGACGACCCAGCTCGGATCCGCGCGGCCCTCGATGATCATGTCGCGGAGGTACCGGTTGTACGATTTCACGTTACACTGGCCCGTGCCGCATTTGAGCCCCTTCTCGAAGAACTTCCCGAAGTCGATACCCAGCCGCCCCTGCGCCGCCATGTCATCGGGCGCACCCGGGTCTTCGGGGACGTACAGACCGGGAATTCCCAGTTCGCCAGTCGGCCGAACGACGCGAATGAGGTTGTTGATCACGACCGCCGGATTCTCTTTAGCCGGCTGGTAGGAGTAATCCTCGGTATCGGTGTCGACGTCTTTTGGGTCCGTCGCCTGATATCCGACGGCGTCGACGCCTTTGTCGACCATTCCGCCGTGCGCCTCCAAGATCTGGTCGACCGGATCACCCTCGGTGAAATCGATGGCGTGGGCGTCGCAGTGCTCTTCGGCCAGCTCGAGCCGACTCGGCACCTGGTCGACGACGTAGATCTCGGCTGCGCCCTTGATCTTCGCGCTGTAAGCATCCATCAGCCCGACCGGACCCGCACCGAAGACCGCGACGGACTCGCCGGGCTGAAGGTTCGCCAGCTCCGTGCCGTGCCACCCCGTCGGGAAGATATCTGCGAGCAGTGAGAACGCATCCTCGTGTTCGCGCCCCTCCGGCAGCTTCAACGCGTTATGGTCGGCGTACGGGACGCGTAGCTTCTCTGCTTGTCCGCCCGGATACGGTCCCATGGCGACGTACCCGTACGCGCCGCCAGCGAATCCGGGGTTGACGTTGGTACAGAAGCCGGTGTATCCCTCCTCGCAGTTCTGACAGAACCCACACGAAACGTTGAACGGCATCACGACGCGGTCGCCCTCTTCGAGCGTGGACACCGCCTCGCCGACTTCCGAGACGATTCCCATGTTCTCGTGGCCGAAGACGATCCCCTCTTCGGCTGCGGTCCGTCCCTCGTACATGTGAAGGTCCGAGCCGCAGATACACGATGTCGTGATATCGACAACGACATCGTTTGGATGGTTGATCTGCGGTTCGTCTACCTCTTCGACGGCCACCTCGTACGGCCCTTGGTACACTACTGCTTTCATACTGTGATCCGTGTGAACAGAGTGCGGGATATATTCTAAATGTTTTTCCATTATGAATTACCGTTAGCAAATCTGATCACAATTTAATTAATTGGTGGACGATGACACTGCAGCGTTCGGGCGGCGAGGCTCCGGCGGAGCGCAACGACTTTCCTCCGGGGTGTCGAATTAGCTGGTATGGATTGGCCACACGACCCCGACGGCGAGCAGGGCAGCGAGGGCATGCGACAGTACGGCCACGCGGTGCTCGCAAAGAAGATCGACGAAGCGAAGGATTTCCCGCTTACGGCCGACGAGTACGTCGAGCAGTACGGCGACCATCCGATCCGGATAGATTACGAAACGGTCGTCTCCGTCGAAGAGATATTTGAGAACGTCGAAAAAGCGGAGTTCGCGGATTTTGTCGAGTTCCATCAGGAGCTCGGCCGGGCGATGCGCGAAAACGGGTATTGGTTTTACGAAGGCGCAGATCAGTTCGTCGACAGCAGCGCCTGAGCGCGTCTCTGGACGGACGCAAACAGGTCGACTCCGGTTCCGGAACTGACGTTACTGCTCAATCGACCGAGCGACCATCTCACCCCACCCCTCGAAGCCGTGGCGGGCGTAAAACGCCTGTGCGCGCTCGTTGGCGGGATCAACGTCGAGGACGATTCGCTCAAGCGGGAGGTCCTGATCGTTCGCGAGGTCGATTGCGGCGGTCATGAGATCGTCCGCGACGCCCGTTCCTCGATACTGCGGGTCGACGTAAAGCTCGTTGATCACGGCGGCGTCCCAGATCATCGCCAGTCGCTCGGGAAGCACGAAGACGTAGCCGACGATGTGATTAGTGGCGGTGTCATCGGATCGATCTTCGTCTGCGACGGCAACCGTCACGCACCGCTCGTCGCCGTCGACACAGCGCGCGACCCAGTCGAGCCACCGCTCCCGATACTCGTCAGTGAGTTTTCCCTCGTAGACGGTCGCCTTCTCCTCGCCACCGGTGTTCTCGCCGAGCCCCCGCTCGAAAGCGAGCTTACAGCGATACAGCTCTTGAGCGTCGGTCTCGGGGTCGTATGGTCGAAGTGTCATCGGTCGTCGTGTGAACAGCGGTCTGGTCTCCCGGCCGTCGAGCCTCCGTCAGCCGTGGCGTCCGACTCCTCCGCGTCGAGCACGAACTCCGCGAGCGTGGGGACGAACGTGCCGATATCGGTAACCATTCCAACCGCCTGCGCTGATCCGCGATCGAGCAGCTGGGTGACTGTCGCCGGATTAATATCGACGCAGACGGTCTTCGTCGTCGACGGCAGGCAGTTCCCGACCGCGACCGAATGCAACAGGGTGGCGAGCATCAGCACGATATCGGCGTCGTGCGCCTGATCGCGGATAGCGTCCTGTGCCTCCACGGCATCCGTGATCGTGTCGGGAAGCGGACCGTCGTCGCGGATCGAGCCCGCGAGTACGGTGTCGACGTCGTTTTTCACGCACTGATACATCACTCCGTCTCCGACGATCCCCTCTTCGACGGCGGCCTCGATCCCTCCGGCGCGAATGATCTCGGAGATCGTCCAGATGTGGTGTTTATGCCCTTTTCGCGGGTGTTCGAGCGTTTCGACATCCATTCCGAGCGACGTGCCGTACAGCGATCGTTCCAGATCGTGAGTCGCGAAGCCGTTTCCGGCCGACAGCGAGTCAACGTACCCGGCTTCGACGAGACTGGCCAGCGCGTCGCCCGCTCCCGAGTGTATCACCGCAGGACCGGCGACGGCCATCACGTTCCCATCCGACGCTTTCACATCGCGGAGCGCCTCGGCGACCTCTCGGATCGTCGACTCGGAGGGGCGCTCCGAGGAGACGCCGCCCTGCATGAACCCGAACGCACCGCCGCCGCTGCGCGGTCGCTCGGGCGGGCGCACCCGAATCCCGGACTGGTCAGTCGCGATCAGGTCCCCCTTCTCGACCGCATTGAGCACCTTCGTGTACGCTCGCGGGCCGTCAGTTGGACCGTCGTTCCGGTCGGTTTCCGGATCGGGGTCCACGACCAGCGCGCAGTCCATCTCGATGCGATCGACCTCGATCCACTCGCCGTCGTACAACACTTCAGTCGGGTGGTTCGTAGTAGAGTAGAAGTCGGGTGGGACGACCCTGTCCGCGGGTGCAGCGACCAGATCGACGTCGGAGGGGTTCTCTAGGACGGCGCCGTTCTGGTGGAGTTCGTGGAGGATCGCCTGCAACGTCTCAGCGTCGTCGGCCGAGACCGCCATCCGACAGTACGACTCCGCCTCCTCGTGGGTCCCGACGTCGAACTGCTCGACGTCGAAGGAGCCGCCGAGATCCATCACCGCGCCGAAACAGCGCTGCATCGTCCCGCTGTCGATGATGTGACCTTCGATCTCGACGGTGCGTGAGTGGCTCATACCTCCTCGTGTCACCCCGCGGAGAAACCGGTTTCCCCTTCGGCGAACGTCGCGGTAGAACGCGGCGATCGACGCAGCCGCACGCGCTCGTCAGATGAGGCCGAACGCGGCGAGGATCTGGTTGCCGAAGATCATCGCGATCAGCCCGAACAGCATGACCAGCCCCGACGAGACGGTGACGGTGCGAACCGCCGCATGGCGGTCGCTGAGCGGGAGCCGGCTCATCACTGCCTCGGCGACCATTCGTAATATCCGTCCCCCGTCGAGCGGGAACGCCGGCAGACAGTTGAACAGCGCGAGCTGGATGTTGATCCAGCCGGTCCAAAAGAGGAGGTTCGCCAGCAGGAACACGCCGCCGCCGAGGATCGCGAGTGTCCCCTCGATCGCGTAGAAGTTGGCGATTTCGCTCGTGAACCCCGCGAAGTTGAACGGGAGTCCGAACAGGCTGCCGAGCGGGAGGATGAGTGCGACGAAGACGAGCCCGAGCGTCGAATCGGTGAGTCCGCCCAACGCGAGCCCGTCGGCCGCGCCGTCGCCGCCGTCGCCACCGAGCAGTTCGAGGTACGCGCCGGCCGGGTACTCGGAGACGCCGAAGTCGTCGAGCGCGAGTCCGCTCGTTCCCGGGAAGACGTTGACGCCGATGAAGCCACCGTCGCGGTTCGGATGTGGTTCGAGCTCGACGTCGTAGCTCACGCGCTCGTCTGCCTCGTCGTACGCGACGACCTCGACCGTCGTTCCGGGCTCACGGTCGCCGAGCACCGTCGCGAGTCCGTCGTTGTCGTGGACGCGCTCTCCGTCGATCTCGACGATGGTCATCGGCTCGCCAAGCGTCGCTCCCGCGTCGTGGATCGCGCCGTCCTCTTGAACGCCGATGATGTACGCACCGATAGGGATCTCGACGGTGGATTCGCCGTCGTCGGCCCCGATGCTCGCGGCGTCACCGACGACGGACACCGTCGCGCGCTCGTCGTCGCCAACGGTGTCAAAGAACCCGCGCTCCGTGGCCACTGACTCACCGTTCACCGATTGGATCGTCACCGGCTGGTCCGTGATCGTCACGCCAAGGGGGTTCCCGCCAGCAGAGCCCACGATCTGGAGATCGCGTTCCACCTCGACAGTCCGCTCTCTCTCGCCGTCGTCAGCGGTGACAGTCACCGTGTCACCGGCGTCGGCTATCGCAGAGTCGAACTCGGCTGCGGTGTCGACGGGCGTGCCGCCGACCTCGATCAGCCGATCGCCGTCAGCGATGTCTGCGTCCGCGGCGGGTGAGCCGGGGTTTACCTCGCCGACAGCGTAGCCGGGTGCCACCGAGATCGCACCGACCACCGGTCCGAAAAGCAGCGCGAAGACGACGATCGTGAGCAGCGTGTTCGCCGTGACACCGGCGGCAAACATTCGGCCGCGGGCGCCGCGGGACACCTCCTGTGTCGTCTCTTCGTTCGGCTCGACGAACGCCCCGATCGGGAGGATCGTAAAGAAGACAAGCCCCATCGATTCGATATCGATCCCCTCGACACGACAGAGAAGCCCGTGTGCGCCCTCGTGGACGACCATCGCGATGGCGAGTCCCGCGATGATCTCGGGGGCGACCGACAGCGGGAGAAAATCGTTCACGCCGGGGATGATGAGGAAGTTCTGTGGCTGCTGGATCGCGGAGGGTTGCGTGGTGGCGATCGCGGAGATGGCGGAGGAGACGATGAGGACGAACGAGCCGACCATCGCAACGAGCGCACCGCCGAGCCCGAGGTTCGCAACCGCGCGCCAGAACCGTTTTGGCCCGGAGAGCCAGTCGAGAAATTTCCGCCCGCGGAGGGTCCGGAGTGTCAGTATCGGTCCGGAAACGCCGACCGATTCGGGGAGGATCCCGCGGTTCTGCAGCCAGATTGCGGCCGCAGAATAGGCGAGGATCCCCGTGAGGACCCACAGCAGGGTGTTCTCAGCGAACAGACCGACCAGCGTGTTCATTACCGTTCGATCCGTGTCGGTCCAGTGTAAGGCGTTCGGTTGACGAACTCCGCCTGACAGAGATGTCGGTCCGTGCTGGTCGAGACGGCTCCACTTTTCCCACCGCGAACTCAACACCCAAGTACCTCCCGGATCAACGACCGTCCATGATCGCGCTTATCAGTTTTGTCGCCCGTCTCGTCGGGGATATCGGTCGATTCCTCGACATCTTCGTGAACGACCTGATCCTCGGCGCCGGCGACCCGCTGTCAGTGTTGCTCGTCGTCGTCGGCCAGGCCCTGCTCGGCGTCGCAGTCCTCGTCTTTGCGTACGCTGCGGTCGGCGGCCTCTTAGAGGAGATCGGCGTGACGCTCCCGTCGCTCGGCGGCCGCGGTCGAAGCGAGTAGCGCGCCTCCCGAGCCTGTCGGGCCGATCACCGACGTCTAGAACAGCCCGTCTAGCGTCTCAGCCGCGAGCTCGACGCTCGCTTCGAGATCGGGGCCGAGCGGGGAGCCGACGACGAGTCCGTCTGCGTGCGCCGCCACTGCGGCAGCTCGCTCGCGAACGGTTTCGGGAGCGCCGGCCATACAGAACGCGTCGATCATCTCGGGCGTCACGCGCTCGAAGGCCGCGGAGAACCTACCGGCCGATACGGCCTCACCGATCGTCTCGGCCGCGTCGGGGTCGATACCGTGGCGTTTCAACACGGGCGGAGCCGCGCCAGCCGTGATAAACGCGACCGGTGGACGGGCGGCCTCGCGGGCGGCCGACTCGTCCTCGTCGATCGACACCGCGGCGTACGCGATCAGCTCGAACTTCCCGCGGTGGTCGGGTCGGTCCGAGAGGCCGTCGTCGACCTGGTCGCGGGCCCACGCGAGGTCTTTGGGGTGTGAACCGTTGTAGAGAAGCCCGTCCGCGTGTTTCGCGGCCATCCGACACATATGGGGTCCCTCGCCGCCGACGTGGACCGGAATCTCTGCGCCCTGTGGCGGTTCGTAGTTGAGTCCGGCCTCGCTGGCGTCGAAGGTCCCCTCGTGGTCGACGCGCTCGCCCGCCCACAGCTGCTGTGCGGTCTTGAACGCCTCCAGCACGGAGCGGAGCCCGCGCTGGTCAGACAGTCCGAGGTTCCGAAGGGTAGACGGGTCTCCGGGACCGAGCCCGAAGACCGCGCGTCCCTCGGAGAGCTCATCGAGGGTCGCGACCCGCGAGGCGAGCGTGACGGGGTGCGTCTCGTAGGGGTTGGCGACGCCCGGACCGAGTCGAACCGAATCCGTCGCGGTCGCGAGCTGTGAGAGGAACGCCCACGGGTCGCGGTTGTTGTAGTGACACGTCGAGTAGACGGTGTCGTAGCCGGCGTTCTCGGCGCGGACGCCGAGGTCGACGAGGCGGTGCAACTCGTGTTCGGGGGTGAGTTCGATTCCGAGCATGATCTGGTCCGTGGTTACTCCTGAAACTCCCACTGGCGGAGCGCCTGACGAACGAAGTCGCCGTCGACCTCGCGGAAGTGATTCTGTGAGCCCTCGTGGTCGCCGAACGCCCAGTCGCGGACGACGACGACCGGGGTACCGCCCGCGCCTTCGCCGGCGACGAGGTTTGCGGCGCTCGCCAGCTCGTCTATCACGTTCTGGACGGTGACGCCCATCTCGCGGCCGTCTCGGTCGGGCTCGCCGCGCCAGTCGCGACTCGCGGGGATTCCGGCCCAGCCGATCGCGACGCCGCGCTGCCCGTGTCTGAACGGGCGGCCGCAGGTGTCGCTGACGACGACGCGGTCGGCCGAGAGCCCCTCGCGGATGCGTGCTGCGCTCTCGGACGGTCGCTCCGGGAGCAACAGCAGATCGCCGTCGGGAACGTTCGATCGGTCGATTCCGGCGTTGACGCCGATATGGCCGAAGCGGGTCGCCGTCAGCAGGAACGGGGCCTCCATGATCAGCTCCGTCGACTCCTCGAGAACGGCCTGCGCGAAGCGCGGGTCCTTCTCTTCGTCCGCGATCGCCGCCAGTCGGTCGGCGACCTCGTTCGCGCGCGGACTCGGCGGGAAGTCGTCGAGGTCGTGGGTGCGGCCCTCAGCCTTGGAGACGACGGTGCTGGCGACGACGACGACGTCGTCCTCGCGGAGGTCGACGCGCTCGTCGATCATCGCCGCGAGGTCGTCTCCCTCCCGGATCTCCGGGAGGTCCGGGACGGCGAACAGCTCCATACCTTACACTGCGCGGCAACGAGGAAAAACCCCGCCGGTACCGGGTCGGTTTGACGGTATCCAGAGCGCGGTGCGAGACGACTAACGATCGTTGTCGAATACAAGGAGAGTCCGAGTCTGACAGAAATATAGACCCAAATACAGTAATAAATCTCATACTAGTAAACGTGTATTAGGAGATCGGCGGAATAACTGTTGTTTTAGCTGAACTCTTTTGTACGGTGAAACGCGAGTGACGACCGCGATGAGCGAACCAACACCCGAAGACGAATCGGATCCGATCGCGACGCAGACGCGCGTCCCGTCGGAAAGCGACGACCCCGAGTCGATGGTGACGCAGACGCGCGCCCCGTGATCGGGCGCGACCGACGGCCCCGAGCATTTTTTGCTGACTCCGTCCGCACGTCTTATAAACGACTCACCCGAACTCGTCCGTGTGGATCTGCACGTCCGGTACGAGGGGGACGACGACCCCGACAAGTGCACGGCCCGGAAGCTCGCGCGCTTCGACCTCGTCGAACTGCACCAATCCGACCGCGCCACCCCCTACGGCGTCGTGTTAAACCCCCACGCCGAGCGGGCGCTCTCGCCCGCCGACGCCGACCTCGCCCGCGAAAACGCGCTCGTGGCGCTCGACTGCTCGTGGGAATCGGCCGGCGAAAAGATGTTCTCGCTGCCGGGCGAACACCGAGCGCTCCCCTACCTCGTCGCCGGCAACCCGGTGAACTTCGGCCGACCACTGCAGCTGACAACCGTCGAGGCGTTCGCGGCCGCGCTCGCGATCTTCGGCGAACGGGATCACGCGGAGCGGATCATGGCGAAGTTCACGTGGGGGGATACCTTCCTCGAACTCAACGAAGAGCCGCTTCGGCGATACGCCGACTGCGAGGACTCCGCCGACATTGTCGCGATCCAGCAGGAGTACCTCGACCGGGAGTGAGCCGGCCGCCGCCTCGGTCGCTCGCGGTCGTCGGTGCTATCCGTTTCGTGCGAGGTGGATGAAACGAGCTTTTTTCACCGAACCGACCGTACGGTTAACTGATGATTTCGACAGGCGACACCGCACCAACGTTCACCGCGACGATCGGCACGAGCGACCACGAGCCGTTCGATCTCGACGACCACCTCGGTGACGGGCCGGTCGTGCTCGCGTTCTTCCCCGGCGCGTTCACGCCGCCGTGTACCAACGAGATGGTCGCGTTTCAAGAACACGCGGACGCGTTCGACGACACCGGCGCGACCCTGTTCGGTATCAGCGCCGACTCCCCGTTCTCGCAGGGTGCGTTCCGCGAGGAGTACGACCTCGAGTTCGACCTCGTGAGCGATATGGCCGGCGACGCGATCCGGGCGTACGACTTGGAGATGGAGATCCCCGACCTCGGACTGTACGACATCGCGAACCGAGCCGTGTTCGTGCTCGACGCCGACGGTGAGGTCGTCTACAGCTGGATCGCCGACGAGCCGACAGACGAGCCGGAGTACGAGGCCGTCCTCGACGCTGCGGAGTCCGCCTAGATACCGAACGCCCCGTCTCTGCTATCTCACTCAGTCTCCGAGCACGCCGCCGATCGCTCCCGCGAGCGCAGAGTCGATCGCGAACAGGAACGTCAGAAACAGCCCGACGATGAGCACTCCCGCGCCGCCGAGCAGGCTCCCTACCGGCCCGCCGACGAGTCCGACCAGTCCGCCGAACGCGGCGAGGACGAGCGTGATCGCGATTCCGGTGACCGAGCCCGCTAAGAGACCGTGCCACGTCCCGGAGAGCAGCCCTCCACCCGCGACGTAGCCGGCGACGAACCCGCCGATCAGTCCGGCCCCGATGTGACCGATCACGGGCGCAAACGACGCGAGCAGCCCGACAATAAACATCACGACGAATCCGTAGCCGACCGCGCGCCAGTCAGTCATATCCCGCTGTAGACGGTCCGTCCGTATACGTCGACCGATCAGCTCGCGAGGCCACGGGAAAGGGGGGGGTCGACCGGCGCACCACGATTTATACGATATGACGGCATATCGACATCGTATGCCCTCCGAGAGCGGTTCCGCTGCGACTTCTGAGCCAGTCGGCAACGAGCCGATCGAGTGGGGGCCGGTGCGATACGAGCGGCTCCGCTCGCTCGCGGCGGGATTCGGACTGCTCCTCGCGCTTGCTGTTGTCGCGGCACTCGTGTTCCTGATCGCGGGTGCGAGAAGCGCGTTGATCGTGGCGGATCTTCCCGTGCTGCTTGCGGGCGTGAGCGGGAGCGACGCGTTCGTCTTCGTGGTGCTTCTCGGTGCGCTTGCGATACTGGTTCTCCCGTACGCCTACCTCCACTATACGGAGTCGGAATTCGATCGTTCGTCGCTTGGAAACGAACGGTTCACACTCTCGTCGTTCCGTCCGGTGTGGGTCCTGGCCGGTGTGGGGATTCCCCTCGCCGCGTGGTGGTTCGGTCCGGACTGGCTCACGGCGGGTGGCGCCGGGCTCGTCCCGGCCGTGTGGATCGTCCCACTGCTCGCGTTTCAGCCCGGTGCGACACACCAGCTCGATCCGACGAAAGCGACCCTTGAGCGGACTGGTGCGTCGAGCGGTCGAACCCGCTCGGACAACCTCGACGCCGTGATCCGCGTTCGACGGATCGACCTCCCGTGGACCACGCTCTTCCTGCTCGCATACCGCGGAAACGCGTGGTATCGGTCGACGCCGTGGGCGTTCGCACCGACCGAAGTGGCAGACGACGTCGAGGACGCTCTCCAGGGGATACTCGCACGCAGCGACGGGCCGGATCGGGCGAGCGTCCCGGAACGGGTCGTACTCGCTTTGGTCGGCTCCTCGTCGCTCATTGTCGGTCTCGCTATCGCTTTCGCCGCCGGTGAAGGAGCAGCGGGCTCCGTGTTGGCGATACTTATGGGACCGTTCAGCCTCCTGTTTCTCGCGCTCGCCGCACGGTTGTGACTTCCACTCTTTGCAATCGCCCTGCGGTGTGGTCACCCGACTCGTGCGTGACCCCGGATATGAGAGTTCCTACCACGCGACTCAAATACTCGGCAGTCGTAGACACCGTATGGACAGACAGCGTCTGGAAGGCGCGCTTGAACGGGAGTTCGGCGGGACCACAGCAGAGCGGCTGGCGGTTTCCCGAGCGGCCCAGGATCTCGCCGACTCCGGACGACCCTCCCACGATCGGGGCCACGCCCTGACCGTCCCCGGCGTGATCGATCACCTCGAAGACGCTCCCGAGGGATCGTCGATCGTCGATCGCTGGAACTGGTGGCTCGGGGCGCTCGACGTCGCCTACGGCGGCTACGACTACTTTACAGTCCGGTTCGTTGAGGATGACGAAGAGGCGGGCCTTCGCCGGTAGTACCGGCACGTCTACCGACATCGAGACGACAGGCCTATGATGAACGCCCGACCAGTTGCACGTAACTCAGCCAGCTTATGATCGAGCGAATTCACACGTCGGCAGTCGAACCGGACGCAGACGAGGTCGCTATCGCGGGCCACGTTCACGAAATCCGCGATCTGGGGGGACTCGTCTTTCTCATCGTGCGCGACCGCGAGGGGCTCATCCAAGTCGTTTTCAAAGAGGAGCGAGAGCCGGAGCTGTTCGAGGCGGTACAGGACGTCGGTGCAGAGTACGTTGTTCGTGTCGTCGGGAAACCGCTGGAGAGCGGTCAGGCTCCCGGCGGCGTCGAGCTCGCCCCGACCGAGTACGAGGTCATCGACGAGGCCGACTCTCCGCTCCCACTCGAGATCTCCAAAGATATCGAAGTCGATCTGTCGACGCGGCTCGACAACCGCGCACTCGACCTCCGGAAGCCGAAGACGAGCGCGGTGTTCACGCTTCGTTCGAAGCTGATGACGGCGATGGAAGAGTGGTTCGACGACCAGGGGTTCGTCGACATCAAGACGCCGCGCATCTCCAAGGGCGGTGCCGAAGGCGGTGCAGAGCTGTTCCCGATTCTCTACTACAACAAGGACGCGTTCCTGTCGCAGAGCCCGCAGCTGTACAAGCAGATGCTGATGGCGTCCGGCTACGAGGCCGTCTACGAGAACGGCACCGCGTTCCGCGCGGAGGACTTCGCGACCTCGCGACACGTCTCCGAGATCGCGATGTTCGACGTCGAACTCGCGTACATCGACGACCACGATGACGTGATGGACGTCCAAGAGGAGTCGCTGCGGTACGCGCTACGAGCCGCCGCCGAGGACGGCGAGCGCGAGCTCGATCTGCTCGGCGTCGACTTAGCGGTCCCCGAAGACGACTTCCCGCGGATCACCTTCGACGAGGCGCTCGATATCCTCGAGACCGAGTATGGCCATTTCCCCGACGACCCGACCGACCTCGACACGAAAGGCGAGAAGCTGCTCGGCGAGCACTTCGAAGAACAGGGTCATCCGGCCTTCTTTGTCGTCGGCTACCCCGACGAGAAGTTCTACTACATGCAAGACGTCGAGGGCGACGAGATCGCCTCCCGGAAGTTCGACCTCATATATAAAGGCCAGGAGCTCTCGTCGGGCGGGCAGCGGGAACACGACGTCGATCGCATGACCGACGTGATGGAAGAAGAGGGCGTCGAGCAGGCCAACTTCGAGTTCTACATCGAGGCCCTGAGCTTCGGTACCCCCCCTCACGGCGGCTACGGGCTCGGAATCGACCGGCTCGTCCAGAAAGTCGCCGACCTCGACAACATCAAAGAGGCGATCATGTTCCCACGTGATCCGAACCG
>LKMJ01000233.1_pt1 | contig 37813 bp, 47 predicted proteins | sample 643391 | NCBI WGS metagenome assembly LKMJ01 (sample SAMN04112250, study PRJNA286221) | soda lake metagenome | biome: soda lake; feature: Kulunda Steppe; material: water; isolation source: sample PL-Br10 brine of Picturesque Lake | place: Russia: Kulunda steppe | collected 2010-07 | reverse complement strand
TGTGTGTGTGTGTGTGGGGTGTGTGTGTGTGTGTGTGTGTGTGTGTGTGTGTGCAAGCCGCAGCAGGAGCACACAGGCGCTACGCATTCCCACAGAGCAAAATCGTGCGTCCATGCGGTGCATGTGCTCTATGACGTGCATTAAGGAGCGCATGCCTGCGCAAATGCTGCAAGCCAGCACCAGTGTGGTCTTGAAATGCATGCATGCATTCAGTTGGTTGGTTCAGTTGGACCTGCAAGCGCACTCAAGAGGGCTCAGAGTGAGCATCGCACAGCACAATCTGATTTTGAATGCTTGAAATATACTTCAAACTTATGAAGGGGAAAGAGGTGATTGAAAGGGGGAACAGGATAGGGGGGGGAGAGGAGAGAAGGGGTTATTTTTGTTACACGTAGTGCAAGTCACAGCTGCCATGCACGGCAACTGTGACTTGCAATACGTCATATGAGCAAGTATGCACTAATAAAAATGGGTGACCTGGGGAGCATATCTTGCCACTGCCCAGCAAGTGGTACCAAGCTGATGTGTTGACATTAGGCCAGTGAAATGGAAGCTTAGCCGATACCGCACATCAGGCCTGTGACATGGAAGACAACAGGTCAGGTAACGTGGAAGCGCCAGCCGTTTCAGGCACAACCACAAAGAAGGCAGCAGGCTTGTAGAGGTGAGTGCAGCGGGGGCTGTGGAGTGGGCACATGGGACCCGCAGGCAACCTTCTGGTCAGGGTCCACTCAAGCCGTCTACTCATGCAATGTGCACATGCAATCTGCGCATGCGCAGGTTGCAAGGGAGCCACCACAACCCCCCTCTCGCGCGCACCTTGGCTTGCTTCATCCACTTGTCGGCAAATTGGCTGAAGACGGAGCACACCATGGGGCGCCACATGCGAATGCGTGCGTTGGTCACCCAGTTGTCGAGCTGCAGCAGGTCCATGGATGTGTCCTGCGCAAGTTGACCAACACATGCATGCAAGCAGGTTCACCAATGTGCCCTGCGCACTCGCTGGTAAGGAGGGGCCTTTTGCTTCATGAGCCCTGCATGGCTTGCCTGATACCGGCATGCAATAGGGGTCGCAAGGCTGCACGCGGGCAGTGCTCCACAGCACTGCAGCACGCAGGCTCCACAGCCTTGTGTCCAGCTTCTGCTGGGCGACTCACACCACGTGAGCCGCTCTGACTCACACCACGTGAGCCGCTCTGACTCACACCACGTGAGCCGCGCTGACTCACACCACGTGAGCCGCTCTGACTCACACCACGTGAGCCGCTCTGACTCACACCACGTGAGCCGCTCTGACTCACACCACATGAGCCGCTCTGAAACAGGGCCAAAGCTGCTTGGAGCGTGATGGTTGCGCCTCTCACATGTGAGCGACACAGGCAAAAGAACAAATGCCTGTGCAATGGACCCTGCTCAGTGCTGCGGCTTTTCTGCCACCTTACAGTCCCCTGTCTGCATGCAAAAAGCAACTTTCTACTCCATCTTGAAGCCCAGACTTGCTGCGCGCAGTGGAGATGCAATCGGCGCCGCAGTCACAAGCCAATTTGCGGAGCGCCTGAAGACCCGCACAGAGAGCTGCAATATCAAAGCCTACCTCCGATTTCCCACTGCGACACCAAAGGCTGCAGCCTTTCAGCATCAGCCCAACACTCTCAAGGATCAGATGACACACACATGCGCGCGCGTAGTAACGCAAACAAACCTTCATGAGCTGGAACTTCTCCACTTCGGTGGGGTAGGGGTGCTCCACGTGCTCGTACAGCCATTGTTTCAGCTTCCTTGTTGCTTCCCTGCAAGCGCAAATTCATGGAGACATCGCCCTCCAGCTTCTCTGCAGCGAACCTGAGGCCGCAACATTTCTGATGCGGCTGCCTACTTTTGAAGTCAGGCTCATGGAGCACACGCTTATCCACCTCCGGTCTTGCATTGTCCCAATATACAGGCACAGCGGCTCACGCATGATGCACCTGTGCATCCTTATGGCCAGGCCTTTTGCAACAACGTACACCCAATCAAACAGCACACTGTCCACGGATCAAGCGCAGCCACGCTTGCCTGGGTGCAGGCAGCCTTTTGTCACCGCACTGCTTAAAAGGGGCAGGGCTGAGGCACTGAAAGATCCACCTTTACAAACCAGACAGCAGGCCCCCTATGGCATGAGCATGTCCTGGTGACAAGCTCATTCTCGACTTAATCTTTAGCTTTACAAACCAGACAGCAGGCCCCCTATGGCATGAGCATGTCCTGGTGACAAGCCCATTCTCGACTTAATCTTTAGCTTTACAAAGCAGCCCAAGGGTCCATGGGCCCTGAAGCGCAGGCCATGGAACCAAGAGAGCACAAGAGCCACCACGCCATATGCAGTACCACAAGGGCAAGGTGCAAGGTGCATGGTGCATGTACAAGGGCAAGGTGCATGCAGTACCACAAGGGCAAGGTGCAGTACCACAAGGGCACGCCATGCAGTACCACAAGGGCAAGGTGCAAGGTGCATGGTGCATGTACAAGGGCAAGGTGCATGCAGTACCACAAGGGCAAAAGGAGACCCGAGCACGGAATCGCCACCGCTGGCCACCATTTACTTTGGCAGGTCCCTGGACCCTCTGTCCACTGCACTCAATCTGGCAGTCCTCTCCACCTGCAGTCACTTAAGCAGCCCTGTCCAGCTGCACTCATTTTGGCAGACCTGCCCACCTGCACTCGCTTTGGCAGCCCTGTCCACTTGCACTCACTTTGGCAGATCCCTGCGTCCTGTCCACCTGCTCAACCCGGTCTGGCCAGTGGCAAGGTCCGGGCCGTTCAGCACTGTGGCTGGGTTTATCTCTCGCGCAGCAATGGTCTGGGCTAGAGTAGCCCTCGCCAAGGGGTCGTCCTGCACAGCAGAGGTCACAGGGGCCCTTTTGGCACGGCACCATATGTCAAGCACCCGGCATCTGCAACCTTCCTGGGCACGCCTCTTGGTTGGCGCACGGGTCTTACCCTCGCTTGGTGTTGCAGGAGGGATGCCTGCTGCTTGCAGCCGATGGGGCGCTGCTCGCTACTCATGTCACACCATAGTTTTGGCGAGAAGGAGCTGTGCACCTCTCCCATGGCTACAGGAGTGCACTGCGCTGTGTTGCTGCAGCTGCTCTATCAAAGCAAGGTGCCAGGTACTCAAGGATGGAGGTCTTGCTCCGGCCCACACCCCATAGCAGTGCTAAGAACAGCATGGGAAGCTTTTGATGTGATCTTTGGAGCAAAACTTGCCTGGATGATGTCAAGGAGCTCCTTGGGGTCATTCACAGCTGTTTGGAGCTGCTTCACCTTTTCCATGTTGCCTGCAGCCTGCACGCAGCAACACAGAAGGTAACATGCATTGGGCGTAGGCGGCGCAAAGCTTGAGGAAAGGAGCAATGTCATGAGCTGCGCACAGTGCGTTCACAAACAGAGGGTCCAGATCAAGCCTTCTCAAACTGCTTGCACACAGTATAGATCCAGGCACCGGGCAAGAGCAACAGGAGGAGTCGAAGCTGCCCATTTGGGGCTCATGCGTGGACGGCCCAAGCGTGGCAGGCAGGATGTGTGGCCCAGGCTCGTACTCCAGCCTTCATGCACATCTTGTGTGGCCTCGGATTGTACTCCAGCCTTCATGCACATCTTGTGTGGCCTCGGATTGTACTCCAGCCCTCATGCCTACCCTGTGTGCCCCTGGCTGGGCATACATGTTGTGCGCAGGCTCTCGTGCCTACCCTGTGTGGCATGCCCATTTGCTGTACATGCATCCGTGCTCACCTTAACACGCTTGTGCATCTATGCCCACCATACACAAGCATGCATCTTGGCTTACTCCCACATACAAGTGCACGTGCCAGCCCATCACCTGGGCCTCAGCCGTGAGGCGGTCCACATGCTCCCCAAAGACAGCAGCGATGGTGGGCCTCCACACGCGCGCACGTCCACTGCGCAGCCAGCTGGTCAGCTGGTAAGTGTCCATGCCGGTATCCTGCATACACACAGTCCATGCCGGTATCCTGCATACACAGTCCATGCCGGTATCCTGCATACACAGTCCATGCCGGTATCCTGCATACACACAGTGAATGAGCGGTGCGCACAAAATGCTGGGGATAGGGCGGCTTTTCGACAAAACGCAAGGGAAAATTGCTGACGCAGACTGCACCGGGGACAGTGCAACTCAAACGAGGAGGGTATACATCTCCCTAGAAGTTGAGACGTGTGAGATGCAGCTGGTGGGTGTGGTGGGCCGGCAGGAATGTGGGCTAGGATGCAGTTGATGCGTGTTGTGGGCAGGCAGAGATGTGGGCTGGGATGCGCTTGCTATGCAGAATTGAAGCAATAGTCCTTCACTCATCCAGTCTAGGCCATCTGTAATCAAGAGCTCGTCCATTAGCATTGTTTAAATGAGCTCACTTATGCACACCAGTTGTACAGCAAGCAGTTACCTTCAAGATCTTTTTCTTGCACTTGTCATCTGGGTACGGGTGCAGAAAATTGTCAAAAAGCCAGTGGTGCAGGTAGGCAGCGGCCTTATCTGGGTCAAATCCATGTGAGGTTTTGTTGACCTGCATGGTTGAGGGAGTAAGCCTGAAGATGGTTTAGTGTGCAACATAAAGCAGATAAACCAGCCATGCAGAAAGTCGCTTTCAAGAAAATGCAAGTACTATTGGTTGAATGTTAGATGCGTTTTAGGCTCCAGCAATCCATCCCCCAGCCTTTCACATTGGAATGTCTGGATCAATTTGGTTGTATCCTCCTGTGCTACTCATCCTTTTGGTGTTCTAGGGGTGGGGCCACAGTATTTCAACAGCAACCATCTTCTTTCCCAAAGGAGCTAAGAAGCGATTTGTTGAAGACAGGAGAAGATCGTGCTTGAGCAACTCCCTGGAGGTTCTCAGCCTACAATCTGTATTACTGGAGGGAGGCTAAGGTGTGAGGCTCTGCCAAGGAGCAAGCTCAAGTGACCCTCAGAACAAGGCGTAAACAAGGAAGTCCAGCCCATACCTCAACAGTACATGCACACACACCCACCTTGCTCTCCCGCTTGCAAGGAAATTTCCTCCTCTTCCCCGCTCGCGATGCCTGCAAGGCGCCATCTTCCTTGGCCTGGGAGGCTGATTGGTCAGAAGCCAAGGGCTCTTGCTTTGGCCTGGGAGCAACAGATGTGCGAAAGGGAGTGTGCTGCAGCTTGGTTTGCAAGAGAGCCGGCAGCCGCATCCTGAGAAACCCGGACCTAGAACTCAGACCAAGCTGATACTATCAGTGATAGTCAGAGTCTGAGTCAGGCAAAGGCTCACAAGTTTGAGCCTGGGCCAAGGGTCGCGCAAGACCTGCCAGCCTAGGGTGCAAGTGCGCGCAGTCAGACTGGATACAGAGCCAGGGCCCTCCAATGCAAGTCAATGCTAGGTCAGGTAGATGCGTCCATGGCCCAAACGATCAGGACTCTTGTGTGTCACACTGCGGACTTGTGTGTCACACTGCGGACTTGTGTGTCACACTGCAGACTTGTGTGTCACACTGCGGGCTTGTGTGTCACACTGCGGGCTTGTGTGTCACACTGCGGGCTTGTGTGTCACACTGCGGACTTGTGTGCCACACTGCGGACTTGTGTGTCACACTGCAGACGTGTGTGTCACACTGCGGCTCCGCTGTGGGTGCATGCTAGGGAAGGATGTGCAGACGGCAGAAGACCACCTCCAGTAGACATAGACTCTGTGATGGTGTGGCCATCATGGCTAGAGCCCTTCAGAGCGAACAGTGCAATGGTGGTAACGATGAGGGCATCCCGCAATGCATACATAGCTGGCCAATCCTTCTTGCATGGCTTTGTAGTTGGCCGTGTGGCTCATGCTTGCTAGCTTAATTTTTTTAGCTTCTCTCATGCCTAGGAAGCCCGTGACCGTCAGCCTATTCCAAGCATTACTATGCAAGCAGTGTATGTTCGCAAGGACCCCCGAGCATGGCTGATGGTAAAGCACACAGTGTCCACACTTATAATTATAATTCTACGCCCCCTAACTCCCGCCTTAACACACCTCTGGTAGGCCGCAGGCTGCCCTGCCGAGCCCTGGGCTTGGGGATGTGCCTGGGTGTAGACAGGCAAAGACTCAAGGCCCTGTGCACCAGTGATTGAGATGCCGGCAGGGTCTGCTTGTTGCTGGAACGAGAGTGGGGGTAGAGGCCCGAGGATGTCGTGAGAAGTGTGCGCTTGGGCTTGGATTCCAGGGTTTAAGGCTGGCAGCTGGGGAGGGGTGAGGCCCTGCACAGGCATGGTGCCAGCGCACGGATTGCACGGCAAGGTGAGGCACACGCATGTGGCATACAGCACAGATGCGGATGTGGAGTAGCCTCCCCATACAGGACTTAGGCATCAAGGCTGCAAAAACAGTGCAATTGACCCATGGCCTTGCCAACAGGATGTAATATCCGGGCGCCTGACAAAGTAACATTTCGCGTTCTCTGCGGCCCTTGGAATGAGGGTCAAAATGTCTTGGAGATAGGCAAACAACAGAAACACTTCGAGCTGGCTTGCCGTGCGAACATATTGCGAGAGAAAAGCCACAGGAATGGTGCCTGCATACCATTGCTGTTGTCTACACCAATTGTTGTTCGTGTGCAATACTGTGATTTTCATGACTTGTGCTGAGATGAATGCCATAACTGCTTTTGTGCATAGACATTATGGCAGCAACATGCATGTCAGCACAAATAAATCTAGTGGCACAAGCACCACGTACGCCTGTCAGGCCTGCCTGCCTGCCGCAGTCGAGTAAAACTCTGAAAAATGCTGAGCCAGCTGCACTTTTGCTGAGCAGGGCAGAGGCATGTGAACAGATGCATGTGCAAGGGGCGTGCGTGAGCAGCACGTGTATGAAAACACGTGCTTGTGCCACCAGCATGTGTGCCCACCGTGTCGTGCAGCAAAGCAGCTGATGCGGGTCTCACCTGAAGCAGACCATTAGCAGAGCCTGGCAGCGCTGGCAGAGGTGGCTGTGGCTCTTGCAGCTGCTGTAACTGCAGACCCACTTGCTGAGGCTGCGCAAACAGCTGTTGCAACATCCGCAGCGGGTCCTGCTGCTGCTGCTGCTGCTGGTCCTCAGGCCCGTCAGCAGGCATGGACTGCTCAGGCTGTGCCTTGTGGCCAGCTTGGTTGGCCCCCTCCCGCAGCGCCGCTGGCAGCACGTCTGCTGTTTGCGCCAGCAGCTGCTGTAGCATCAGCATCGGGCCCAGCTGCTGCGGCTGCTGCGCTTGGGGCTGCTGGTTGTGAGCCACATGCTGCAGACCTTGTGGCTCCAAATGCTCAGGCTGCTCTGGATGCCCTTGCCAATCCTGCTCCCCTTGCTGCTCCCCAGGCCCCTGCTGCTGCTCCTCTGCTTCCCCTTGCCGCAGCTGCGGCTGTGGCTGCGGCTGCTGCGGCTGCGGCTGCTGTTGCTGCCTCTCTCCCAGGCCCTGTTGCCATCCACCCTCAGCAACTGGATCCTGCCAGGCCTGCTGCTGCTGCTGCTGCGGCTGCTGCTGCTGTAAAAGTGACGGCGGTGGCAGCGACACCATAGGGCTGTCACTGTGCAGTGGCAAGGCCTGCGACAAGCAGGGCAACTGCAAGCTGGGCACTGCCCGCGCATGCGGTGCAGCAGCAGGATGCTGCTGCTGGCGGGGGGGCAGGTTGGCGAGCCCCCTGGCGAGGCCAGGGCCCTGCGCAAACGCGCGTGGCAGTGCTGTGGTACGCTGCGGCAGTACCTGCAGTGGCTGCTGAGGGTCCTGCTGCGATGGTCCCTGCTGCTGCTGCTCCTGTGGTAGCATCACTGCGCCCAGAGGCACCGTCTTGCGGGCCTTCACCGTCTTAGCCCACAGCTGCAGCCGGCGGCTGGTGCGTGTGTCTGTCTGCTGCTCCTCCTCCTCCTGCAGGGCCGCACCGCCTAGCTCCTGAGGCTCCTGCTTGCCCATCCTTGCCGCCGTTCTTCGCCTCTTCCTCAACCTGCGTGTGAGGCCACTTAGATCCTCGTCTCCCTGCTGCTGCTGCTGCCCGTCCTCCCCCTCCCCCTCCCCTTCCCCCTCCTCTCCCTCCCTCCTCTTCTCCGCCTCCTCTGCTTCGTCCTTCTCTTCCCCTTCCTCCTCCTCTTCCTCCTCCTGTTCCTCTTTTTCTTGCTGCCACTGCCGCTGTTGCGGCCGCCGCCGCTGCTGCTGCTGCTCCTGCAGCTGACGCAACCGCTGCTGCTGCTGCTGCTGCTGCTGCCGTCGCCGCTGCTGCTGCAGCAGCTGCCACTGCTGCCGCTGTTGCTGCTGCCGCAATTGCTGCTGCTGCTGCTGCTCGGCGCGCAGCGTGTGCTTCGCCGCCTCCCGAAGGGACTCGAAGGCTTGGTCTTGCGTCGAGCCCAGGTGACGGCCGCTGCCTGCGCGCACTGCCGTGGTCACTCCTGTCGCTGCTGGTGCGCTGGCGACATCGCCGCTCAGGGCCTGGCTACGACGCGGGCCGGCGGTCCTCGACATGGGGATGCCCCTAGGCACGCCCGACTTGAGGGTCTGGATGCGGTGCTGGCCGCCCTGCGCAGGTGTTTTGCGGGCATGGTGCGCGCCATGTGCGGTGCACTGTTGGGAGCCTGCTCACTCTCTGTCAGCGGCACGAGGCCACCCTCATCATCACGGCACATCCCTATCCTGGCAATCAAGTAGCAGCAGCTGCCTCCTGAGGTGGACACGCACCCCACGCTCCCCACCACTTTGGGGAGTGCGATTCAGGTTGCACTGCGATGATGCGCGCGGCCAGAAACACACAGGTGTGGCAGGGGCGCGTGAGGTGTGGGTGGGGTGCGGGAGGGGTTCCGGCTCATCCTGACAGCGGCTCTGGTATCTGAGGTGTGATCAGGCGTGCAGAGTATGCGCAGTGTGGGGCGCACACGTGCAGGTAGACTATTCACCTGCGGCCATGCCTGCACGCACTAGCAGCACGCGCGCCCCTCTTGCACAGGGGCGGCCGTGAGGGCGGCAGCACCCCCCCCTCACCTCTTGCAGCTGGGCCTGCACCTCAAGGTCCTTGAACATCACCGACTGCTCTAAGCAGCCCAGCTCTTGGGGGGCCGTCAGGGCCACGCGTGCCAGCATGCTCTGCCGCAGCGCCGGCCACTGCTGCGCCAGCTGCTGCTCGTGCAGCTGCACAGGGGCGCGCGGTGCGCCTGCCAGGTGCCAGGCAGGTGTGGTTGCAGGTGCAGGCGTTGGTTCCAAGTACAGGGGCGGGTGCTAGTGCAGGGGTGGGTGGGAGCGCAGGCGAGGGTGAGAGTGCCAGGGCGGATGCAGGCGCAGGCGTGAATGCAGGTGTTGTGTGAATCGCGCAAGTGCTTGGGCGCAGGTGGGGCAAGGTGCAGGTGGGGCAAGGTGAGGTTGGAGCACGTGCGCTCTAGGAGATTGCGGGCAAGAGCACGTGTCTGAGGGTGGGCAAGACAATGTGTTGTTGCGGCATGCAAGCTCAAGGGACGTGTGCAGGTACAAATTGGTTGCAGCAACAGAAGGGAAGGGGCCGAAGGCTGTTCCCGCTGGCGGACACCACCGGTAAGGAGCCTTGACTGCAGGCTGAGCTGAGTCGGCTGACTTTTAAGCTGAGCACTGCTAGCGTGCGGAGCCAGGAACGACCAACGGGCAAGCGCGTGCCAGTCGCCCCGCTTTCTCTGGACGTGCGCGTGCCAGGGCTACCTCGTACACACGCACCAAGGCAAGGATGGGTCCCCCCACCTGCAGCCCTTAGGTCCACCCACCTTGGGGCGGCTCACATGGCGGCAGCAGCCTGTCTGAGGCCAGCTGCAGCAGGCCCCGCACACACCCCTCTTGCGGTCCCTCCAGCCGCCCCCCTTGCTCGCCACCCTGCCCCTGCTGCCTCAGCTGCCATGCCCTGCGCGCATTCACCCTCCGCGCCCTCACCGCCCGGCTGCCCTCCCTTGCGCCCCCCGCTGACGTCCACCCCTGGGCGCTCAGCCCAGCCGCCGCCACACCCGTGCCCAAGCCCTCCTGTTCACTGCCCCCGCTACCGTCCTCGTTGTTGGTCTCGGGGGGCGAGCTCGTGCTGCCCTGCCGCGCCGTGTCGGGGGCCGTGGCCGTGGCGCCGCCGCTGCCGCCGGCGAGGCCGTCAAGCAGGGACGGCCCGGTGCTAGCAAGGTAGCGCGCGCACGCGCTGGTGTAGGTGCCCAGGGTGCAAGGGTCGGGGAAGGGCGGGCTGTAGGGGGAGATGACGCTGGTGGGCAGGGGGTTGTTGCTGGGCTGGATGCCCACGTACTGGGCGGCAGCTGCCATGTAGACGGCGAGGGAGTAGGGGTCCGGGTAGGCCGAGGGGCCAGGGCCAAGGAAGGTGCTGGAGGGGGCGAGGCCGCCGGGCAGCGGCAGGGCAAGGGGCTGCAGCGCACCGGAGGACAGCGGGTGCAGCAGGGGCAGCAGGTATGGGGGGCTGCTGCTTGGGGCCTCTCGCGCCAGTGGGACTCCACACTGGGGTGGCTCAGGCACGGTGGCCTGCAGGGGTTCGTGCAGGCTGCAAGGACCGTCGCGCGGACTGCAGGGCGCCAGGTTGGCCACCCCATCCACCGTCGCAGTGGCCCTGGCTGCGGCTGCAGTTCTGGGATCACCAGCCGCGCCTGCTGCCTCTGCTCCCCGTGCCTGGACGACGACCGCGCTCACGCAGGACGCCACCGTGCGCGCTACCACATCAGCTGCATCCTCCCCTCCCTGCTCGGGCAACAAACTCTGTGGCTCCTGCTCCAGCACCTGCTGCCGCAGCTGCTGCCGCTGCTGCTGCTGCTGCTGCTGCTGCTGCTGCTCCCGCAGTGGCGCAGGCTGTGCGCCTTGAAGCCTCTGCTCAGGCAGCGAGCCGGGCGCACCAGCGCAGCACGCCTCGCCCTTCCCCCCCCGCGCTGCCACTGAAGGTGCAGCCAGGTGCTCCAGTGCTGCGCCTGGGCCGGCTGCAATGCTGCCCGCCCATGGCACAGCGCCTGCCGTGACGTCCATGCCATCCACATCCATGGCCTCTGGTCCGCCCAGCCAGTCCTGCCGCTGCCCCTGCTGCTCCTCTTGCTGCCCCTCTCCCTGCTGCTGCTGCTGCTGCTGCTGCTGGCCTTGGAGCACCTCTGCAGGCTGCTGCCCCTGTAAATCCTCCTGTTGACCCTCACCCTGCTGCTGCTGCTGCTGCTGCTGCTGGTCAAGGACCATCCCCCCCTCCGTGTGTCCCTGCTCCTTATGTTGCTGCTCCTGCTGCTGCAGGTCCTGGACTATCCCTGTCTCTGGCTGGGCTTGTTGCGTCTGCTCCTGCTCCAGCTTCTTTTGCAACAGCTCCTGCATCTGCGTCTGCTCTCGTGCCAGCTCCTGCTCCTGGACTGGCTCAAGCAAAATGCCAGGCAGCTGGCTTGGTTGCTCCACAGCAAGGCGGCGGATGAGCGGGGCTGTCTTCAACAGCTGTAAGGCAGCTGGCTCCAATGGTTTGTCCCACCTGCGATGGCAGTGTGATCACTTCCGCGCGTCAACATGCAGTGCTTGCTCTGCGCCACAGCATTGCACCCAAATCGACTTGCCTCCAATTCGACACATGCAGCCCTCGGTGCGGCAACAAGTGTTCACACGCGCTCATCAATGCGCAGCACCGGGTTCGCGCCGGCTGGCCGGCACTGTACTCGCACCAGATGGCCCACATTTCACCATGTGCAGCCCTGGTGAGGAAGAAAGGGGATGGGGTCAGGGAAGCATGGCGCACAGCGCACTTGTAGCCGGCGCAGCCACTCACAAACCAAGAAATCTCATCTTCTTCATGTTCATACCTACCCATCTACCTGAGCCCGCGCACGCCCACCCACGCCCCTGTAAGGGTCCACATCTACTTGAGCATGGCGTGGGGTGGGGGCAAGCTGCCTCAAGGACGACTGCTCTGCGTGCAGAGCGCACCCTAGAAGCACACCCTGCGCATCGGCTCCAGTGCAACCGCCAGTCAGCGCACACTTACACGCCCACAAGCAGCCAGTCTGGTGAAGGGCTGCCCACCGCAGCACAGCTCCGGGACCTGAGCAGCAGCGCCTGCGCTTCAGCAGCTGCTCTGCTTCCCCACAGCCCCAGCACTCCAGCCCCAGCCCCAGCTCTACCACCCCCGACCCCAGCACCCGCGTAGCAGCCCACCAGCACCGCCCACCTCAGCAGCTCTAAGCTGTCAGCCACCCGTAATGAGTGAGAAGGCCTCTCGAGGGACCGAACAGCAGGACCCCCGCCCTCAGGCAGCCCAGCAGAGGGGCCTGCAGGGCCCCCCAGGCTGCCCAGCGCTGTGGCCATGTCCTCGCGGAGCGCCCCAAACACGGTCTGCGCAGTCTCAGGGGCAGAGCAGCATGCGAGGGCCTCTGACCCATTGCACTCCCAACAAAACGCTGGAGAGCACGTGGAGCATTGTTTGTTCTTAGGGGGGAAAGGGGGCATGCTCCGACCAGCAGGGAGTGGTGTGCAGCTGAACTGGCACCAGAGGCATGCATCTTCACCAGCATGCTGCACCCATCAGTCTATGGTGCAGCCATCTGTGAAGCAAAAAATGGTGGGAAATTGTGTATACACGACCCCACAGCCTTCACATGCCATGCCGGCCTGGTAGAAGCTTGCAGATCACAGGCAGGCCAAGCACTGGCAAGCAGATCATAGCCTATCCATGCGCAGACAAGAAAGTCGCAGACTGGTCCATGCACAGGCAGGCAGGTCGCGGATCGTAGCCTATCCATGCACAGGCAGGCATGCCGCAGATTGGTCCATGCACAGGCAGGCAGGGAGCAGATTGGTCCATGCACAGGTAGGCAGATTGCAGATCTTAGCCAGTCCATGCACAGGCAGGCAGAGCCCCTCACCGGTGGGGATGCGGCCACGAAGCATGCTGCCTGGAGCACTAAGCTTGCAGATTCAGAATGCAGCACATGCTGCAGCATCGAGGTGACTGAGTCCCTGCAGCTGTATGACTCTTCCAGAAGTTTGTGCTGGAAGACCTGCACACATCATGGACGCCCACATTGAAGCTGGCGGGGATTGCAAGTAAGACAGAGCTGTAGCATGAGGTTGCACCTTCCTACAGAAAGCACTGCAAGGCTGTACAAGCAAACAGATGATGAACAATAAGCATGACTGCATGGGCACCTCAAAACCAACGAGAGCCACATGCCTTCGTACTTGCACTCAAGGGTTGCAAGTGCGAGGGCATGTGGCTCTTGCCAGTCTTAAGATCTACCAGCTTCTCAGCAGAGCCTGAGTGTGTGTGTGCATGTATTGAGTGCATGCATGAATTCATGCATGTGTGAATAAAAGCAGATTAGGCCAGGAATGAGCCATGTTACCTGATGGTAGGGAGCCTGCCAAGCCCATTCCTGACTATCATGCCGCCAATCCCATTCCTGAACTCGATGCTGCCTATCCCATTCCTGACAACAATGCTGCCTATCCCATTCCTGACCACAATGCTGCCTATCCCATTCCTGACAACAATGCTGCCTATCCCATTCCTGACCACAATGCTGCTGATCCCATTCCTAAACAGATGCTGCCTATCCCATTCCTGACAACAATGCTGCCCATTTCATTCCTAAACAGATGCTGCCGATCCCATTCCTGACCACAATGCTGCCTATCCCATTCCTGACCACAATGCCGCCGATCCCATTCCTAAACAGATGCTGCCTATCCCATTCCTGACCACAATGCTGCCGATTCCATTCCTAAACTGATGCTGCCTATCCCATTCCCGACAACAATGCTGCCGATCCCATTCCTGACCACAATGCGCACCAGCCTGGAAAGCAGCAGCACGCTCAGCTCTTGACACAACCCCTTGGCCTGCATGGCCGTGGACACGCACAGCGAGGCCAGCGTCAAGGCGTTGACCTGCACGCAAGAAGCGCGTGAAACCAAGGGCAGGACGCAGGGGGTTGGGACGTTGCAGTGGAGGAGCATGAGAGGGGTCGGGGGGTCTGTAGGCAGGTCTCACAGAAGGGGCCTGCCTTGTGCTGCAGAAGGGGCTGCACTGCTGCTGTGCGCGAGGCACGTGAGCTGAGGGGCCCACGAATTGGGTGGGAGCCATACGTACCGAACATCCGTCGTGGAAGGCCAAAATTTAAAAAAACAGCCCCGTCCCCATCGTCCCAAGGCGTGTCTCCTTGTTTTGTACCGTGTGCTGCACGTGCTGCTTTTGGGGCGGGGCCAGGCCTCAGGCAAGGCAAAAGGAAATGGCAGACCAGAACAAGCCTTCTGACAAAAGCACCCGCAGCAGACCCAGCCTCCACCAGTTCCCCCACCCTGCAATGACAGGCCTGGTCGCTCTGCAACCATGGTAGACTTTGTAGTTAGATGAGCCTGACTGACCACCACAGCCAGACCATCCAGGGCGCAAACCCTTCTGTTGAAAATCAGCAGTTAGTCACTTCCGCCTGGCGCACAGCCGCTTGCACACACCTGCTCCAAGCTGCTGGCGGGCTGCTCAACGCAGCAAACATACAGCAGCTGCAGCGCCCTCTCTGCCACAAGCTTGGGCAGCACTGCTGAGTGCGTCGCTTGCAAACCCTGAAAGGTGTCATGGCAGGAGGGGCGTGAGCGGCATGAGTAGCCGCCTGAGAGCCATTAATAGCAGGAGGGGTGTGCGCGGCATGAGTTGCCGCCTGAGAGCCATTGACGGCAGGAGGGGCGTGCGCGGCATGAGTAGCCGCCTGAGAGCCACTGACGGCAGGTGATCTCATGGGATCTAGCGGGGGATGACTGGTGCACAGTTGGACGACGGCTGGTGCACAGTTGGATGACAGCTGGTGCACACGGCACCGCCGGCTTTAAAGCAAATAATAATAAGCAATAAAGAGTGGTAGGCGCGCAAGCAGCAGCTGGTGGGGATGGACGCATGTGCAGCAGATCCTTTCTGCAGGACCTGTGCACCATTCCTGCCTGCTCTGTCTGCAGGGCCCCTACGCCATGCCTGCCTGCTCTGTCTGCAGGGCCCCTACGCCATGCCTGTCTGCTTTGTCTGCAGGACCCCACGCAGACTATTTGTGACGAGCCGGAGCATCACTAGGCCCACACGCACAGCGGGGGAGTGACAATGGCTGCATGTCCATGCTTGTTACCATGGACGAGCAAAGCCAAGCCATGGTGCTCCCTCAGGGAGCCCTCCCTCACACACAGCATAATGGCTTGCGGCACCATGTGTGTTAAGGAGGAAGCTATGTGAGCCTGTATTTACAGCCAATGTGTGTTAATGTGAGCCTGTATTTACAGCCAATGTGTGTTAAGGAGGAAGCTATGTGAGCCTGTATTTACAGCCTGCTGCGCCAGAGGCTGGGCACAGATCAATCGACTGCCCACATGCACCTCAGGCACACGCACACGCAGCGGACAAACAAACCAGTCACGCCCGCGCAGCAAACAAGCCAGGCACTCAGGTTACCACCTTGGCGTGCTGAAGAAGCAAGGGCACGCCTCCTGCAGACACCACTGAGGCCGCACACGCGGTGCACAGGCGGGTGCCCTCGCAAGCTGCCACCGCAGAGAGGCAGGTGGTGAGTATGCTGTAGGCCTTCAGGAGGCCTGCTGCCGGAGGGGGTTGTGAGCCTGAGCCCAGACAACAGCCAAGGGCTGTGCACAGGAGGCGCGCAAGCTCCTGCATGGGAGGCACACATGCAGCAGCAGGTGAGGCGCAGGCTCCCTTAGGTGCTCAAACCACCACAGCGACGGGTCTGCCAAATTGATGCGGTAGTGTGTCTGTTTTCTGCCCCACACCCTCACACCCAAAAACAGATGCACATGCGCATGCAAGCTCGCACACACACACATACACACACACGCACGTACGCGCGCGCGCACACGGACCTTCATGCATCCATTCCCTCACACATGCGCGTGCGGGTTTGTGTGCTCCGCACTCAATGTGCGCACGTACAGGTCTGCACATTTTAAGTCCACGCACGCACCTTGGGCCACGACAGTGTCTCCTCTGGTGCATACATGGAGTATGCTGCAGCCAAGCGAGCCAAAACGATGGCCCTCTCCAGGATCTGCGGGTCATGCTTGAAGCCACCATCTGTCTCGTGATTGCCACCAGCATCCCTTGACGGCGCAACTTCTGGGGTCTCGTCAAGCAGAGCTCGACAGCAGGCTAGGAGGCTTGCCGACACCCTGGCAGAGCCGCCCTGAAGAAGCACAGCAGCACAGGTGCAGGTAGTTTTTCGCAGCTCGCTCGCTGGTACACGCACATGTTGCGTGTGCTTGTGCGTGTAATGTGTGTGTGTGTGTGTGTGCGCGCGCGCGCGCCTTCGTTTGATGTAAGCGTACTTGTGTGCAAAAGTGTGCGTGAGTGTACATGTGTCTGCGTGTGTGCATATGTGGGATTGCGCGGATGCGCGCGTGTGTGTGCATGTGTGCGCGCTTGATGCTGCAATGCCAGGTGTGGCCAGCTTGTGACATGACAACCTGCCAGAACACATCTACCAGGATGGGTGTGCCAAGCGAGTGCAACCAGCCATGAGTTGCTGTATAGGGATGAATGGACCGGCACAGGACACATCTGCTTAGCTATGGAGCTGCTCGCAGGTGGGGCTGAGTTGGCGCACGACATGACGCACCACTAGGCCAGTGCCTCAGTGATGTGCACACACATCGTCAGGAAGCGCCCCTATCTGCCTTACACACTAGGCAAGTATGCAATCTTTTGCAAGTTTTGGGGGCAGTCGTGCCTTATAAAACTTCCCCAGCCTGGTGAAGTAAGCACCTTGGTTGAGCTTGCACGCACCCTTGATGAGCAGGAGGGAGATCCAGACAAGCCTGGCAAGCTAAGAGGCATCCTATGAGTAAGAACAGCTCTCTTTACCACGCACCTCATTCAGGATCCGCGCTCGCGCGGCACTGAACGCTGAAAGCTCAAGCAGCTTGCGCGCGCTGTGCAGGTGTGCGCCCTCCACACCCTCAACAGCGGAAAGCAAGCGCGCAGCAACTCCACCCTCCAAGACATGTGCTGAAGTTTCGGGTCCATTTGAGATAACCTACAGACGCATGAACGGCGGTGGAAAGACAAAGGGTGTGTGTGATTGTTCAGTCTCCCCTCACATACCTTGCCAGGTAATCAATCCTCCCGCTCCTCGCCACAAACATGCAGTACCCACGCGCCCAGACAGATATGATTGCTCAAATGTGCGAGAGCGGCCGCTGGTGATGGCACACCGCGACCGCTGGATATGATGAGACGCGAACTTCGTCAGGCACCATGTCGGGAAATGCCAGGGCCTGCGCCCACCCCTCACATGCCTCATCGAATAAGGATCATCCCTCTGGCTGCTGCTGCTAGGGCGGACCCGAAGCAGCTGCACGAGTGTCATTGTCATGTCAAGACTGGGGACCACTCACTGACGTTTCCCACCCAATCGGAACAATACAGGTGATAAACTTAGGAAATCACACTCAAGACTCACGGCGTACACGTCCTCGCCATCCTCTCGCATCGTGCAGCGAGACGCCTGCGCTCAGCACCCCTTGCGCTCTCCGGGGACGTGATCCCGATGATAAATCATTTTTCCACCACTCTCTGGTTAATTTCGGGCATTACACCCTTGACGTGGCCCTTGACACCCGAAACCTTGTTTTGTAAACGTTTGACATTTTGAAGAATTTAACAAGTAATGATTTGTTCTACCGAGTACTGGCAGTTGTGAGTTGCGATCAGCCCAACTTAGAACTCTGGTCCTGGCATGAGGGCATGAGGGCATGAGTGGTGATGAGGACGTATCTCTGACATTAGGAGGGGCATCAGAAGGTGCGTCTGTACGCTCAAGGATGCGGAATCTAGGGGTTGAGGCCGCATGTTGACCTGTCACCATTTGGGGTTCAAAGCTGCCCGCAGCTGTGCAGCGGTGTAAGTACTCGCTATTTTTAGATTGATCTGCTGCAAAGAATTTTTTTTGCAGATCATGTCAAGGCCCATTGCGAATTAAGCAGGCATGCCCATGGTGTGGGCTGATTGTGCATCATGAAAACAGGGCAGTGTATTCCAGGCACAGGCTCAGTCCTCAAATCAACGTTGTAGCCCCTCAGAGCACCCAGAGGAGAAAGATGCGATCTTCTGGTCTTCTCTGGCGTAAAGACCAAGAGATTGGCCAATACCTGCCTGGTTCAATTTAAGGATGGAAAATGAAGTGCGATTGCGGTGTGCACTCCGTCTGTGTATCGCTTGTATGTCAAGCATGTCTGGAGCCCTTGCCATGTTCAGGGGTCATTTTCATTCCTAGCTCTCGCTGTTCCTCTTGACGCTGCACTCATGGTTTCGTGTAACAGTGTGTGTAAGTGCTCTAATCTTGTGCACACCTGTACACCAGGCCCAACAGAGGGAGTTGACTGGAGCAGCGTGGAGCAAGTAGCAGGCCATGTCAGCCGCACAACCTTGGCAAACATGCAGCAGCTGTGGCGAAGCCACTCCACAGCCATGGACGGCAAGGGCAAGCAGTTTGCCGAAACTGTTTACTCCCTGCACGCACAATCCATCAAGGTGTGGAGCCTGTCCAGCTGTGTGCTACAATCATCATGGTCTGAACTGTCCCGAGGATCGCCCGAGTCAAGGGCTTGCTTGAGATTATTCTTGCTTCTTCTGATTTGACATAGCTTGTCATTGTGAGGCAGAGATCCCCATTTAGTACTGCAGTACAAAAATTCCCTGCGAAATGTTGGATTCTCATAACGTTTGGATAAGCTGTTCACGCAGGAGGTGGCCTCCATGAAGACATTTGAGTTGAAGCCAGTGCTCGCAGCTCTGAACTCCTACACCACAGGCGTGCGAGAGACGGTTTTGGAAATATTTCAGGTGGATGGAACATGATGCTCTGCGCCTAAGTGCATGAGAAGTACCGAGGGGGATACTTCTTGGGCTAGGGAAAGCTGCTGCATACAGTACAGTATGCCCTCTGCTCAGGCTCTTATTTGGTATGACCGTGGTCGGTTGTGAGGGACAAGAGCTTTAGGGTTCAAGTTGCCATAGGCTGATTCGGAGGCTATTATAGATTGAGTGTTGGGCCGGTGCTCTGCGTGACTGATCAGGGATTAACATGCTCCGTTGATCGGTACTCTGCTTGATTTGGCTGAGGGCATGAGGTCCAGCGCTCTCAATACTCCTTGCCAACAGCTTGTGTGTGCAAATGTAGCTCCGGGATCCTTGTGCTAGTTGTAGACAGGTTGCCTCAAAGGGTCCAATTAGCCCAGGACCCAGGCTTTAGACCTTGTTCCACACCTTGATTGTCATGGAGGAGCTGCTCCAGAACTTGGAACCTCGCTCCCTGTCAGACCTCATGGCGTGTAACCTAGTGGCTTCTCAGCTCCGGCTCTTTGGACTGGCCTCCTACATCTTACTTGCATGTCTGAGGCCGTCAAACCGTGTGTGTACGCGCTTATACGCCATACAGGCAATGCGGCAAGCAGATGACAACTTTGCCCAGGCTGTGTACCAAACTAGCCGGCGGGCTTTTGCTAGAACTTTGCGGGAAGCTCTCGAAGCATGGGACATCAGCACTGCAGAGAAGGTGGGTGGGCAGGCGGAAGACAAGTGCTAGAAGGAGTGACTTGTTTTGGAGGACCTCAGCCGCAACCAGAGGGGTCCGACCGTCACCAATAGCTCTTCCAAACCTGCTGGTCAGAGGCGGAACTTGTGCTGGCCTGCTTTGTGGAAAGCTGTAGACCACGCTTTTTCTTGTGAGTGAATGTAGCGAGGTCTCCATTGTCGAGGAAAGGGTGGGCGTGTTTGCCATGTCCAGGACCAGCTGAGCCTGCGGGTGAGATGGCTGTCCTAGCCACAGGCCGCCTCAGCCTATGTTGCAGCCCTCACGTACCATCACCAGGTGGGCTGCTTGCTTCATGACGCCCAGATCATGTGTAATCCTCACACTGACCTTTGGCAAGACAAACCCTCCCAACTTAAACTCCTTTAATGCGAGTGCCACATGCCAGCAGTGCTATAGTGCAAGTGCTACAGGCGAGCAGCCCTATAGTACAAGTTTCACAGGTAGCAGGCTTATAGCGCAAGTACCACAGGCCAGAAGTCCTTCAGTGCAAGTACCACAGGCCAGAAGTCCTTCAGTGCAAGTACCACAGGTCAGCAGTCCTATATTGCGAGTGCCACAGGCCAGCAGTCCTATATTGCGAGTGCCATAGGCCAGCAGTCCTATAGTGCAATTGCCACAGGCCAGCAGCACAAATGTGCTAAGCAGATGACACTACCCATTGGGTAGTACCCAATCACCCACCCTGAGCCCTTGCATGGTGGTTGGCGTCTGCCAGCCTCACAGAAGGGCAATGTGGGTACCAGCCACACAGAGCAGCAAGGCTGCCGGCCGCAAGCACGCCCATGGTGGACCACGCTACCCTTGGCCTCCCTGACCACCACCCTGGGCAAGCAAGCTACGTGTTGTGCAGACATGCACGCCTGGGCATGCTGCCGTTGCAGTTGCGTCAGCTACGGGCGGCTCATGCTGAGCAATTGGAGATGCAGCGCAGGGCAGCACAGGCCTCTACCCAGCAGCGGCTCATCGCGCATGAAGCAGAGATCACCAAGAAGCTCAAAGAGGAGCACAAGCGCAAGTTGACGCAGGTGTGCAGACCGCCTGCCTGTCTGCTTTAGCTCGTTCTTTGTACACACACACGCACACACATACACACACGCACACACACACACTGTACGTGTCATGAGAGAGCACACACATACGTACACACACCCACTGTACGTGTCATGAGAGAGCACACACACACACTGTGCGTGTCATGAGAGAGCACACACACACACACACACACATACACTGTACGTGTCAAGAGAGAGCACACACACACACGCACACACACTGTACGTGTCATGAGAGAGCACACACACACACGCACACACACACACTGTGCGTGTCATGAGAGAGCAAGCACTTGTGTTTGGAGGACAGTGTGGGCAAGCGCTTAGGCAGGCACACCGACAGAGATCCCTGGAATGTTGTGCTCTTGGAGGCACAGAAGCTAGGGGGAGGTGTCATGAATGTCCTGCTGTAAATCTCTTTATTAGACCAGGGTTTGAGCACAGGGAGCTACCAGGAAAATAGAGTTTTTATGAAGACCAGGGTGACTGGTGAGCTGAATACACACAGGGAGAGCTCCGAAGACAGCGGCACCGCAGCATGGGCAATACTCGCGAGTTGGCGCGTAATCGATGCTGGCTCTGTCAAAGCTGCAAGGTTTTGCAGCGCAGCAGCAGGACTTGCCCTGCCGGCCCTAATGCTGGCTTTGTCAAGGCTGCAGAGCCTGCACTGTAAGCATAAACTGGGCAAACCACCCTGCACTCCTACTGCAGGCAGTCACAGCGGTGGCCAACCTGGCCCTAGCCAAGGATCAGGAGCAGCAGCAGCAGCAGCAGCAACGGCAGGAGCAGGTGCAGGCGGACTTGCCCGGTGGGCATTGGGATCCTGGCCAGGGTTCCACTTCCAGCCTGGTGCCAGAGTCAAGCGCAAACAATCTGCAAAAGGAGGGGACCAGGCGTTCAGCCCTACAGGAGCTCCTCAAGAGAGATAGGACGCCCAGGTGTGTTCTGGGCAGGCACACACAGATTGCCCATGCAGGCGCATTTACACATGCATGTACGCGCATCTGAGAGCCCCAGATGCAGCCTCAGTGTGGGCTAGGGGACATGCACGCACACAGAACGCACACGCAAATGCACACGGATTCACAGTGTGTATTGCACCCATTACGCGCGCACACATCATGAGTGCATGTACAGGAGCCCCAGGTGCAGCCTCAGATTGGGCTGTGGGACAAACACACACATACACAAAGAGAACAACACACATAGCACGCGTGCACACAGAAGCCCCAGACGCAGCCTCAGATTGGGCTGGAGGACAAGCGCACGCACAGTGCATGTGCACGCACACACGTGTACAAAGAGCATACAACACACACATCATGTGTGCACATGCAGGAGCCCCAGGCGCAGCCTTAGCATGGGCTGGGGGGCAGAGGAGCCGCGGCCGGGGGTGTCCAACTCCCAACTGCCGGAGCTAGCGCAAGCCAGCCCGGGGGGCCTTAGGGCTGGGGTTGCTGGGGAGGGTCCAGCGCCCACCAGGCCGGGCACGTCGGCGCTGGGCCTGGAGGTGCTGTCGCTGCTGGTGGACGACGACGAGGACAGCCCCATCAACAACATGCTGGTGCGCTGCATGCATGTGTGTGTGCCTGTGTGCGCCTGTGTGTGCTTGTTTGATGTGGAGCCAGCGGCCCTGTCAACGGCATGCTGGTGCCTCGTGTGCGTGCACGTATGCGCATGATTGCTTACGTGTGTGTTTATACATGTGTTATTGAGGACAGCCTGGTCGACAACACACGCATGCACAAGTGCCCAGTTGTTTGACGTGGCAGTGTGCATGTTTGCATTTGTGTGCTTGTATGAACAACAGGGCTGGCCAGATCTAACATGCCAGTGTACTGAGAGCATGCATATGCAAGAGTACTAGAGGAGGCCTGGTCTAAGGCGTGCTTATGCAAATTTTGAGGGTGAAAGCCTGCGTGCTCCTTACAGAGTAAGACCATCACGCCAAATCATTTTTAATTGTTGTATTTTACAATCAAGCAGCCTGTATTTTTTACAGCAAACCTGCCTTCAAATGGGCAGGGTGCGCAACACAGGAGTATTGAGGCTCTCCAACAAGAGAAGCAATATCTCTATTGTATGGAGGGCATGGCTCTTCTGATCAATAATTGAACGGGCAAGGCCCAGGCCCCACTGTCTCTTTCAACCCGAACTGTGAATGATGCCAAACAGGGGCGCGGCCCGGGCTTGGGCTTCATCACCAGCATCAGCTCTTAGTTCCTGATATTGTATTGATTGCCTGTGGGAAGCGCGTTGTTGGAAGAGGGTATAGCAAAGCCTTGAGCACTGGTGCGTGTGTATTTGATTCCTCTGTAGCCACACTGGGAGTGCACGACAGATGAAGTGCTGCCTGGACATCAGGCATTTGATTTGTATTTTGCATGCCTACAAGGGACTAGAGGTGCAGCTGTGGCATTCTAGAGGGGACCTGCAAGCTCTATTGCTATGCATTGGTAAAAAAACATATGTGTGCCTGTTTTGCAGGCCTGCAAGGAGCTGGAGGTGCAGCTGAGGCATGCTAAAGAGGACCTGCAGGAGCAGAAGCTGCGGGTGAGAGTGGCTGAGAGCATGCTCCTCACACAATCAATTGTTGGCAGTCATAGAGGTGTCTTACAGGCGCATGCGTCAAAGGTCTGAGCAGCAACAAGCAGGAAAATTGCAAGGGAAAATTGGCTCGATAAGTTTAGGAAAGGCAACTAGGCTGTATGGCCTTATCCTATGCATTTCCCTCATCCCACCTCCCAAATACCTGGCAGGCAAGTGGCTTGGCATTGCCGTGCACAGCAGCAGGAGCACCTTGTTTTGGATGAAAAGCAACACGCCATGCCATGGCCTTGACGGTATTCAAAGGCCTAACATGGTTTCTCCTATCAGCTGCGCCCTTGAATATGCATTGAGGCATGGATGGGTTGGCGATGTTGGTCAATGTTGCATCACGAATTTGGTGGAGCATGCTCATGGTGGGCCTTGCCATTGTTGAGATGAGTCTCTTTCTAGCCATGGAACTTAATGAGAAGGGGTTTATCATGCACTGTCCTCTTTGCGTGGTATACATGTGTGCCGCTTTTGCATTCTAGCGTCTCTATTGAACCGGTGTCCATATGCAGCCATGCGCCGCTTTTGCACTCCAGCGTCCCTTACAAACTGATCGATTGCCTTATGCGGCCAGACAAGCAGAGCTGCATGCATGTCTTCATGAGCGGTGGCACGGTGCTATGCTCGGCAGATGGATGAAATGAATCGCCAGATGCAGCTTCAGCAAACAGATGTGGGCTTGTGGAAGGACAAGTGGATCCAGGAGGGGGCGAAATCAGATGGCATCAAGAGGGAGTGCTTGCAGGTGGGCAAACAGACTTGGGCTTGGTGGTCCGGCCCACTCCCGTCTCAGCATCCCTGCTCATCTGCTGCCGCCAGCACACAGATGCTCGCCCCTGAGAGAGGCGCCTGTGGCCTTGAGCAGCACTGTTATATGCTTGCATGCCATCCGCCATGTGATGGGCGGCACAGTCTGCGTAAGGCTTAGGCAAAAGCATCTGACCATATGCGTCCTCGTGCGATCATAAGGGTGAGCTTTTAAGAGTGGCCTTCACACAACCAGTTCCTTGATCTTGAGACCCGCGCGGCTGGCACTGCAAGGGGCATGAGGCACGGCAGGTCACTTGAAAAAAGGTCATCAAAGTGCTGATTAATATGTGATGTGAAAGTGGCACAGTAAGTAGCGTCCTGGCATGCCGTTCCACTGCTTGCAGCACAGCAGGATGTCTTGGGTAGAGGCTGGCGCCAAGGGGCAAGTGTGCTGTCATGTCAGGGGTCAGAGGGCATATGTTGTGGCAGTGCAGTGCTACAGGAGTAGCTACAGGAGTAGAATATGCAGAGCTGCAAACCGGCTCATCGTCTTTGGTCACTGCCTGGGTGCAGTTCAGCGTATAAGGAGGTCTGGAACAGAATCATACGCGTTTGTGTGCGCAACAAGGCGCCGCTTGCGCCATGCTGCTCTGCAGATCGTGGTGAAGTGTGAGCAGCGCGTGACGGCGTTGCAGCAGGAGCACCTGGCAGAGATGTCCAAACGTGACATGCTGCTGCAGCGTGCCGCGGACACCATCATCAGGCTTGAGGCGCAGCTTGCCTGTGAGTTATGGAGTGGCCTGACGGAGCCTTGGGGGCCGCTTTCCGCTCCCAGGGCTGCCATTTTGAAAGAGGACGCCACGCGCCTGGATGAGTACCGTTTTTGGCGCCATGAGCCTGAACGGGCGCCGTGAGCACACGCAGGAGCTTGGGTTTTTTGTTTTGTTAGGGGCTGGCTTGCAGCAAAGGTGGCTGACTTGCACCCCTCCACTCTCGTGCCAGTATTGAGGTTCAAGGCCCTGTTTTGCCTCGGTGACACCAGGCACGAGCCGGGCTGGGTCAAATGTTAAAACTCGGTATGACTGTGCACAGGTGCAGTTGGCTTTTAGTAAAGCAAGGCGTAACCATGGCCAGATGAGTACTCTTTGCTTGCTTGCACCTGCATTCCCACGTGCGGCCAGCATCTGTGCCATGCCGCATGCCACCTCCAAACACACACACACAACAATCCGCCTGCAGCGCACACCGGCCAGCCCCTGGACATGCGCATGCTCCCGCACGACACCCTGTGGGCCCCGGCCGATTCCAAGCAAAGCGCGTCAGGGGGCACCCACTCCCCCACTTCGCCCAGTCCCGCTTCGCCAGGAGGCGGGGCTCCGTCAGACAAAGCGTACCCCACGCAGGGTGCGCAAGTGGGCGTGGACAGGCGCTGCCTTTTTGCGCAGCATCAGGTCGTGTTTGCCTCCATGCGTCGCCTTGTGTGTCACACACACATGGCTGCTGCAACATCGTTGCATTGCCGAGGGTAGTGGGCGGCGCCTGGGACTATTGCAGGCTGTGAGGCCATCAGCAGCGCTTGGCCGGTGGGGGGCCTTGTGCGCGCTTTGTGGCTGGCACTGCTACGCCGTCTGCAAATGGCAAGGGTCGTGCCTGGTGCACACACAGAGGGGTCCGAAGGGGTGCGCTCTGTGCACGGGGAGGGGCGCGGCTCGCATGGGTCGTGCGGTGCTGCACAGGATCCTGCATGGGTCACGCGGGGTGCTGCACAGGATCCTGCATCAATTGTCAAGCATGGACGGTGCTGCCCTGGCCATTGCCAGGCCAATGCGTGTTAGACAGTGCAGGCCTCTTGGACCGCCACCTCACGTAAGAATGCAGCTCTTTGGATCGCGTGCCTGAGCCATGATCCAGTTCCGTCAGATGCGTGCTTGTGCAACGATCCAGTTCCGTCAGATGCGTGCTTGTGCAACGATTCAGTTCCGTCAGATGCATGCCTGTGCCAGGAGTGGACCTGCTCAGGACCTATAGTGAAGTGTCGCAGAGGAAAGTCCAAGTGACTGCGGTCATGTGGCCCTCCATGACGTCTCCATGGCACGATGCATACCCCAGGGCACATGTGCAAGCAAAAGTGCACACGATGCATACCCCAGGGCACATGTGCAAGGAAAAGTGCACACGATGCATACCCCAGGGCACATGTGCAAGCAAAAGTGCACACGATGCATACCCCAGGGCACATGTGCAAGGAAAAGTGCACACAATGCATACACCCCGTTGTAATCAACCCATGTGGCGTGCAAGGGGTGCGCTAACCATCAGCGCACGCACCTGTCGTTGCGTACACATCACAGCCCCCGCTTTAGCAGGTGGCCACAAGCTGTACAGGCTGCTAGCCACTTGCACAAACACATGCACGTGCACACGTGCGCGCATAGCACACACAGATGCACAGAGATGCGCGCTCCGCTTGCACCTGCGGCAGGCGCGCACAAGCTGCCTGGGACGCTCGCGCTGCAAGGCCTGGGCCTGGACGCAAGTGGCAGCACCGCGCCAGGCCTGCCCTCAGCCCTCGAAGGGGCTTTGGCTAGGCCTGCGCGCTCTAGCTACCCCGCGGCCCCACCCGCCCCTGGCGGAACCTCTAGCGCCCGGCCAAGCATGACCGGCCAGCAGAGCGGCGCAAGCCAGGCCGGGCCGCCATCAGAGGAAGGCTCCAACTACTTCGACTGACTGTGTGTGCAGGCGTGGCTGGTGCCTGGGGGCTGCTAAAAACATCAATTGTCATTTGTTAATGCAAGCCAGTCACCATCAGCTGCACGCAGCTGGCGGAGGGTGGCAGTGGCAGGCAGCCCATGAGCTGGGCGTGCGTGCACTTGCGTGTGTTGTGCATACTTGCCTGCCCGTGCATGTGTGTATGTGTGCGTGTGAATGTGTGTGGCACTCGTGGGTCGTGCGCTCGTGAATGTGCATGCACCTGTGGAGGAGTGCGAAGGTGAACCTGCTTGTGCTCATGCGTGCGCACAGAGGATGCCCATGACTTACAGCATGATAGAATAGCTAAGGATGAGCCGTCATTATGAACCCAGCATGCTGTGATGCTCGCTCCGTGTATCTCAGATTATATAGACTAGCAATTTTGCACATAAACACACGCTACAATCAACTGAGCAAAGTTATATGAGTTTGACAACAATCGACATTATCCATGCAAGCTGGATTCAAGTCAAGCATGCATCATGCCGCATGATTCATGCGCCACTTTTCAACCAAAAAATTGGAAAGAACAAAGCCCTCAGAAACTCTCCATAATGGGAGAGGCTTGCAAGCACCAGACTGGTCTTCGTCATCCAAGCAGAGAATTATGTGTATCTTGGTGTCAGTTGGGCGGATTCAGAGATGGACACGTGCACTCTAGACATAAGCTCGATCATGCATACCCTAAAACTGGCTACATACTACCTAAATTTACTTCCCATTGTCCATAGAAATATCCTTAATGGATGTAGGGAGTGATTTTAACAGCCCAAGTAGAATCCTCTCTGTCTGAGCAAGCCACACAGACGCAAAAGGCTCATCCCAAAGGATACAGTCTTGCAACTTGAAGTTAGGGTTTAACCGCCAGCCTAGTCGTTAGGCTGCTTGGTTTGTTGCTGGTCTTCGCCAGCCAAAGAAAAGTCCATGATGTCCGAGATGAAATGACAGGGTTTGTTGCGCCGTTGAGAAAGGAAATCAAGGACAGTCTGACTACTGACTAGGCAAGGCATATAAAATAGAAGGGGCCTCCACAGAAAAGGACTGGCAGAAAGGGAAGAAAAGGAACAATTGCTTCTTTCTGAGAGAGCACACAAACAAGTCTTGACAGTGGAAAAGAGCATACACCTCATTTTGAATAGGAGCACAGGAACACTCGTCACATTGGCTGTTTCCTTCTGCCAGATGGAGGGTTCCACCGCAAGAGTTTGTGTTTGCAAACGAAACCTGCTCACATTCCTTATAACATGCTGAAAGAGGTCAAGGTGCATATAGCGAGATGGCATCATAAGGGCAACCCCATTCCACACACACATATGTGAGTTAGCTCGAAGATCTAGGAGGGGACAGGCAAACCAAGAATGATAAGTCACCAGTTTGTTGTCACTTTCCAGAGGGTTCATGTCAGCAATGTCCCTCCACACTTTCCTAAGCCTTAGGTCAGCAGTGAAATCTGGATAGCATGTAGGGAGCCCCTGCAAGAAAGCTTGTGCGTACGTGTCACAGGCTCGCAATCCTTCAAAGGCATGTAAAATATCAGAAGCCCAAGCCAAAGGATACACATACACAAAACAAGCACACGATGCGCTGCTACAAGCATGGGCCTGCTGCATGCACAGACAATGCCAACATGTTCAGTGGAAAGTCACGCTGAGGTATCTGAACGAGTCAGAGCACTCGAATACACCGCCACCAGCGTTGAGAATGGCCACCTCTTTTAGAATGGACAACTTCTGACTTTGAAAAGAGAGGAAAGAAAAAGGAAAACTACGCAGGTGGTGCTGCAGTGTTAATTGCAGTGTCAATTGTGGGAGGTTTGGAATGTGTGCGGTCTACGCCCCTCTCGCAGGAGGTACTGGTCTCCAGCATGCAGGCAGACATATGCTTGCTAATTCCTAGCTGCCCTCGTCTGGCAGGTACAGCTTTGTAACCTTACCTTGCTAATTCCTAGTAGGAAGATTAGGTAGTGATAGAGCACGAGTTAGTGGTGCAAGCATGCGCATGTGACAGAAGTAAGACCAGGGGGCCTTCCTCAATCAAGCAATGGCCTCGTCTCTATAATTGCACATAACTGTGAATTTTAACCCCATGCATCAAGAAAAGAAAACTAGGCAGGCAGTGGAAACATAAACCCCAACATCAACTTAGGAAAAGTGGGCACTAAGGCAGAGAGGAAAAGATGTCTATGGGGTGATCAGTAGGGTGGCTAGCAGTACCCGCTCCTGGTGACCTCGATGATGAAAAGGTGGCAGAAGTTGCCTTGAGAGCACGTCCACGTGATGACAAGTTTTGAAGTATACTGAAGCGAATGAGCATGAAGTAATAGAGCAAGCCTGTCAGCTTTCTGAGCATTGAGAACAAGACTCGTAAGAGGCTCCGAACTGTAATGGCCGTATTAAATTGCACCCACTAAGAAAGATGTGGAGGTAAATTTTCCCTGAAGCTCGCTCAAAATGCTGACAGAGTACACTGAGCTATGGATTGGCAGCTTTGAGTGAGCTCCTGGGCCTAGTATCTTAGCAAAACTTGGCTTCCACAGGAAGTGCGTGCTGCTGGTTGGAAGTGAGCTGACTAGAGTCCCGGTTTCTGGGCAGAGGTTGGTATGCTGGCACTGACGTTGAGAGCCCCCCTTCCGTTTTGCATCCTGCCCTTCTTGATGCATGCGTGTGCATGTGCATTTGCACATTTGTGTACATGTGTGCGTGCGTGCATACAAACATGTGTGTGTAAAGGATAAGTCATGTTCTTGTAAAACATGGTGGCATCTGTGACCCACCCACCACCTTCCCACCACATTTAGCAGCGCCACGCCCAGCCCACGGCTGGACACAAATTGCGGCAAACAATGCCTATGGAAAGTGATTTAAAGATACGTCGTATTCTTATAAAACATGGTGGCATCTGTGACCCACCCACCACCTTCCCACCACATTTAGCAGCGCCACGCCCAGCCCACGGCTGGACACAAATTGCGGCAAACAATGCCTATGGACAGTGATTTAAAGATACGTCGTATTCTGATAAAACATGGTGGCATCTGTGACCCACCCACCACCTTCCCACCACATTAGCAGCGCCACGCCCAGCCCACGGCTGGACATAAATTGCGGCAAATGATGCCTATGGAAAGTGATTTAAAGATACATTGTATTCTTAAAAGACATGGTGGCGTCTGTGACCCACCCACCACCTTCCCACCACATTTAGCAGCGCCACGCCCAGCCCACGGCTGGACACAAATTGTGGCAAATAATGCCTATGGAAAGTGATCTTAAGGTAAGTTGTATTCTTATTAAACATGCTGGCGTGACTGACGCAACTTTAAATTAGTGAGTTTAAACCAGCAATACATATTTATAAGTAATCTGTTTTAATATTTCCACAGGTGCATGAATGAAGAGTTGCAATAGACGAAGAAATGAGTGCGAGCCATGCCGACTGCATTCTTCCTGCCTTCCAACTTGAGGTACAAAGTATCCAACTAGAGGTTCCAACTAGAGTTTGCAGAGTATTAGCTGCTGACAGAAGATGATCAGACCTGAAGAGTGCCCCCTCATCCTTGCAGAGATTCTTTGCCAAGCACGAGTTTTCGGCACCCTTTCTCGCTTGCTGCTCAGATTGTGAGCCACTGACACTAAACCAGCTGCTGACACTAGCTGATGATGATGGCAAGGCTCGATACGAAAGTCTTAGCCTCGGATACACGGAAACGCAAGGTCTCCCTGTAAGTGAAAGATTACACCTGCACTGCTGGAACATGCTGGCTGGGTTATATCTAACTGGCTGTTGATAGAAGATGGAACCTTGTTCTGTTAGGATGCCATGCACTGGCACAACGAACACGGAATTCTATTGCACAGCTTGACCACTAGTTCCATCACTACGGCTCCTTTCCTCGGGTAAGCTGACCATGGCTACAAGCACATCCCATTGATGCAGGCCTTGAGAGATGCCATTGTGGCCCGGTACCATGCATCTCCTATAACCGCTGATGATGTGGTGGTGTGCGCCCCTGAGGAGGGTGGGTGTCACTGAGTGACAAAATAGAAGTCGGCACATTCACAGAGGTGTTTACTCGTCTAATGCAACGACCCCTAGCTCAAGCTAGTAAAGCAAAAACAAAGGAGCTTAAAGGCCGAAGGAACGCAAGCCCAAAAAGAGCCAGAAGTGACAAGTCGGACCTCTTGCAGACCGTGCCCTATCCTGCCGAGTTAGCCTGCATTTAGCACACCGACAAGTCATGCCAAGGGTTGACTTGGCAAGATTCTCCATGGCAGGACCTAGACCTGACAGGAATCTCTTTCCAGGCTCATCCTGTGTGCATCAAGTTCGAAACTGCGTACGCACAGGCGAGTACGCACACCTATGCTGTGGTGCAACTCATGCTACCTCAGGCTATAAACTAATGCAAAAGAATCTGCAAGAGGCAGCTAAGCCCTGTGTGAGTATGCGCTACTATGGCACCAGTGTTTGCCGGCCTATTCGTAATGTGTGCTGGTGTGCGCCGATGAGCACCCAATCGCCTGTGCAACATCATGCGCAGGTGTGTACCTGGCAATGCGGGCCCTCCTCAGGTCCGGGGATAGAGTGGTGTGCACCTTCCCTGGGTACCAAAGCCTATACTCAATTGCAGGTGTGCATGGCTCCTCACAGCGCAAGTCCTGTGCGCATCCCAAGAGAGCGCATACAAAACACAAGGATTACAAGGATAAGGCCTGACAAGGATTACAAGGATTACGAAGATAAGGCATACATGACACAGGCCCGCGAGCATTGCAAGGCAGCACATCGGCAAACCGCCACAGCCTGAAGTCCATGTCAGACCTGTGGCGTCTGCCGCTTGAGGACTGCCTCCATCAATGACTCTCCGCCACCTCTGTACTAAACCACAGCTGCAGCTTGCTTAGGCTGGGGGCTGGAGAGCTAGTTGTGAGTTTCTTGCAAAATCAAAGGAAGTTGCGGTTAGGGCCTGAATGTGTGAGTCCTTGTCATCAGCAAGCTCCAAATTGTCTGTGACCAACAAAGTCTCAAGGGGAGCTGATTCCGCTTGAGCCTGGCCATGAAAGGAGGCATTGGGTGAAGCAGAATTTCCACTGCTGCAAACTGGTAAGGGGGCCAACAAGACGGCAGAATGCCCGGCTCCCCGCTGCCTTAGGTCACGCTTTGGCTGTGGAAGTAATGGAGAGGCACAGCAGTGAGAGGCAGCGGGGCTTGGGTTGACGATGGCCTTGCGGGAAGCTGGAGTGGAAACAGATGGCTGTACATATGGCTTGAGGTATCATGCAAGGCACAAAGCCATGGGGCGTGTGTGTTTGCATGTGTGTCTGTGTGCGTGTGTGTGCAAGTGTGTGTGCGTGCATGTGCAAGTGTGTGTGTGTGTGTGCGCGCGCGTGTGTGTGCGCTTGAATATATGGCTTAAGGGATCGTGCAAGGCCTGGGGCCATCTACACATGCTGGTCCAAGGATGCCATGTGCGCTTAAGTGAGGCATGTGTGTTGCCATGTGCAGCAAGTATTGGATGCCGTGTGCGCTTAAATGAGGCATGTGTGTGTTGCCGTGTGCAGCAAGTATTGGATGCCGTGTGCGCTAAAGTGAGGCATGTGTGTGTTGCCGTGTGCAGCAAGTATTGGATGCCGTGTGCGCTTAAGTGAGGCATGTGTGTGTTGCCGTGTGCAGCAAGTATTGGATGCCAGGTGGCCCGATGGGAGCCAGATGTGTGCTCCTCCTCTGGACCTGCACCAAATTTTGATGTCAGCAATCTGGAGGTGCGGGGTGGGGAACTTGGCTTTGCAATGACATGGCTCTGCGTGTGCGGGTGGCGCTAGTGTCAGCTTAATGTGTGCATGGTGCATGCATACTGCGTGTCTGCCTGTGTGCTTCCACACTTTGATACTGCGACTACTTGTGTGCTTGCTGAGGTAGATAAATGTTCCCGTGGAAACAGTCCTGGTCATAACCTTGCAGCCAAGAATAATCTTCTTGCTCATTGCCTAAAAACCGCAATAAAATCCTGATCACAGCTTCTTGCACCAACCAAACTGCATGCAGGAGCTGGTGACGTCAGCCCCAACACGGCTAGTGGTGGTGAACTTCCCACACAAGTGAGCATGCATCCTTGTGTGTCCTTGATCATGTTTCATTCCCATGTGCACTGTGTTGGGCTCCGGGCTGCTTGACCGGGCATGTGACAAAACTTGCATCATGATGTTTACATTTGCTGAACGGTCATTGATATTGGTAGGGCAAGCCTGGTTTTGCTCACTCCATTCGGAGGCTTTGTGTTGAGAATTACTGAGAACTCATACTGAGTTTGGTGGTGGATGGAGCTGGCAGACATGGCATCCATACTCAACAATCCCTGAGCAAAAGGTCTTACAATACAAGCGATCCAAATGCAAGGCACCTGTGAACTCTCCAGCTTGCTCTGAAGCGAGTTGCGGCGCATGTGGCAGCATCGAGGCTAGGGAGAGTGGCAAGTTGGAGCCTGCTGCATACAAGCATGCATGTGTTGTAGGACGTGCGCATCTTCATATGCGCCATTCTGCTACAGCTACAGGAAAACTAATGCACACACACACACGAGATCGCCTGATGTTGGCACGGTTTTTTATGTCATGCACAGTCCAACCGGCGCTCTTTTGACCCACGAGGACTGGGACCGGGTGATGGAGGTGTGCAGGGCCAATGGCTGCTACCTGTTCTCAGACGAGATGTACCGCTTCCTTGGTAAGCAACTTCATGGGGGATTTTCCTAGGTGCAGGATGCAGGCCTGGTAAGCTTCAGCTGAGGTACCCTGTGTAGGCAGGTGCATTAGTGTAACCCATGCCTTTAGCCACCATCCTGGGTTGATATGCCAGTATGTTGTTCCTGGTGTTGCAGTGCCATGCATATGGCGTACTTGAGGCTGCTAGTCTGATTTGCTTGGTGCTTTCCCCTTCCGTCCAGTCTGACAACAGCTTTGATGGGTGGCTGTTAAGAGGGAAAGTAGGGCTGGTGAGTGTGTACAATTCTGGGTACGGCACTCACTCATGCACGAGAGCTTGGACCTCATCACTGCTTGGTGTGGGCCACACTTCTGATTTATGCATCACAAAATAACCTCTAGGGACCTTGCATGACATATGAATGAAGGATCCATGCGTCACAAAACATCCTCTAGGGACCTTGCATGACATATGAAGGACATGTTGATGTGTGTTGCAGAGCAGCAGCCCATGAGGCGCTTGCCTAGCGCGGCTGACATGTACGAGCGAGCCATCAGCTTGAATGGCTGCTCCAAGGTGACTGGCTGTAGGCATGGACTAGGTACTTGTCTGTGCATGAAACAGAGATGTGTCCTTGCTTAATTGCCTTGACTTTCTTATTTGCTTATGCTTACTCCTGCACATGCCATCAAGCAGAAATGAGGCCTTGCTGGAGCATGCATGGCCCATTCTTTTGCCTCCGCTTTTAAATTTTGTCCATTTTTTTCCTTTGCTAGCCATCAAGAGTCCAAGGGGTTCCCAATCCTTCTTTTTCTGGCTTGCGACATCTCCAGGCACTGGCGCTGCCTGGACTGAGGCTGGGTTGGTTAGTGTGCCGAGACATTGGCATCAAACAACAGATCCTGACCTTAAAAGACTACACAACAATCTGCGCAGCCGCCCCCTCTGAGGTGTGCACACCAGGCTCTCGCGCCGGCTTTGAGTAGCAATTCATGCAAGGGGCGTCTGCAAAACAGCACCTTGCTCCTGCATTTAACATGCCCCTTACACGTGTAGTCCAATTGAATGCAAGACATGCTATGGGCCCTGGTGAGGAAAGCCAATCACCACGCATTGTGTTTGAGGTTCCTTTGGAATGGCGTGGCTCATCTCGACTTGGGGAAAGGTAAGGGAAGTTTGTTTGCTTTCATGAACCCACCCATACCCCGGGGGTGAGCAGCATTGAGCTTTGATTCAGTTGACTTGCTTACAAGATGTGGCGCATCCGATGCTCACACAAAGATGTGATCTTGCTGAGCATCCGACGACTGTGCCTCGTGCTGAGAGCTGTGTGCTGACACACTGCACATGCGACACTGCTTGCTCGAGCTGCAGGTGCTTGCACTCATAGCCGTGCGCGCCGCGCCTCAGATCATAGCCCGCAACATGGACATTGTGGGCGCCAACATAAAAGCAGTGGGGGACTTTGTTGCGCGTTGGCACGAAGCGTTGGAGTGGGCTCCACCCGCAGCAGGTTCTGTGGTGTTCCCAAGGTGGGGCTGCGCCGGGGCCACTCTTAGCTTGCGTGCTAAACCTCAGGCAAGGTGGCCTCGGTGAGCACGCACGCTCAGTGCTCTGGGGTTTGCATCTCTGTGCAGGACCTGCATTGTGCTGAGGTGCTTGTTTCTGAGTCCCTTCTCTTGTTGGCTGTAACACGTCCACATCCTGCATGGCGTGCTTTGGGTGGGCAGCACCGCCAAGCAGCTTGGAGGCCTTTGATAACCAGAGCTTTGATTCTGCTTATGCTACCATGCTGCCATGCTGGCATGCAGGCACAGTGTCTCCTCAGTCTAAGGAGCTTCACATGGCCATGCTAGCTAGCATGTAACTAATACTATACGTCATGCACATTCAGACTTTTGATCAGTTGTGATATGCATGCACGCCCAGGCATGCGCATGAGCTAGCGCTGATCACGCGCCTTGCCTGCAGGTTGAAGCCCACCTTCCTGACGAAGGTGGCTGCGTGCCTGGGCCAGGCAGGGCCAGAGAGAGCCAGTGCCATTGAGGCATTTGCTGAGAGTGCTGTGGCTGACAGCGGAGTCCTGATTCTGCCAGCTTCGGTGTATGGGCATGACGAGAGCACGCGCAGGGGCCACTTCCGCCTCGGCCTTGGCCGCCGCAACCTCCCAGACTGCTTGAACAGGCTGGGGGCCTTCCTGGAAGGTCTCATGCTTGCACACCAAACTGAATGATGCACCATATGGTGCCATGATTCATGACAAACCATGCTTTTGCACAACGAACGTCATGATGGGTGTGAAGCTGCTCAATGTCTGGGGTCCCATTTGCGTTTGCCCAGTGACTGTGCAAAATGTGTCCAGTTGCATTCCAGGCCCTTGCTCTCCGTGACCTCCTTTGGATCTGTAGGAGAGTCTTCCAGTAAAAGTTATGCAGCCATACATTGGCGCACATTGTATAATCCCATGGTACAATCCACTGGACACCTGTCCAGTCTACATTTTGAGCCCTATGTAACCCACTTCTTACCTTAGCTACGCGCTGGATGTGCTTGCCTACTTCAAGGCGTGCATCATGGTACTGATTGAATACATGAGTAGCCCACCAGAACTTTGTGATTATCTTGTCACGACAATTCTTAGTCAGTGATGAATCATAGTCAAACTGGAGTTGGTTAGTCAGTTGCTTGTATTTCCGGCTGAGCAACAACTGAGTACCTTGTTGTATGGCATGCCATGACGCTCGTTTCTATGTGACGTTGATTTCACCTGACAATCTATCTGCCCCTATCCTGTACTTCATTGATGCCCTGCATGGTCTGGCTTGCTGTTGGCGCCTTTCAGGCACATCATTCTTGTTTCTCAGACACTGCCTTGTCTTGTTTACATTGGCGCCTTCTTAGATTTAGGTTCGTTTCCTTTGGTTTAGTTTGCAGGCCTGGTAGTCTTCAGATAAGCTGCCCTTGTCCAGGGAATACAGTTACATCATGCAATTGTATGTAAGCTCACCAGATGGTGTTAAGTTACGTCACAAAGGGTTCAGACCTTCAGCTGTTTGGGGCGACTGCTGGGCTTGCTGGGCGCTGCCAGCCAGATAGATCATGATGGTGCTAAAAAGGAAAGACTTAACCAGCAAGGACATCCCTGTTGGCGTGGACTGAGGGAGAGTTACACATCTGGTGCGAGCAGCAAGCACACCCCTGCACCCACTGGCACTTAAAAAATGGGACAAGGGACGCCAGTGAGGGGCAGCAGTGCTCATCTATGGTGCAATGTATGTGAGGCACGTGCTCTATTTGTGTGTTGTTTCAGTCTTCTACTCTTCTTCATCTATTTATTTCGCATTTTGAACTGAATGCATGCTCAGGTGTTATGTCAGTATTATAATTTTAACATCAAGTTTACAAATGGGCAGCTCGTTTAGGCATTGGCAGATAGCACTCATCACTCTTAACTTAGATAGTAGGTCACCTACTATCGTGGTGAGCTCACTTTGTGTGGCACATTCCAGCTGTGCACTTGGTCGGCAGCCATCTCATCCTTACTTTACCTTCTTGTAACGCTTGCAACCCTTAAGCTTCATGGCAATGCTGAGCAATATATCTTAAAAGAATACCTCTTAGATACTAGCTCAGTAATGTTCTGCTACTTTCAACGTATTTTCAAGCTGGAAGTGGGCGCATAGTTGGTGCTCTCTCTAGGTCGCTGCGTCAATGAACTAAGTATGCAGGTAGCTCGCTAGAGGCATGCGCTTCCAGGAATTGAACATGGCCTAGGGCCGCAAGAGTAATCAATGAGGTGTGAATCCACTCACTTAAGACCACACTTCTAAGACCGAATTTGAGACTGATTAAATGGCATGCACTATGTGAGAGTTTCATGTTCCGTGTGAAGCACATACTGAAGTAAACACACGTGCACTCATCAGCGTGATCAGCTTTGAATTCCTTCATTCACCCTTCAGATGGCGGAAGACTGTCTGGTGGTTGCACTGGGCATATGCCTCCATTTCCTTGCCACATGCCACCAGGGGAAATTCTAAGGGGTGAGCCTTCCTCTCCTCTCTACACTCAGTGACAGACACCAACCCTATCAATTTGGACTGTCAGCATCACTGCTGGCATGGTTAAATGAGGGAGGGAAGTCCTGCGGGGCAAGCCCAGCTGCACCACGCAGTGGCTGACTTTTTTGCGCGGCCGACCACAGGGCAAGCCCCAGAAGGAGCCTGCAATGCGGACTGCTACGCAATGGCCAGCACGCATCTCATCGCAATACCTCCATAGCTCCGGATAGTCGAGCAGGCGGCGGGGCACCTGAGATGGGAAGCCGATTATCCACCCTCGCAACCTGTGGGTTCGGGGTTCGAACCTCACTGGAGGCCACAACCGGCTAAGCTGCCC
>LKMJ01000231.1_pt1 | contig 37830 bp, 39 predicted proteins | sample 643391 | NCBI WGS metagenome assembly LKMJ01 (sample SAMN04112250, study PRJNA286221) | soda lake metagenome | biome: soda lake; feature: Kulunda Steppe; material: water; isolation source: sample PL-Br10 brine of Picturesque Lake | place: Russia: Kulunda steppe | collected 2010-07 | reverse complement strand
GCCCGACAACACCTCGCGCTCGGCATGATCCTCCGAGCCACACTCGACAAAGGCGACTTCTCATAACCCAACACTGCCGTTCTCTGACTCACCCACCACCACGAGCGCCGGATGGTGCCTTTTTTGATCGTCCGCGTCCCAGCGACGGGTAATGAGTCACGATTACGAGGCCCTCGGTCTCGTCGCTGGTCTGGAGATCCACCAGCAACTCGACACCGAGAGCAAGCTCTTCTGTAACTGCCCGACCGAACGGAGAGAGCCCGACGAATCCGTCCGGTCGTTCACCCGGTATCTCCACCCGACGAAATCGGAACTGGGCGAACTCGACGAGGCCGCCCTAGAGGAGTCCCGCGTCGATCGGGAGTTCGAGTATCTGGCCTTCGACACCACCTGTCTCGTCGAGGAAGACGACGAACCGCCGGGACGGCTTGATCGGGAGGCGCTGGAGACGACCCTCGAGATCGCGACACTCATGGACTGTACCGTCGTCGATAAAGCCCACGTCATGCGAAAGATCGTCGTCGACGGCTCGAACACCTCCGGCTTCCAGCGTTCGACGCTCGTGGCGACCGACGGCGAGATCGAGACCGACGACGGCCCGGTCGGGATCGCCGACATGCTGCTCGAAGAGGAGTCCGCGGCGCGGATCGAGGAGCGCGACGCCGGCGTCACGTACGGCCTCGACCGGCTCGGCATCCCGCTCGTCGAGATCGGCACCGAACCGGACATCCGGACCCCCGAACAGGCCCGTGAGGCGGCCGAACGGATCGGCATGCTGCTTCGCTCGACCGGGAAAGTCAAACGCGGTCTCGGAACCATCCGACAGGACGTCAACGTCTCCATCGAGGAGGGGGCCCGCGTCGAGATGAAGGGCGTCCAGAGCCTCGACGACATCGACGACCTCGTCGCCGGTGAGGTCGGCAGACAGGTCGAGTTGCTCGACATCGCCGAAACGCTACAGGAGCGAGACGCCGCCGTCGCCGAACCCGCGGACGTGACGGACGTCTTCGAGGGCACCGATAGCGGCGTTATCGCCGGTGCCGACGCCGTCCTCGCCGTCCGACTCGAGGGGTTCGACGGCCTCGTCGGCCGGGAGGTCCAGCCGGATCGACGCCTCGGCACCGAGCTGTCCGATCACGCCAAACGCCACGGCGCGGGCGGGATCTTCCATACGGACGAACTCCCGGCTTACGGCGTCACCGAAGCTGAGGTTGAAGCGCTCCGATCGGCGGTCGACGCCGGCCCGGAGGACGCGGTCGCGCTCGTCGCCGCCGACGCGGAGATCGCCGAGGGCGCCATCGAGGCCGTCGCGGATCGCGCTGGGACCGCCATCGAGGGCGTCCCTGAGGAGACTCGCGGTGCCAGCGAGGACGGCACCTCGGAGTACCTCCGACCGCTCCCCGGCGCAGCCCGCATGTACCCCGAGACCGACGTCCCCCCGGTCGAGCCGGACCCTTCCGAGATCGAGCCGCCGGAGCTGCTCACCGAACGGGTCGAGCGGTACCAGCGCGAGTTCGGCCTCGGTTCGGGACTCGCCGAACAGGTCGCCTACGGCCGGCATATGTCGACCTTCGAGGCCGCCGTCGAGCGAGGTGTCGACCCGACGACGGCCGCCACCACGCTCGAATCGACGCTGACGGAACTGCGGCGCGACGGCGTCGCCGTCGAGAACCTGACCGACGAGGTGGTTCTGGCGGTTCTGGAACTCGTTGAGGACGGCGAGCTCGCAAAGGAGGGGATCGGTCCCGTGCTGACGGAACTCGCTGCCGACCCGTCGCTGTCGGCCGAGGAAGCGATCGAGGCAGCGGGGCTGTCCGGCGTCGACCGGGAAGCCGTCAGGGAGACCGTCGTCGAAGTCATCGAACGCAACGAAGCGCAGGTCGAAGCCGAGGGGATGGGGGCGTTCTCGGGGCTGATGGGTGAGTGTATGGGCGCACTCCGCGGAAAAGCCGACGGCGAGGTCGTCTCGGAACTGTTGCGCGAAGAGATCGGCAAGCGGAGCTAAAGAACGGTCTGTCGCGTCAGTTCTCCGGTTGAGTCTCGGGACTGTCTTCGTCTCGGGGGATCTCCCCGCTCGCCCGCATCGCCCCGCGCCGGAGAACGCCCCGCATCGTCCGGGCCTCCCTGCCTGTCGGATGCGCGCGCCCGATCAACCGCCGGAACAGCCGTTCGGTCTTTTCGATCTTCTCTTTCGGGTGGCCGATGTCGTGGAGATACTCCGAGAACGTCGCGTGGAGTCCCTCGATCTCGTGTTCTGCAGCGCGCTCGTGGGATCTGTCGGGATGCTGTGTCCCTTCGACGGTAAGCGTCCGGAGTTCGTAGAGAACGATCGTCGCGGCCTGTGCGAGGTTCAACACCGGGTACTCGCCGCTGGCGGGGATCGAACAGATCCGGTCGAGTTCGGCGAGTTCCTCGTTCGTCAATCCGACGCGCTCGCGGCCGAAGACGATACAGACGTCCGCTTCGAGACCTTCGAGCTCTCCCGGTAGATCGGCCGGTTCGACGAACGGGTACCGGACGTGTTTGGTCGCGTCCTGGTTCGTCGTCGCCGTACACGCGACCGTATAGAAGTTCTCGGCGAGGAAGTCGAACTCGACGGTCTCCGCGTTCGGTAACACGTCCTCCCGTGCGTGGCCGGCGAAGCCGTAGGCCTCTCCCTCCGGGTCCAGTTTCGGCGGGTCGACGAGATACAGTTCCGAGAGCCCGAAGTTCTTCATCGATCGGGCGATGGTGCCGACGTTGCCGGGGGTCTCGGCACCGACGACCGCGACTGCGATGCTCGGCATTTCCAGCCGGTTCGGGACGAACCGATATAAGGGCGTCCGTCTCCCGTCCGGAAGTTCCGGTACCGTTCGGTTTTACGCCCGAGCGCCCGAACCCGAGGTATGCGAACGGTAGACGCCGCCGGCCTGAAGATCGGCGACGAGCATCCACCCCGGATCATGGGCGTGTTGAACGTCTCCAAGGAATCGCCGTACGACCCGAGCGTCTTCGACGACCCGAGTGAGGCGGCCGAGTACGTCGATCGGGAACTGATCGACGAGGGTGCCGACATCGTCGACGTGGGACTGGAGTCAGCGAACAAGAAGTTCGACGTTCTCTCTCCGGAGGAGGAACTCGACCGTCTCGAGACCGCGGTCGAGACGCTCGAATCGACCTCCGGCGACGCGGTCTGGTCGATCGAGACCCGGTATCACGAGGTCGCGGAAGCCGCCCTCGATGCGGGCTTCGAGATGGTCAACGACATCTGTGGGTTCGCCGACCCGGAGATGCCGGTGGTGTGTGCCGACTACGACGTCGCCGTCTCGAAGATGGCCTCGCCGCCCGATCTGGAGCGTCCCGGCGCGGTCGAGGACGTCGACGACATCTACGAGGCGCTGGAGCTGAACGGGTTCACCGAGAAGACGCTCGTCGATCCGGCCTTCGGCGGGTGGTCCGAGGAGAAGACGACCGACGATGACCGAGCGACGTTCGACCGACTTCGGGAGTTCCGCGGCTACGGCCGCCCGATCCTCGTCTCGATCAACCGGAAGAACTTCCTCCGGGAGATCGCCGGCCGTGATACCGACGGCGCACTGCCGGTCTCGCTGGCCGCGACTTCGATGGCGGTCGAACGCGGCGCACACGTCGTCCGAACTCATGACGTTGCGGAGACGCGCGATGCCGCGCTCGTCGGCCACGAGTTCACCGACGACAGGTTCCGAACCGACGACGTAGAGGAACTCGACGTACGGACTGACCGGGAGTTTGCCCGTCACCTCGGCCGGCTTTCGATCGACGCCGGAGATTCCGCGGTCGTCACCCACGCCGTCGAGGTCCATCCGGGCGAAGAGCGTCTCCAGGGACTGGTGGGAGCGGCTGAGACGGCCGGTCTCGACGTCTATCGCGGTGACGGACTGGTCCTCGCGGGAACCGCTTCGGACTTCGGATCGCTTTCGGCGTCGATCGACGCCGATCTCGACGGGCGAAACGGCGGGATTTCGGCGCTCTGTGCGGCCCTCGGGGTGTCTGACGCGTGACTTACGCCCGGCTTTCGGTACAAGAAAGCTTATGCCAGAGGCCGAGGTATGAGCGACTGGAAGCCCGGAGGGCACATCTGGGTAGGGGTACCTTGGTGCGCTTCGGGTCCAGTCTTTATACCGAATAGTGGCCATGCTCTACGAGAACTGGGAACCGATCTACGGGGCTATACTGACCGATTTCGGCTACGATCGGGCCGGCGACGAACGGGCCCGCGACCGCCTTGCGGCGCTCGTCGCTGACGCCGACCCACTCGCTCCCGACGGTATCGCTCTCGACGGGACGGTGGCGGTCTGCGGTGCAGCCCCGACGCTCGCTGAGGAACTCGGAGTTGCCCGCCGTGCAGACCACGTCGTCGCGGCCTCGAACGCTGCCGCGATCTGTCTCGAGAACGGCATCGACGTCGACTGTATGGTCACCGACCTGGACAAAACGCCCGAAACGGCCCGGAGGCTGTCAATCCGGGGCGTTCCGGTCGCGATACACGCCCACGGCGATAACACGGAAGCGATCGAACAGTACGTCCCGACGCTCGAGATCGGATCGGTGTTACCGACGACGCAGGCAGCCCCGACGCCGCCGGTCGTCAACCTCGGCGGGTTCACGGACGGCGACCGTGCAGCGTTCCTTGCGGATCAATGCGGTGCCGACCGTCTCGTCTTTCCCGGCTGGTCGTTCGACGATCCGACGGTCACCGCCGAGAAGGCGAAGAAGCTCAGGTGGGCCGAACGGCTCCTCCGATTGCTCGAGGAGCGACGCGGCGAGCGTTTCGACGTGCTCGAGGGGCGCCGCGACCGGATCGACCGGCCGTGGTGAGTCCGAGGCTGTCCGCTCGCTTTCCCGATTGATCGGCGCCGAAACCAGCCAGCGTTATCAGTTCGGTTGCCGTATAAACCGCATGGGATTCCATACGTTCGATCCGGAGCGAGCCGACAAACTCGACGACGAGAGCCGCTATCGGTGGTGTTCGACCGAGGAGCTGATCTCGCTTCTCGCGCCCGAACCGGACGACGAGATGGCCGATCTCGGGAGCGGAACCGGTTTTTACACCGACCCGATCGCCGAACGCGTTCGGCTGGTTCACGCCGTCGACGTCCAGACGGAGATGCACGAACTCTACGAGGAGAAGGGAGTTCCGGAGAACGTCCGGCCGATCACCGCGGAGGTCGCCGACATGCCCTTCGAGGACGGCTCGCTCGATGGGGTGTTCAGCACGATGACCTACCACGAGTTCTCCGGTGAGGAGGCGATGGCGGAGATCGAACGCGTCCTCGCCCCCGGCGGCCGGGTCGTCTTCGTTGACTGGGACAGGCACGGTGACGGCGTCGGCGGGTCTGTGCCCGATGAGCGACACGAACTCGGGCATGCGGTCACGGCGCTCGCCGAGACAGGTTTGCGTGTCGATCACGCCGAATCCCGGACCGAGACGTTCGTCTGCCGGGCCCGGAAAATCGAGTAGCGACGAACCGCTACGGGACCAACACGACCTTGCCGCTCGATTCCCGACTCTCGATGAACCGGTGGGCGTCGGCCGCGTCGGCGAGGTCGAAGCTGCGACCGAGCTGTACCTCGAGCGTTCCCGATCCGAGCAGTTCGGTCAGTTTCGGGACCGCACCCATAACCCGCATCGGAACCGCGCCGATCGCCCGTCCGAGGTGATAGCCGATCACGCGTTTGTTCCCGAAGAGGAGATCAGCGGTGTTGGGTCGCCCCGGCTCGCCGGAGGCGGCGCCATAAGAGACCATCCGACCGAAGGGCGCCAGCGCGTCGAGGCTCTCGTCGGTCGTCTCGCCACCGACGCCGTCGAGAACGAGATCGACGCCCTCGTCGTCAGTTATCTCCCCCACTCGCTCGACGAAATCCGCCTCGGTGTATCTGATTCCGTGGTCCGCGCCGAGCTCCTCGGCAAACGAGAGCTTTTCGGGCGTCGAGGCGGTGCCGATCACCGTCGCCCCGGCCTCGGCGGCCAGCTGGACCGCCGCGCTCCCGACACCGCCGGCCGCGGCGTGGATCAACACGGTCTCATCCGCTGACAGTTCGCCCCACTCGTGGAGACAGTTGTGCGCCGTCAGCCACTGGATCGGAAAGCCGGCTGCCCGTTCGAAACCCAGGTCGCCGGGGATCTCCAGCAGTCCCCGGGCGTCGACGACCGCGTAGTCGGCGTATCCGCCGCCGCTCGCGAGCGAGACGACCTCCTCTCCGGTTTCCCTGTTGACACCCTCTCCCACCTCGCTGATGACGCCGGCCACCTCCATCCCGGGCGTGTACGGCGGTTCGGGGCCGCCCTGGTAGTCGCCGCGGCGCTGCATGATGTCGGCGAAGTTGACCCCGGCGGCTTTTACCTCGATGAGGACCTCCCCCTCGCCGGGAGTCGGTCGTTCCGTCTCGGTCAGTTCGAGCACGTCGGCGTCACCGTATCCGGTAACGGTAATCGAGCGCATGGTCGTTCGGAACTGTTCGGCGGCTCGGCGTATGAAGCCCCCGGCTCCCGGCCGGTAGTGTCGGTCTGGCCTATGACACCTCCGCGTTCGTGCCCGTCCCGCCGCTCAAAAACGGGCCGCCTGGAGGGCGAGTTCGATGTGGTTTCTCGGGTTCGAATCGACGGTCGGTCCGTGACCAACGTACATCGTCGACAGCGATCCATCGACCGACGAGAGCAGGTACTCGAGACTGTTTATCAGTGTCTCCCGGTCACCTTCCGGGAGGTCGGTCCGGCCGAACCCGCCGTTTTCGAACACCAGATCGCCGGCGAAGAGAGTTCGGGCGTCCTCGGAGTACAGACAGACGTGATCGTCCTTGTGCCCAGGAGTGTGTAGCGTTACGTAGGTGTGATCGCCGATCCCGATTCGGTCGCCGTCGCCGATCGCGTGATCGACGAGTTCGTGACCGGGGTCAAACCCCCACACGTCGACGTCGAAGGAGTCGACGACCTGCGGGACGTTGCCGATGTGGTCGGGGTGGGTGTGCGTCAACACGACGGCGTCGAGCGAACCGGTTGCGCTTTCGATCCGTTCGACCGCGTCGAAATCGCTGCCGGCGTCGACGAGGACGGTCCTGTCCCCGTCGGCGAGGAACGCGTTGCTGGTGAACGAACGGACGCCCTGTGCGACGTTTCGGACCGTGTTCATACCGGCCATACGCCGACGGTCGGTTTGGGTGTTTTTATCGACCCGAACGCCGGGAGGGTCGAAACACACCAGAGAAACGCGCAGGTTAGCTCGTCACCGATCGGGGAGTCGAGCGGCCGCTTGATCTCGGTCGTCTACTGGCAGTCACCACTGGTGACCGGTCCGGCGGTGAGCAATAACCGTTACAGCGGCCAATCGGTAGAACAGTCCGTCTCAGTCGGCGTGGACGCGGACCCGATCGCTCTCGGCTGACACCGTCGGCGGGGAGCCACCGATCCGGTCGGCGGCGCGTCGGAGGCGGTCGGTCGAAACGCCGGCCTTGTTCGCGGCTGTCGGGAGGTCCAGGGTTCCGCTCTCGTACAGCGTCACCGCGGTCCGCATCGCGTGTTGGTTCATACTCGCTTCGATGTGCGTATGGATAATAATAGTATCGATAGATAATATACCAACCCATGACCTTATATTCCAAACCACATGAAAGACCGTTATATAATGCGTCCGTGCGGTTGCCTCGCTCGCAACGTTTTAGTCCACGCTGCCGTCCGTTCCTGTATGGAGCACGCCGACGAACTGTTGGACGTCCTGTGTGAGAACGCCCGTTACTCGACGGCGGATCTCGCACGCCTCACCGGGCTCTCGGAGTCGGCCGTCGAGGAGACGCTCGCGGAGCTCGAGGCGGAGGGAATCATCCAGGGGTACACCGCCGTCGTTGACTGGGATGCTGTCGGCAGCGACCGCGTCCGGGCCCACGTCGAACTCAACGTCACGCTCGATCGCGAGACCAGCTATCGGGACGTCGCCGAACGGCTCGGCGGCTTCCGAGAGGTCCAGGGCCTCCGGCTCGTCTCCGGGGATTACGACTTCGCGCTCGAGGTCGAGGGCGAGAACATGCGCGAGGTCTCCCGGTTTATAAGCGACAAGGTGGCACCGCTGCCCGAGATCACCCAGACGGTCACCCACTACATCATGGAGACCTACAAGCAGGCCGGACACCGTTTCGACGACGGGGACGACGACGATCGGCTCTCGGTCACACCATGACGTTCGAACCCTCAAATCGCGTCGCCGACGTTCCGCCGTCGGGGATCAGGCGCTTTTTCGAACTTGCCGAAGAGATGGACGACGTCATCTCCCTGGGCGTGGGTGAGCCCGATTTCTCTGCCCCGTGGGGCGCCCGCGAAGCCGCCATCACCTCCCTCGAGATGGGCCGGACCTCCTACACCGCCAACCGCGGCAAACGAGAGCTCCGTCAGGCGATCGCCGCCGACGTCCGCCGGTGGAACCTCGAGTACGACCCCGACGACGAGATACTCGTCACGGCCGGCGCGAGCGAGGCGATCGACCTCGCCTTCCGTGCACTGGTCGACCCCGGCGACACCGTCGCGGTCGCCCAGCCCTGTTACGTCTCCTATACGCCAGGCGTGACCTTCTCGGGCGGCGAGGCCCTCGCCGTCCCGACCCGGGTCGAAGACGAGTTCAAACTCACACCAGAGGTGCTCTCGGCGGCCGGCGCCGAGGACGCTGACTTCCTGATCTACTGTTACCCCAACAACCCGACCGGGGCGACGATGGATCGGGCGGCGCTGGAGGCGGTCGCCGAGTTCTGCCGAACCCACGACATCGCAGTGCTGGCCGACGAGATCTACGCCGATCTCACCTACGACGGCGAACACACGTCGATCGCCGAACTGGACGGTATGCGCGAGCGGACGATCGTGTTCAACGGCTTCTCGAAGGCCTACGCGATGACCGGCCTCCGACTCGGCTACGCGCTGGGCCCCGAGGAACCGATCACAGCGATGAACCGGATCCACCAGTACACGATGCTGTCGGCGCCGACGACGGCGCAACACGCCGCCATCGAGGCCCTCGAGAACTGCCGGGAGGACGTCCTCGAGATGCGCGCCCAGTACGACCGACGCCGGAACTTCGTTCTCTCGCGGTTCTCGGAGATAGGGATCGACTGCTTCGAGGCGACCGGCGCCTTCTACGTCTTCCCCGAGTGCCCCGGCGACGACGCCGAGCGCTTCGCCGAGGAGCTACTGGAGGCCGAGTCGGTCGCGATGGTCCCCGGTGACGCCTTCGGCGCCGGCGGAAGCGGACATCTCCGTGCGTCCTACGCCACCGGCCTCGGAGAGCTCAAGGAGGCGATGGATCGACTCGAGCGGTTCGTCGGTTGATCTCCGGACGCACGAACCGCGCCGACGACGGTCCACGTTCCGACCGTTTCACCGCTCGATTTCTGCGGAATCCTTTTCCAGAGTCCCGCCGTACCCCGCTCCATGTCAACCGGCGACTCCGACGGCGGCGGCTTCGAAACGACGCCGGCATCAGAGCCGCCGGAGGGTGATCCGACCGAGGGTTCGGTCGACGATCAGGAGTCGGACCTGACCGAAGAGATCCCGCCCGTCGTCGCCGGGCGCTACAGCTGGGAGGATTTCAAACGCGAGTATTACTACGACGAGGAGGGCGAACCCCCCGAGGATGAGACGTTCGACCCGGAATCGTATCTGGGCTTTCCGCCGGCGGAAATCGGCGCTCGGTTCGGCGGCGGGGACGACGCCGTCGACGCTCTCGCAGACGTCTTCGAGGAGCGGACCGTCCGCGTCGATCCGGAGCTCGACGAAGACGAGTTCTTCTCCAGCGCCGACGGTACGACGACCGTCGTCAGCCGGTACGACCTCGAACGGGCGGTCCCACAGGAAAAAAAGAGCCACTTCCGGGAGGTCGATCGCTACTGGGTGAACAAACCGTACGCCTTCGTTATCATCTTTCACTCCGAGAAGGAAAACGAGAAGAAGTATTACCTGATCCAGCCGCATCTCACCCCGCTCGAGGCCGAACTCCGGGAGTTCCTCGTCGGCAAGCTGAAAACCGCGATCAAGTATTCGGACGACGAGATAGTCATGCAGGACGGCGAGGACGCCCGAACGGGAGTCATCGAAACGGAGACACACAACCTACTCGAGCGGTACGATCTCTACGCCGACGGCGCACGCCCCGACGACGGGGGGTTCCTCGATCTATTGCGGGACAGCCTCGGGTTCGGGGCCCCTGACGAGGACGAAACGGACGGGACGCCCCGAGAGCTACAGGGGATCGCCGCCCGTCCCGAACCCGCCGTTCTGGAGGAGGGATCGAAGACGCTCACCGAACACCAGATCGAGAAGCTCCTGTATCTGCTCAAACGCGACTTCATCGGGTTCGAACGCATCGACGGGATCAAACACGACATCAACGTCGAGGACATTTCCTGTGACGGCTACAACTCGCCGGTGTTCGTCTATCACTCCGAGTACGAACAGATCATCTCTAACGTCTACCACGGCGAGGAGGAACTCGACGAGTTCGTCGTCAAACTCGCCCAGCGCTCCGGCAAAGGAATCTCGAAACGGAGTCCCCAGGTCGACGCGACGCTACCGGACGGCTCCCGGGCACAGTTGACGCTCGGCCGGGAGGTCTCCGACCACGGGACCAACTACACGATCCGGCAGTTCAAGGACGTCCCCCACACCCCGATCGATCTGATCAACTGGAAGACGTTCTCCCTGGAGGAGATGGCATTCCTGTGGCTCTCGATCGAGAACCAGAAATCGCTCGTCTTCGCCGGCGGGACCGCGTCCGGGAAGACGACGTCGCTCAACGCGGTCTCGCTTTTCATCCCCAGCAAGGCGAAGATCGTCTCCATCGAGGACACCCGCGAGGTCGAACTCCCACAGCGGAACTGGATCGCCAGCGTCACCCGCCCGTCGTTCAGCGACGGGGACAAGGGTGACGTCGACGAGTTCGACCTGCTCGAGGCCGCACTCCGACAGCGCCCCGAATACATCGTCATGGGCGAGATCCGGGGCGAGGAGGGTCGGACGCTGTTTCAGGTCATGTCGACCGGACACACCACACTGACGACGTTTCACGCCGACTCCGTCGGCGAGGTCATCAAACGGTTCACGACCGAGCCGATCAACGTCTCGAAGACGATGTTCACGGCGCTGGATCTCGTCTCAATTCAGACCCAGACCCGGATCAGAGACCGCAAGGTCAGACGGAACAAATCGATCACCGAGATCAACCACTACGATCCCGAAAACGACGAGATCAACGTTCAGGACGTCTTCCAGTGGCAGGCCGAAACCGACCAGTTCCTCCGGATGGGTGATTCGAACACCCTCGACAGCATCGCCTTCGATCGGGGCTGGTCCCGAAACCGACTCGACGAGGAGATCTTCACCCGCGAGCTCGTCCTCGCGTATCTCATCCACGAGGGGCTCAACACCTACACGCAGGTCGCGGCGACGCTACAGGCCTTCATCAACGACGAGGAGACGATTCTCTCGCTGATCGCGACCGACGATCTCGAGCGCTCGCTCGAGGATCTCCGCGAGATGGAGTCGGTCGAAATCGATATCGATCCCGAAAAGGAAGCGCTGGTCCCGCGACCCGACGCGAGCGATGAGATGCTCGAAAAGACGGTCGAGATCCTGGAGAAAGCCGAACCGCTGCTCGAGGAGTATCGCGAAGCGGGGCCGGATGGCGACATCGTCGACGCGCTCGATATCGAACCTGCCGACGACATCGACGTCTTCGGACCCGACCCCGAGCCTGAACCCGAGGCGTCTTCGGAGACGGATCCCTCGGACACCGGGTTCGACTTCCACTCGGGATCGAGTACCGCCGACGGGACGGCAACCCCCGACGGCGGCCCTGACATCCCGACGTTCGACGGGGAGAACGACGCCGATGACCTCCCCGATCTCGGCGATCTCGGCCCGACGGAGGACTCCGACGACTCCGGTGACGGACCGTTCGATCCCGGGGACGACGAGGCGTCATGAGTGTCCGAACAGCCCCGGCGAGATCCGGCACCGACGCGCTTGCCGACGCCTTCTATCCGCTGTATCGGTTTCTCTTCGACGACGACAGCGATTTCGTCGGCAACCTCGAACGGAAACTGGCGGAGGCCCGGATCCCCCAGACGGTCGAGTTGTACCTCTCGAAGGCGCTCGCGCTCGGCGTTCTCGTCGGGATCGCACTGTGGGTCCTCGGAACGGCCCTCGGCTGGCTGCTCGTCACCTTCGTCGTCACCGATCCGCCGATACTGCTCGGGTTACCCCTCCCCGAGCCGTACCTGTCGACGGTCAACGCGCTGAAGCTCCCGTTTTTGATCTTCCTCTCGGGGCTGTTCTTCGGCTCGGTCGGCTTCGCTTCCGGCTTCGGCGGGATGGTCGCAAAGCCGTATCTGGAGGCGGACGCTCGAAAACGCGAGATCAACGTCCTGCTTTCGGATTCGGTGTCGTTCATGTACGCGCTGTCTGTCGGCGGGTTGAACCAGCTCGAAATCCTCGAGGCGATGGCGAAGGCCGACGACACCTACGGCGAGGTGGCAAAGGAGTTCCAGTCGATCGTCCTCGAGACGGAGTATTTCGACACCGACTATCGGACCGCGATCAGAAACCAGGCGATGCAGACCCCCTCCGAGGAGCTCAGTCAGTTCCTCACCGACATGCTCTCGATCATCAACTCCGGGGGAGACATGGAACGGTTCCTCGAAGATCAGAAGGAAAAGCAGATGCGGACCTCGAAACAGGAACAGGAGACCGTCCTTGAGACCCTCGAACTCTTCGGCGAGATGTACATGACGCTGTCGCTGTTCCCGCTACTCCTGATCATCATCCTCGTCATCATGTCGATGCTCGGCGAAGCACAGGACATGCTGCTGTACGGGACGGTTTACGGGCTGATTCCGCTCGTTGGCGTCGGCTTTCTCGTGCTCGTCTCGACGGTCGTCGCCGACGAGGTCGGGAACGGGTATCTGCGGACCGACGGGGAGGTAGCCGACGAATCGAGCGGCATGTTCGATCTCGGATTGATCGAGGCGTATTCGGGCCGATACCCGATCTTCAAGCGGATCAAATCCCGTGAGGGGACCTACGTCACGATCGGGATCCTTCGACAGCCGCACCTGTTCTTCAGAGAGTACCCGCTCGCCGTCCTCGCGATCACGCTTCCGGCCTCGATCGTGTTGGTCGGATTCGCCGTCCTCTCCGGCGTCGCCCCGACGTCGCTTCAGGCGATGATCGACGCGCCGATCAGGGGCACGTTCTTCTGGGTCTATCTCCCGCTGTATCTCAACCTGATCCCGCTGACGGTCTTCTACGAGTGGAACGTTCGCTCGCGGCGTTCGATCACGAATAACCTCTCGGATAGCCTCCGGAAGCTCTCGAGCGCCAACGACACCGGGATGACGCTTCTGGAATCGCTGAAGGTCGTCGCCGACACCTCCTCCGGTCGGCTCGCAAACGAGTTCCGGGTGATGTACGCGAAGGTGAACTACGGGACGAGCCTCCGGACGGCGCTCAGGGAGTTCAACAACAAATACCACATCCCCCGGCTCGCCCGAACTGTCAAACTCATCTCGAAGGCTCAGGAGGCCTCGAGTCAGATCACACAGGTGCTCTCGACGGCCGCACAGGCGTCCGAGAACCAGGACGACATCGAACGCGAGCGGAAATCCCAGACCAGAATGCAGATGGTCATCATCATCATGACCTACGTGACCCTTCTGGGCGTGATGGCGCTTTTGAAAGTCGAGTTCCTCGATACGATGGCCGCACTCGTCGACAGCAGCGGCGACGCCGACGCGCCCGGTGCGGGTGGCGGGTTCGGCGGTGCTCTCGACGTCGACGAACTGACGATGCTGTTTTTCCATGCCGTCACGATTCAGGGGATCATCTCCGGGTTCATCGCCGGCTACATCCGTGAGGTGAGCCTCATGGCCAGCCTGAAGTTCGTCGTCGTGTTGCCGACGCTCGCTCTGGTGGTGTTCATGCTGATATGACCCGAAACCGCGGCCAGACGACGCTGGATTTCGCCGTCGGAGCGAGCGTGTTCCTCCTGACGGTGATCTTCGTCGTCGTGTACGCGCCGACGCTTTTCGATCCCTTCGCGGGCGGGACGGGCACCAAACTCCTCGTCGCGGATCGCGCCGCGACGTCGCTTTCGGGTGATCTCCTCGCGGTTTCGACGGCCGAACCCGGAACGCTCTCAGTGGCCTGCGTCGGTACGTTCTTCGACGCCGATCCGGACGATACTGTGGCCGGAGCGAACTGTGAGACGGCGGCGGATCTGGAGGCGTTCGACGAACTCCTCGCCCTCGACGGTCGGAGCGCGAACGTCACGATCCACGAACTCGACGCGCCGGCCTCGGACCCCGCCAGCCCGGAGTGGACCGGCGATCGGTTGACCCGTTCGAACGACGGTTCGGTGCCGAACGACGTCGCCGTCGCGACGAGAACCGTCTCGATCGAGGGCCAACAGTACCGCCTGACGGTACGGGTGTGGTAAGATGCGGGCACAGGCACACACCCTCGAGGCGTTCGTCGCCGCCGTGCTCATCGTCGGCGGATTGATCTTCGCCACACAGGTGACGGCCGTGACGCCGCTGTCGGCGAGCACGTCGAACCAGCATATCGAGAACCAACAGCAGGCGACCGTCGAGGGGCTGCTCGCGACGGCGGTCGAGGAGGGGGAACTCACCGACGCGACCCTGTACTGGAATACCACCAACGGAACGTTCGAGGGAGCCCCTGAAAACGGCGTTTACGCCGAGCCGCCACCGAACGCGTTCGGAACGGCGCTCGATCGGACGCTCGCACAGAGACAGATCGCGTTCAACGTCGACGTCCGATACGCGCTGGCTGACGGTGGAACGGCCGTCGAGCCGATGATTCGGATGGGCGAGCCGAGCGCCAACGCCGTCGTGGTGACGCGGACGGTCGCCGTCTACAACGCCTCGAGACTCACCGGGGACGAGCCCCGACAGCTACACGAAATCGATGACAACGAAGAAGCCGAATTTTATGCGCCAGATCTCGATGCGTCGGGCCAGCTGTACAACGTGTTCGAGGTGGAGGTGACCGCATGGCGGAAGTAGACGACCGTGGGCAGTTGCTCCTTGTCACCGGAATCCTGCTCGCCGTCGTGTTCGTCGCACTTGCGCTGTTGGTCAACACCGCGATCTACACCGACAACGTGGCGACGCGGGGCGGGGACTCGGCCGGCGAAGCACTCGAATATCAGGCCGGCGTCACCGATTCGGTCGGCGGCCTGATCGACGCCGAAAACGCGGCGGCGGACGACGGTGATTCGTTCGAGGCGATCAACGAAAGCGTCGCGGATGGCGTCTCGGGAATCGACGCCACGATCGAACGGAATCACCTCCGGCGAGCGGCGGCGACGGAGACCCATCTCTCCGGAACCACCGAAGGTCGATTGATACGGGGGGCGAACACGACCGGGTTCGAGAGCTGGCGAGTAAACGCGAGCTCGGCCCGGGGGTTCACGATCGATCTCGACACTGAAAACATGACGGACGGATCCCCATTCCGAATCGATCTCAACGGGACGGAACTCGAAGTGAACAGGACCGGCGGCGAGATCGTCGTCGAAGGAGTGACCGAGAACATCGAGTGTTCGGTTCCTGCAGCCGAGACGGTCCGGTTCGACGTCACCGGCGAACGGATCGGCGGTCAGCCGTGCCGGTTCGGGTGGCCGGAGCTTGACGCCGACAGCCAGATCGCTCTGGGAGACGCGGAACACGGTGCCGGCGAGTACGCGCTGACGATCCGATCGGACGAAGATCTCGCATCGCTCCCCTCGAACACGACACGGGCTGTTTACAGCGCGGACGTCGAACTCCGTCTCGACGCGCCGGATCTCCACTACCGAACGACGGTGCGCGTAGCGCCGGGTGAACCCGATGTATGACGACGACCGGGCCGTCTCGGTGACGGTCGGCTACGTGTTGAACTTCGCCATCGCGGCGCTTTTGATCTCCGGGATACTCATCGCTGGCGGCAGCCTCATCGAAAGCCAGACGGAGCAGGTCACGACGGACGAACTATCGGTGATCGGCAATCAACTTGCGGACGAGATATCGAGCGCCGACCGGCTGGTTCGAGCCGGCGACGCCTCGACGCTGTCGATCCGGGGCGAACTCCCCCGACGAACGGCCGCCGGCGGATACACGGTCGAAATAGAGCTCGATGAAAACAGCGATCGGGGGACGATCGAACTCCGGACGGCGGACCCGGCGGTAACTGTGAGAGTGCCGTTCCGATCCCGAACGGGGATCGAAGCGGAGTCGGTGACCGGTGGACCGGTGTCGATCGAATACGACGCCGCCGAGGAACGCCTGGTGGTGATCCCGGCATGACGGACCGTGCCGTCAGCGACATCGTCGGCTACGTGCTGGTCTTTTCACTGATCGTCGCCACCGTCGGGGTCGTCACGACGGTCGGATTCGCCACGCTCGAGGACAGACAGAGCGCCGAACGGATCAACAACGTCGAGCGGGCGTTCGACGTGTTCGCGACCAACGTCGAGGACGTCTACCGCGAGGGCGCGCCGAGCCGGGCGACCGAGATGCGGCTCGCCGGCGGGGAGATACAGCACGGCGACGCGATCACTGTCACGATCGAAGCCGACGGGAAGAACGTGACTGCCTCTCCCCGGCCGTTCATCTACGCGGACGGCGAGAGCGAGATCATCTACGTGGCCGGCGCGGTGATCCGTTCCGAGCCCGACTCGGCGGTCATGCTCCGGGAACCACCGTTCCAGGTCCGATCCGCGGTGGGGACGTTCCCACTCGTCGAAACGTTCCGGACGTCGGGGCCCTCGACGGTCTCGGTCGATGGGACTGTCCGCGTCACCAGTACCGCCCGCGGGGTCAACACGACCGTTCCCGAGTCGTTCACCGGATCAGACGTCTCGATAACCGTCGAATCGCCCCGAAGCGACGCGTGGGCCCGATATTTCGAGTCACACGACGGTGTCAGTAACGTCACTCACGACGAAGCGGCGGGGAGTGTTACGGCCGAGATCGACGCCGATCGGGTCGAAGCCCCGCGGTTTGGGGTTCGGTTGCGGTTCTCCGGATAACGGTCGGTCAGTCGAACTCGACTTCGATCTCGTTCTCGGAGACGTGCAGATACGTAAGTGGACGGCTCCCCGTAACGACCTGGTAATCGTCGAGTTCGTCGGCAGTCGTGAACTCCGGCGGCTGGCCGCTGAGGTCGACCGTCTCGCCGATGAGCACGCCCCTCACGTCCGTGTTCCCGTTGACGTCGATGGTCGACCCCGGCGCGTACATGACGCCTGTGAACTGGACGTTCCCGCTGAGGTCGACCGAATCCGCGTCGCTGTGTACCAGCACAGAGAACTTGTCGGCGCTTCCATCGGTGTTGAGCTCCCGGGGGTTCGTGGTGACGTCACCGCGAACGTACAGCGTCACACTCCCGCCACCGGTTATGTTGATGTCGCTGTCGAGATTCAAGTTCCCGTCGATGACCGCGGTGATGTCCTCACCGCCGGTCTCGAAGGTCACATCCTCGCCGAAGTTGTAATCGTCGGGGGACCAGTACATCTCTTCTCCGGATGGCCCGATCCGTTCCTCGCCGGTCGGGAACTCTTCACAGCTGTTCTCCTGGCACTCTTGGATCCGGTTTTCGACCTCGGGGCTGACGGACGGGGCAGTCGTGTCCTCTTCCCAGTCCTCGGGGACGTCGCTGTTCGAGGTTCCGGGATCGATCGCCTTCGCCCTGACCGGTCTGTCGGAGCCGACCTGGAAGGGGACTGTGAGATCGACCTCGATCGTGTTGGGATCACCCTCCGAACACTGCTTTTCGATGATCCCCTGCGAGCGCTCTCTGAAGAACGTCTCCCAGCCCGCACAGTATCGGCTTTCGACGCGGACGAGAACCGTCCCCTCATCGAGCGGGTTCGTCCGACTGTCGTTACCCCGAATCGGAAACCATCCCTGCGGTTCGGATCCGGTCCGTACCGTTCCCCGGACGTCGCCGCTCGCTCGACCTTCACCGGAGACGGTCATGATCGGGAACGTGAGCGTTTCGAGCCGGTAATGGTACTCCGGCGGCGAGATCATCCGACTGTGACTGCCCTGTCGTTCCCAGACACCGCCGCCTTGGTAGGCGATCTCCCGATCGTTGGACTCGTAGACGATCGCACCGAGCGACGTGCTGTTGAGCTCTTCGAGTTCGGATTGGCCGGTTCGGCTGGTGAGCAACGTGACCTGTCCGCTGTCCGGCTCGATCCGGATGTCTCCCTGTGAAAGCCGCCCCATCGCGAACCGTTGATCGCCCGCCTCGCCGAGGCCGACGAGGCTCGCTTTCGAGCTGAACTGCGCCATCGCGTTCTCCGTCTGTGATCGTTCGGCATCCCCTCGCGTGTCGCTGAGGACGGTCCCACCGGCCAGAAACAGCGCCGTCACTGCGGTTACCGTGATACCGAGCAACAGTATCACCCCGACCGGACTGGAGACGCCGCGATCGCTCATTCGGGATTCTTGGCCCTCCCGAGACATCAAAGGTTGGCCCGACTCAGCCTTCGATTCTCCGTCCCGCTATATACGCCCGCGAGATTGAAGGGGCTGGGGTCTGTGTAGCCGATATGGATCTCGATACCGACGAGCTCTTGGCGTCGCTGACACCGCGCGAGGAGAACTCCGCCATCAAGACCTACCAGAACACCGTTTCGGTCGCCTGTCCGGCCTGTGAGGAACCCTTCGACGACCTCGTCGTCTGCAAGCAGAACCCGACGAGTCTCAACCTCTCGAAACAGCTCGATCTCTGTGTCGGCGTCGAGGACGAACGGGCGTTCATCTTTACCCACAAGCCCTGATCCGTATAGCTCACTCGGCGTCGGCCCACGGGCCGATCCCGAACAGTCGACCGAGCGCCCACCCGAACAGAAGCGGCGTTACGATCACCAGCCCGCCGATCCCCACGTACCGGACCGGCGGCGGCTGCAACGCCAGATAGAGGAGGTAAATCGAGCCGATGATCGGCCACGCGGTCCGGAGTACGGACCAAACCCGTTCGAGCATAGCGGTTTCTCGGCCGGAGAAGTCGTCAACGTTCCGAAAACAGACGACGTCGGCAGTTCGGTCGTGGTACCGAACGCGAACCCTTATTGCCGCCAGCAGCGCCGCAGCGAGCGACTCTCCGGGATCAATACGGATACTGTCTCGGGCTCAGCCGGAAGGTGAGGAACTGTCGCTCGTCGAGAGATTCGCCACGTCCCGTTCTGCCGGGAACCGACACCGCATCAACTTTTATGATCCAATATAGCGAAGCGGTCCCATGGACACCGCACGGAAGATCGGACTCGTGGGGCTGGGGATCGTTCTTTTCGTGTCTCTCCTTGCGGCCAACGGGGCGGTCGCGCTCGACCGGACCGCCCTGGATTCGGAGTACGCGAAGGACAAAGCGGCGGAGGCGGGGCTGTATGAGACTTTCGCCGAGGAGCTCCGCCAGGATGTCGTCGGTGACGAGCCGACGGATGATCCCGAGTGGCCGCTGGAACGGACACCGGACGAACACCTGGAGTCGGCGCTCACCGACGAGTACGTCCGATCGCAAGGTGAGACCAACATCGATGCGATCTACGTGTACCTCCACGGCGAGACCGACGAAATCAGCGTCGAGTTCGAGACCGATCCGCTCAAAGAATCGGTCCTCGAAGGGGTCGAATCGGATACCGAGACGCTCGAACTCGGGGCGGTCATGCCGTCGCCCGACGAGATCGAGAGAGTCCCCGACGAGGCCGGTATCGAGGCGATGGCCGAGGACCGAACGACGTTCGAGGACGCACGCGCCCAGTTCCGTGCCGATCGAAAGGAGGAGATACAGGAGGAAACCGAGCGGGAACTGAGCGACGAAGAGCTAGAACAGCGCCTCGATGAGTCGATGGACGATATCCGTGCGGGAATGCTCGATCAGCTGGACGCCGAGCTCGACGGCGAGTTCGAGGGAACGGAAGCGCCGCTCGAAGAGCCCGTTCGAACGCTACAGACGGCTCGGATCGACGCCCTGACGGGCGATATCACGTACGAAGAGTACGCCGAAACCGTCGAAACGGCACGGACGGATCTCGAAGACGCTTTCCTCGAGGTCTTCGAAACCGAACTCGACGAGGAACTCCCCGGAACGGTCGACTTCACCGAGGAGTTCGGCGAGGAAGAGACCGAGGCGCTCGAAACAGCACAGACGGGCGTCTCGACCGTCAGTACACTCGCTATCGCGCTACCGATCTTCGTCTTGCTGCTCGTCGGCTCGATCGGCTATCTCGCCCCGAGATCGATCGCCGCGATCGAGGTCGGGACCGTCTCGCTTCTCGCTGGCGTCATCGGGATCGTCGGTTCCGTCGTTGCGACCGGGCAGCTCCGGGCGGTCTTCGATCCGGCGGACTCACCGCCCGCGATGGGCGAGTTCATGCTCTCGTTCGTCGCCGGAATCCTGAGCGCGGTGACGTGGCAATCGGCGTTCCTCGCGACGGTCGGTGTCATCGCGCTCGCTGTCGGGTTGGCGATCCGGTGGGAGTATCTGTAAAGCGCTCTCGACGGCTCCGGTCGTACCGTCCCGTGAGTTTATAAAAGATGAAGCGGCCAACCCCCGGCACAGACGATGGACGCGATACGGTCGGTATTCCGACGGCTCGGTGTGGAATCGGTCGACGCGATGGCTCCGAACGAGCGATATGCGGTCCCCGTGGGTTCCGATACACGGCTCGTTTTCGAGAAAGTGGGGCCAGCCCGACTCAGCGTCACCCATCGAGACATCCGGATGCGTGACGATCTAGATAGCGAACTGTCGGACGAGACTCGGGATGACAGAGCGCCGGACGCCGATCGACGGAGAACGGAGATCGTCTACCGCATCGAGGGCGACGTCTGGATCCCGATCGAATACACGAAACCGCCCGCTGTCCACAGACACGACGTGACCGGGTTAGAGAGCGTGCCCGGGTTCGGTTTCGAAGACAGATCCGACATCCGCCTGAAGCCGGAGGGAATTTAACCGCGGTGGATCATGATTGTGGACGACAATGACGGATACGCTACGGATACTGATCGACCAGGATGTAAAGCCTCGGGCGGTGCTCTCCGAATCGCTCGAACGCGAAGCGGACGTGACCGTCGCCGGCGAACTCGACGAAGACGGTCTGATCGGGGCGCTCGAGGGGATCGACGTACTCGTGACGACCTCCCGGCTGAAGGTGACTCGGCGTGTCCTCTCGGAGACGGGACTTCCCATGGTCGCGAAGGTCGGCACCGGGATCGACAACGTCGACCTCGCGGCGGCGGCCGATCTCGGGACGACGGTCGTCTACACGCCCGGACTGAACGCGCTGTCGGTCGCCGAACACGCCGTGACGCTTCTGCTCGCGGTCCGTCGCAACCTGCGACCGGGCCGGATGGCGATCGAGAACGGGAACTGGCGTGACGAGGTCCCGAGTGCGACCCCCGTGACCGATACCACCTGCGGGCTCGTCGGGTTCGGGAACGTCGGCAGTCGGATCGCCCGGCTACTCGACGGGTTCGACGCCGAGATTCTGGCGTACGATCCGTACGTCCACGATATCGACACGGATCTCACGGGAGCCGAACTCGTCGATTTCGAGACGCTGCTCGAATCCGTCGACTCGCTCGTCGTCGCCGCCGAACTCACGGCCGAAACTCGGGGGATGATCGACGCTGCGGCGCTCGAACGGCTCCCCTCGGATGCCGTTCTCGTGAACGCGACCCGCGGACCGATCGTCGAAACCGACGCGCTGGTCGACGCGCTCGAAGCGGGTGAGATCGCCGGTGCCGGGTTGGACGTCTACGAGGAGGAGCCACTCGGTCCGGGTTCGCCGCTGCTCTCGTTCGAGCAAGTCGTGACGACGCCGCACACGGCGGGGTCGTCGATCCGCGCCCGTTCGGCCATCGTCGAGACGCTCGCGAACCTCATCGACGATCATTTCGCCGACGAACCGCTTCCGGGACGGTTCGTCGCTGCCCGTCCGGGCGAGGTCTGTCTCTCCAGGTCGGGGGAGTGAGACACGCTGTCCCTGTCGGGAAATGACGATCGCGCCTGGACAGTAACCGAACATATTTCATGATACATAACGAACGGCTCGTAAGCATGCCGGACGGCCCACTAGACGGAAGCTTCGAACCGTACGTCCGGATCCCGGATCGGTTCTCGAGACCGCCACGACGGAACGTCCACCGGTCGGTCGTTCGGATCACAGATTGATATGGAACGATCGATTCGCGTCCTTCACGTCGATGACGAACCCGGCTTTGCGGATATGGCAGCCACGTTTCTGGAGCGTGAGACGGGACGGATCGACGTCGAGTCTGTGACGTCCGCCTCCGAAGCGCTCGAACGACTCGCCGGCGAGTCGTTCGACTGTATCGTCTCGGACTACGATATGCCCGAACGAAACGGCATCGAGTTCCTTGAAGCCGTTCGGGAGACATACCCCGATCTCCCCTTCATTCTCTACACCGGGAAAGGCTCCGAAGAGATCGCCAGCGAGGCGATTTCGGCCGGCGTCACCGATTATCTCGGCAAAGGGGCCGGTACCAGTCAGTACACCGTACTGGCAAACCGGATCGAAAACGCCGTCGCCCAGTACCGGGCCGAGTCGTCGCTGGCGGAGACACGACACCGATACCAGCGCCTGATCGAGGAGTCCTCGGACGTCTTCACCGTCCTCGATCGCGAGGGATACTTCGATTACGTGAGTCCCTCCGTGGAGCGCGTCCTCGGGTATCGATCGGAGGAGCTCCTCGGCGATCCGGCGATTCATTACGTTCATCCTGCCGATCGTGAGGCCATCCTCGCGGAGTTCGAGGCGCTGCTTTCGTACCCGGACTCTCAGTTGGCGGCCGAACTCCGCTTTGAGAACACCGACGGGGAGTGGCGGTGGGTCGAGATCCGTGGTCGGAACCTCCTCGACGATCGGGCGATCGGCGGGATCGTCATTTACACCCGAGATATCACGGAGCGAAAGCGGCAGGAGCGGGTCGTAAAACAGCTCCACGACGCGACCCGATCCCTGCTCCGGGCCGAAACGGAGCAGGAAGCCGCCGAAAAGGTCGGCGAGGCCGCGAAAACCGTTCTGGGATACTCGAACAACATCATTCGTCTGCTTTCGGAGGACGGGACTCGGCTCGAGCCCGTCGCACTGGTCAGTAAAGATCTCCCTTCCGACCTTTCGGCACGCCCGACATACGAGGTCGGTGAGGAAACGGCCGGCCTCGCGTTCGAGCGCGGTGAACCGATCATCTACGACGACGTCACCGAGCTTTCGGACGACAAACGGCGCGATGGTGCGCGTGCAGGGGCCTACCTCCCGATCGGCGAACACGGCGTCCTTACGATCACCGAGTTCGAGCCGGCCGTGTTCGACGAAACCGACATCCAACTGGCGTCGATCCTCACCGCTAACGCGGCAACCGCCTTCGACCGGATCATCCACCAGCGCGAACAGCAAGCCCGACTCGAGATGCTGACAGAGATAAACGAACGGACGACCCGCCTGTTCCGTGCTGACTCCCCCGAAGAGATCTGTACTATCGCCGCCGAGGCCGCGCGCGATATTCTCGGCTATCCGAACATCGTCGTTCGGTTGCTCGATGAAGACCGGGGGATGCTGGTTCCGGTCGCGGTCACGGAGCAGGCGAGACAGCGATACGGCGACCGTCCCGATTACCCGATCGGAAAGGGGGTTTCGGGTCGGGCCTACGAGAGAGACGAGGTGCTGACCTACGAGGACGTCCGTTCGATCGACGACGACTACTTCCCACGGGGTGCAAAAGGGTCGATCTCGCTCCCGATCGGCGAGTACGGAACGATCACCATCGCCGAGGAGGGCTCGAACGAGTTCGACAAGTCGGATATCGAACTCGCCCGACTGCTCGTGGCGGCGACGGAAGCCGCCCTCTACCGCGTTCGTCAACAGGAGACGGTCGAACGACAAAACGAACGGCTCGATCAGTTCACGTCGGTTGTCTCGCACGATCTCCGAAACCCGCTAAGCGTCGCCACCGGTCGGCTGAAGCTGGCACGGGAGGAGTGTGACAGCGAGCATCTGCCCCACGTCGAGGACGCGCTCGAACGGATGGAGACGCTGATCGAGGATCTGCTCACGCTCGCACGGGGCGACCGAACGGTAAATCCGGAACCGGTATCGCTGTCCGCAGTCGCCGAAAGCAGCTGGGCGAACGTCGGGACACCGAACGGAACGCTCGTCACTGACGTGGACCGGGGTATCGAGGCCGACGAAAGTCGCCTGAAACAGCTCCTCGAGAACCTGATCCACAACAGCTTCGAGCACGGCCGCCCGGACGGTAACGGACCGATGACCGTCACGGTCGGGTTACTCGAAGACGGGTTCTACGTGGCCGACGATGGGGCCGGACTCCCCGGAAGCGACCGGGATCGGCTCTTCGAGGTCGGCTTTTCCACCCGCCCGGGCGGTGGCGGTTTCGGGCTGGGTATCGTGGAGAAGATCGTCGATGCTCACGGCTGGACGATCGAGGCGACAGATGGCGTCGATGGCGGCGCCCGCTTCGAGATCAGGGGCGTCGAGTTCGTCGACGTGTAGCGCCGATCGGCGGCGCTGTCCCGATGCTACTCGCCGTGATCGATCGCCTCAAGCATTGAGAACACGTGCGAACGCTCCTCTTCCTGAAGACGGGTCGGGTATCCGCCGATACCGACGACGAGATCGTCGCCTGATTCGACCGCCTCCGTGATGTGGAGCGTGAGATCGATCGAGATCGACTCACCGACGAGATCGGCTTCCCCCTCGAACTCCACGACTGTCGTCGATTCGCCGGTGACCGTGGCCGACTCCTCGCCGACCTGCTCTATATCGTCGAGCCCGTCGTACCGATCCTGAACCATCTCCGCGAGCTCCTCGCTGTCCATATCGGCGACCGGGTTGAACGTCTGTCCGAGCACACTGACCTGCGGTGTCGTGAGTGCGGTAAAGACGGCTGCTCGAATCCGCTCGTCCGTCGGTAATCCGATCTCTCCCAACTCGATCGCCTTGTCGTATTCGGCCTGCCAGTTCCTGACGACGACGTCCTGAGATTGCCCCGCCGCCTCGAACGTTCGCTCGGTGACGACCTCCTCGATCTCGTGTTCTTCGTACCCCGTTTCCTCCAGGACGGATCCCGGTACTGACGCCTGCTCGGCGCTGAACTCCATCGGCTCGTCCCCGACGAACGGGAGTCCATCGGTACAGCCTGCCGTGCTCACTGCAACTGCGCTCGCGCCGACTGCCAGCAGCGACCGTCTCGTGTGTGTTGTCATTGTTTGGTTGGTGTGTATCGGTGTTCGGACGGATCGTAACCGTGTTTGTTCCGAACTGTCTTCACGTGTGGGTATATATCTGTTCACGAGGGCCGTTTCCTGCTCAGCTATCCGAGCCCGGGCGCCCCGGTGCCGATCGCTCCGACGATCCAGAGCGCGCCCAGAACGATCGCGCCGATCACGACGAGCTTCCAGGCGAGCCCGATCACGACCCGGGCGATCACGAGGACCAGCACGATCACGAGCAACGCTCCGATGAGAAACGCGCTCGGGCCGACGAACAACGGCGGCAGTGTCGCGAGGCCGGGGATCATTCCTCCTCCCCGGTTTCGTATTCGACGGTGATGCCCTGCGCGACCGGCTGCAGCACGTATCCGCCGGCCTGTCCGCGCTGGACGGGCGTGAAATCACCCGTGAAAACGGTCCGGGTATCCTCGCGGATCTCGAAGGGCTCGTTGAACGTCAGTGGGGCCTCGCCGGGCACCTCGACAGTCGCATCCGAGCCGTCCTCGAGCGTCGCATCGACCCCGTCGATGTCCAGCTGGAGAAACTCGTACTCCGCGATCTCGAGGTCACGCTCGTCGACTAACTGGGTGTTCTCGCCCTGGAGTTCGACCAGATCGGCCTCCTGGGGGTCGTCGTACTCGTAGTACTCTCGATCTGCGGGCTCTTCGTCCTCCTCGTCGCCGGCGTCAGCCCCCTCCGGGCCGAGCCACATGCCGACGATCGTGACGATACACGATTCGAAGTCGGCGATATCCCCTGGCTGGTCCGTTACCTGCGTTGCGAGCGTTCCGGCCGAGTCGTCGCCGGTACACCCGGCGAGTCCGACCATCCCCGCCGTTGCTGTGCCTGTCGCTGCGATGTAGGTCCGTCGATCGATGTCCGTATTGTTGTTTTTCATAGTTTCTCTGTTGTGTGTTGTGCGATGGAACGAATAGTTGGTTGTAAAGTGTTTATATCTGCGTTATTACAGACTGTCACTGTTCTCGTATCCAGCGTCATCACCTGAAACCAGTTCGTTCAGTGACAGACCAAACGACTTCACCGAATCGTCCAGGAACGACTCGATACGGTCGTGGATCGCATGGACGTGATCGGGTACCGCACTGGGGAGCCCATCGCTCGGTCCGACTGCGCCGGGACGGTCCTCGGTGGCGGCATCAGCACCGGGGGCGTCCGCGCGATCGCCGACCCCCTCGGTTTCGTTCACGTCTGATTCATCCCCGACGTGCTCCGGGACGGGATCGTCCGCGTGCGTGTTGTCTGCCGGTGCGTCCGCGGGTGTGGCTGCACCGAGGCCGGCAAGACCGCCGACGAGCAGTACACCCACAACGCCGATCGTGAGTAGTCTGGTTCCGTTCATTGCAATCGCTCCTCGAAGCGGGAGCCTCATAATGGGGTCACTCCCTCAACCAGAGTTTGCCCGCTTGAGCGACTCTAAGCCCGATTTAACCCGATTTAATCCGATTATTGCCCGAAAAGAGTTCCTTCTGCGCTGACGGTGAACTGTTCCGGTACGTTTCGATCTCCAGTTCGTCGACGGCGCCGAAGTAAGCGGTCCCAATAGCGAGCGGGACGCCGGGAGTATGTGCTATCGAGCGATGCAGACGTCGCTCCTGCTTATATAAAACCCCGCGCCGCCCGGCGAGCGATCTGCAAGTGCTTCACGGATGGATCCGCTGAGGTTTCGTCACTCCGGATGAAACGATCGGTCCAAAACGGACTCGCCGGGACTGAGCGAAGCCGAAGGCTTCGCGAGGGTCGGCGAGGCCATTGACTGAGCGAGCATAGCGAGCGAAGGAAATGGACTCGCCGGGATTTGAACCCGGGGCCTCTCCCATGCCAAGGGAGTGATCTACCGCTGATCTACGAGCCCGCAGTCGCATCAGTTAGTATCCCGAGACGATTCATAAACCCATCGAAGCGACACCCCGTGTGCGAGATTTCCGCACGGAATTCAATCGCAGTTGGGAAAGCACAACTCGAACGGGGAACGGGTCGGTCTCCGTTAAAGTCAAACACCTTCGGCGGGAAACTGAAACTCATGAGCACGGAACAGGAACAGCGAACCATCCGGTGTCTCGTGGCGAAGGTCGGCCTCGACGGCCACGACCGGGGCGCACACGTCATCGCACGGGCGTTCCGCGACGCCGGGTTCGAGGTCATCTACTCGGGACTGCACAAATCGCCGGACGACATCGTTCAGGCGGCCGTCCAGGAGGACGTCGACGTTCTCGGGATCTCGATCCTTTCGGGGGCCCACGACACCCTGGTCCCCAAGGTGATGGAGGGGCTCAAGGAGTACGACGCCTTCGACGACACGCTCGTTCTCCTCGGCGGGATCATCCCGGAGGACGACCGCCCGGAGCTTTACGAGGCCGGCGTCGCGGCGATCTTCGGCCCCGGGTCGACGATGCAGGAGACGATCGACTTCGTCCGAGAGAACGCACCGGACCGATAGATGTCGGTCGAGGACACGCTCATTGACGACCTGCTGGCGGGCAAACACCGGGCGCTCGCGCGTGTGATTACCAAAATCGAGAACCGATCGCCGGGGTATCGGGATCTCGTCTCGCAGCTACACACCCACACCGGCGATGCGGAGGTCATCGGGATTACGGGCTCGCCGGGGGCGGGAAAGTCGACGCTCGTCGACAAGATGGCCGCGACCTACCGCGAACGCGGCGAGACCGTCGGCGTGATCGCGATCGACCCCTCCTCGCCCTTTACCGGCGGGGCGGTGCTCGGCGACCGGATCCGGATGGCCTCGAACGTCGGCGACATGGACGTCTTCTTCCGATCCATGTCGGCCCGTGGCTCGCTTGGAGGCCTCTCGACCGCGACGACGGACGCGGTCAAGGCTCTGGACGCCTTCGGCAAGGACAAGATCATCGTCGAGACGGTCGGGGCGGGGCAAAACGAGATCGAGATCGTCAAGACCGCCGACACCGTCTCCGTACTGGTTCCGCCCGGCTCCGGCGACGACGTCCAGATGCTGAAGGCCGGAATCCTCGAGATCGCCGACATCCTCGTGGTCAACAAGGCCGACATGGACGGCGCCGACCGGACGGTGATGGAGCTCCGCGAGATGGTCCGGATGCGCGATGACTCGCCGATGGCCGGTCACCACGGTGCCGACGCCCTCACCGGCAATAACGACGCCGACGAAAAGCGGACGGGCTGGGAGCCAAAGATCGTCGAGACGGTCGCCAAGACCGGCGAGGGGGTCGACGAGTTCCTCGAGACGATCGCCGACCACGTCGATTGGCTGGCCGAAAGCGGCGAACTCGACGCCCACACCAGAAAGCGCTACGAGGCGGAGATCAAGACGCTCCTCCGGGAGGACACCGCGTCGCTGCTCGAGGAGGAACTCGAGGCCCGCGGCGGGCTCGAACCGTTTCTCGACCGGGTGCTCGATCGGGAGACCGACCCGTACTCGGTCGCCGACGAACTCGTCGCGCCGATCGAGGCGTGCGTCCGGGAGCGTCGGAAAGACTGATTTCGGCCGATCTCCAAACTCCGGGACGACTGGTCTCAGACGGTCTTCCGGACGATCTTCACCGGCGGCAGGCTCAAACGTCGCCAACACGAATGTTCGTACATGAAGCGGACACGACGCCTCCTGGGTCTCGCCGCCGGTCTCGGGACGGCAGCGGCTCTGAACCAGGTTCTCCGTGTCGATACCGAGCCCGACCCACCGCTCGGTCGGTCGTACGAGACCTACCACTGGTGGGGGTTCGACGTCGCCTACACCACGGCCGGCGACCCCTCGAACCCGGATATTTTGCTCTGTCACGGGATCCACGCGGCCGGATCGAGCGCCGAGTTTCGGTACGTCGTCGACGCCCTCGCGGAGACACACCACGTTATCGTTCCGGATCTCCCTGGATTCGGCGCCTCGGATCGGCTGTCGATCGATTACGACGGCGATCTGTACGTCGACTTCATCGGCGATTTCATCCGTGACAGAACCGACAGGCCGACAGTCGTCGCGTCGTCGCTGTCGGGTGCGTACGCGGTCGCGGCGGCCGACCGATACGAGATCGACCCCGCCCGATTCGTCCTGATCTGTCCGACGGCGACGACGGTTCCGAGCCGCCGCGGCTGGCTTCGATCCCTCGTTCGGGTACCGATCCTCGGCGAAATGGCCCACAACACGCTCGTTTCGAGGCCCGCGATCCGGTATTTCCTCGCCGATCACGGCGTCGCGAACCCCGCCGCCATCACCGACGAGTGGGTCGCCGACGACTGGGCGAACGCACATCGACCCGGAGCGCGCTTCGTGACAGCGTCGTTTCTCGGCGGTTTTCTCGACCTCGAGTGCGACCTCGGTACACTCCTCGAGGGGATCGACGTGCCGACGACCCTGATCTGGGGTACCGACGCGACGCGTCCGACCCGGGCGGCCGGCAGGGAACTCGCCGAACGCGGCGGCTGTCGGCTCGTCGTCTTCGGGAACGCGAAGCTGTTGCCGCACGCTGAACATCCCGAAGCGTTCGTGAGGACGCTCCGCTGGATCGTCGGGCGGGATCAGGAAAGCTCGATCGAAACCGGGGTCGTCGACGGCGGTCCCTGATCGAGCAGTCGCTCGATCGCGTCCAGTTCCGCCTCCAGTGTCTTCTCGTCGCCTTCCGAAAGCGCCTTGCGGGCCCGTCCGACCCGGTCCCGGGCGGCACCGACGGCTTCACCCTGGTCGCGGGCCCACTCGCCCGTGAGCTCGTGACCCAGCCAGTCGCCGAGCAGCTCGACGAAGGCCCGTTCCCAGGCGGTGAACTCGGTCCGATCGCTCCGGTCACAGAAACAGAGCGTCCCGTAGCGACGCCCCCCGACGTACACGGGGGTCCCGATGTACGAGGAAAACCCCTCCTCGTCGTCGGCCTCCGGCCCCGCCGCGACGGCGACGATCCCGCCGCCGTCGACGGTCAGATCACCGATGTCGTCCGAGAGGGGGACTCCCTTTGCGGTATCGAACGGGAGTGTCCCGTCGACGCTTTCGACGAGTATCTCGACCCCGCCGTCCGAACGGCTCACCAGCGCACCGTACTCGACTTCGAGCGTCTCGCGGCCGAGCTTCAGAAGCTCCTCGATCGGCGTCGAGACGCTGTCGATGACCGTCCGTGCGAGCTGTCGCAGCGCGGACTCGCGACGCTGGACCGCTTCTTCGGCGCGATACCGGGCGGCGACGTTCTCGATTCGGTTCGCGAGCACCTGCCATTGATCGGCGCCCCGACGTTTCCGGAAGTAATCCGTCACGCCCGCCGACACCGCCTCGCTCGCGATCTCCTCGCTGCCGCGGGCGGTGAACAATATAAAGGGGAGATCGGCGTCCATCTCCCGGACGTATCGCAGCAGCTCCAGTCCGGTCATCTGCGGCATGTGATAATCGCTGACGACACAGTCGATCCCGCCGGACTCGACGGCTTCGAGCGCGTCGTTCGGGTCGGTTTCGATCCGGATCGAGAACTCCTCGTGGAGATCGCCTAGCTGGTTGGCCATGAGGTCGGCCAGGGAGGGATCGTCATCGACGAGCAGTACACGAGTGGGACCAGCCATACCCAGAATCGATCGTACAGAGGGTTAATCTTTCCCCCCAATTCACTGATGAGAACGACCCGTCGTTTCGGAGCGCATAGCGGTATCGCTCCCCGGAGCTCTCTCAGACGTATCGTTCCTCGCTCCAGGGGTTTGCGCTTTCGGAGTATCCCCGCTGTTCCCAGTAGCCGCGTTTCGGTTCACTCAGTATTTCGATCCCGGAGAGCCACTTCGCCCCTTTATAAGCGTACTTGTGCGGCGTCACGACCCTGAGCGGTCCGCCGTGTTCTCCGGAGAGGGGCTCCCCGTCGAGTTCCCACGCCAGCAGAACGCCCTCGTGGAGACAGTCCGAGAGCGGCAGGTCGGTCGTGTAGCCGTCGTGTGCGTGAAAGAGAACGTGTGTGGCGTCCTCGTCGATCCCGACGCGCTCGGCGAGCGTCGGGAAGGGGACCCCCCGGAACCGACAATCGAACCGCGACCAGCCCGTCACACAGTGGAAGTCCTGTCGCTGGAGCTCGTCGTCGAACGTCTGTAGCTCGGTGAGCGAGCAGCTCAGTTCGGTATCGACCGCCCCCCACACGTCGAGTGACGCTTCGGTCGGAACCGACGGCACGTCGCCTTTCGAGAGCACGGGAAACCGGTCAGTTTCCCGCTGTCCGGGCGGCAGCCGCTCGCCGTCGAACGAGTCGTGGATATCCGTTAGATCGCGCATACCTCCGAAACGCTCCGACAACGTGTAGAGCTGTCGCTCCGGTGTGGCGTTCGGATGTCCGAAGACGGTGTTTCCGCTGACTCGTCCGAGACCGGAACAATATTTGATTTAACAAAAGAATACCTGCGTAACTTGAAAATGAAAGTCATATTTGCCCGGATTTGATTTTCCACGTGGCGAAAAAAGCCCCGACAGGATTAAATACCCCATCCCCGAAAGCGGAACTGTCCCGATGCCGAAGGTTCAACTCACTGTTCCGGAGCACCTCGAGATGCAGATCGCACAACTCGTCGAGGAAGGCGAGTTCGTAAACCGGGAAGAGGCGATCGAAGAGCTACTCTCGACCGGGCTCCGGGCTTACAAGACGAGCGGTCCGATGGAGGACGAAGAGCCGGCCGGCTTCGAGGAAGACGGCATGATGGGCCACGACGACGAGTACGTCTTCTGACGCTCTCGATCCCCCGTCTACCCCTGTTTCGATACCCGGATCGGCAACCGCTTCGTCTCCCTCCAACGACACGATCGGTCGAATAGGCGCGTATGCGGCTCCCTACCGCACAAACGTTAAGCAGCCAGTTGTATTATTGATTGACATGCACAAAGAGGAGCTACTCGAGTTACACGCCAAAATGGTGTCCATCACGGAGCATTTCCGCGGTATGGAGGGCATCGACAGTTCGGTGTTCGACCCCTACGACGAACTGGACGTGACTCCAGACGACGTCCACAAATCGAAAAGTGAACACAAACACGCCGTCTTCGTCCTCGGCAACGCCCTGGCGAACGTCATGGCCGAAGACGAGTTCTCCGACGCTGGCCGGATCGGAAAGCGGATGGAAGAACTCGCCGAGGACGCCGAATCGAAGCTCTGAAACGGACTGGCGGTCGTCGGTAAACGATTACAGCGACCCCTGAGAGAGCCCCCTCCCCGATTGACGAACACGTAACCTAAGACGGTGGGGCCCAAACGACCGGTAATGGAATCGCTGCGGAGCGACGAGACGGCCCCGACGTCCGTCGGGGTAGTCAGTCGGACGGTTCGGGTCTCGGACGCGCCACGGCCACGCGCCGTCCTCGCGGCCGGCGAGGCTCCCCGAACGTTCTGGGCGGCGCCCGGTGAATCGACGGTCGTCGGCAGCGGCGCGGCGGAGACGATCCGTGCCGATGGCCCCGATCGGTTCGAGACCGTGCGGGCCGCGGCCGACGATCTGTTCTCGGCCGGCGACGTCCACGCAGGCGCGCTCGCGGCTCGACCTCGCCTGTTCGGCGGGTTCTCCTTTCACGACGAACACGCCGAAACTGAACCGTGGATCGACTACCCCGGCGCGAAGTTTGTCCTGCCGCGGACACAGGTGACTTACGACGGCGATGACGTGTGGCTGACCGTCAACGCTGTCGATGCCGATGTTTCGGCCGTCGAGAGCCGACTCGACGCCGCCCGCCGGGAGCTTCGGGAACTCCCGACGCCGGGTGTGGTCGGAGAGCCACCGGGTATCGACACCCGGAACGAAACGACCTCGAAAGCTGCGTGGCGGGACAGCGTCACGGCTGCGACCGACCGGATCGCTGCCGGCGAACTGCGGAAGGTCGTCCTCGCACAGGCGCTCAGAGCGTCGCTTTCGGGGCCGCTTTCGATCCCGGACGTGTTGGCACGTCTCGGGGAGACGTATCCGGACTGTTATCGCTTCCTCGTCGAGCCCGACGACGGCACGGGGGGGTTCTTCGGGGCGACCCCGGAGCGGCTGGTCGGGCTCCGTGGCCGGACCGTCGAAACCGGCGCGCTCGCCGGGACGACCGGCCGTGGCGAGACGCCCGAGGAGGACGAGTGGCTCGCCGAGGAACTGCTCGACGACGAAAAGAACAGCCACGAACACGAACTCGTCGTCGGTGCCGTCCGAAAACAGCTCGAGACGCATGCGGCCTCGATCCGGACCGGGACGCGTCGGATCCGACGACTCGCGACCGTCCAGCACATCGAAACGCCGATCACCGCCGAGCTGGGAACCGACGAGCACGTGTTGACTCTCGTCGAGGCGCTCCATCCGACCCCCGCCGTCGGTGGGCTCCCGCCCGCCCGTGCACTTGCGACCATCAGGGACACCGAACCGTTCGAACGGGGCTGGTATGCCGCTCCAGTTGGCTGGTTCGATGCGGCCGGCTACGGCTCGTTTGCGGTCGCGCTCAGATCGGCGATCGCACGCGGTGACGTCGCGACGCTGTTTGCCGGCGTTGGGATCGTCGCAGACTCCGATCCCGACCGCGAGTGGGACGAGGTGCAGCTGAAATACCGTCCGATCCTCGACGAACTGGAGTGACCCATGGCCGAACCGAACGTCAACACGCTGTGGGGACGAATCGTCGCCGACGAACTCACAAAGGCTGGCGTCGAAACTGTCGTTTTGGCGCCGGGGAGTCGCTCCACGCCGCTGACGGTCGCACTCTCCTCACACGCCAACATTGACCCCGTTTCGTTGCTCGATGAGCGCTCGGCCGCCTTCTTCGCACTCGGATACGGCAAGCGGACCGGTCGTCCAGCCCCGCTCGTCTGTACCTCCGGGACGGCGCTGGCGAACTTCCATCCGGCGGTCGTCGAGGCCGACGCCGCCCGCGTGCCGATGGTGCTGTTGACTGCCGACCGGCCGCCCGAACTGGCCGACAGCGGTGCCAACCAGACGATCGATCAGGAGAAGTTCTACGGTGATTCGGTTCGTCAGTACCGGAAACTCCCCGAGCCCGAGGCGGCCGATCGGAAGCTCCGGTCGCTCCGAACGACGCTTTCGCGGGCGGTCGAGACGGCCCGTGGACCGACCCCCGGCCCGGTTCACCTCGACGTCCCGCTCCGGAAACCGCTGGAACCGAACGCAGGTCCGGGGGACGTCCCGGAAGGCGTTCCCGACGGACGGCTCCCGGAGGGGTTCGAAACGCCGGCCCGTCCGGCGACCGCCGGCCGGGACGGCCCGTACGTCGCCACAACCCGTGGAGCCGCCAGACTATCAGCGTCGGACCGGCAAGCGATCGCCGAGGCGATCCGAGCCGCCGAGCGCGGACTGATCGTCTGTGGGCCGACCGATCGCCCGGCGCCAACGAGCGACGCCTTGCTCGCACTGTCGCGTGCCAGCGGCTTTCCCGTCGTCGCCGACCCGCTGTCGGGACACCGCTTCGGCCCGCACGTCGGTGAGATGGATCTCTGTGGCGGCTACGACGGCTACCTCTCGGCGCTCGAGGCGACCCCGGACGTCGTCGTCCGCTTCGGCGCGTCACCCACGTCGAAGCCGCTTCGGAACTACCTCCAGTCGGCCGATTGCAGACAGTTTCTCGTCGATCCCGCGGGTGGCTGGCGGGAGGCGACGTTCACCGCGACCGATCTCGTTATCGCCGACGAGACCCGACTCGCGAGTGACCTCGCTTCGGTGATCGACCGGGGCCCGGACGTCTACGCCGACAGACTCGCCGAGGCCGAGCGGACGTACTGGTCGCTCGTCGACGGTGACGAACCGATCGAAGGCGGTGTCATCGCCGACGCCGTCCGTCTGGCCCCCGATCCGTCGACGGTTTTCGTCTCGAACTCCATGCCGGTCCGGGATCTCGATCGGTTCGCCCGGCCCCGGTCGGCCGCGCTTTCCGTCCTCGGCAACCGGGGCGCGTCCGGCATCGACGGGATCACCTCGAGCGCGCTCGGGGCGGGGTACGGAACCGACGACCCTCTCGTCCTCATTGTCGGCGATCTGGCGTACTATCACGACATGAACGGGCTGCTCGCGGTCGCCCGTGCGGACGTCGATGCGACGATCGTCTGTCTCAACAACGACGGTGGCGGTATCTTCCGTCTGTTGCCCATCGAAGCCCACGACAGCTTCGAGTCGTGGTTCCGGACGCCTCACGGGCTCGATTTCGAACACTCGGCGGAGCTGTACGATCTCGAGTTTGCTCGAACTGGTGACCGTGACCGGTTTCGAGAGCTGTACGCCGACTCACTTGGAAGCGACGGGACACAGGTTCTGGAGGTCACGACGGATTCCGAGCGGAACCACGACGATCGGCGGCGCCTCGAGCGTGCGGTCGCCGAACGGCTCTCCGGAGCGGATCGATAAAAGTTCGTGCTCGGAGTGACCCTTCGGAACGTTCTCAGCGTTTTCAGCCTCGCTTCGATCCGAATTCCCTGTAAAGATACACACCGAGGAGTCCTCCGAGTGCGCCGAAGCCGACGGTGTACACCCCGAGAAAGCCGATGACGGCGGCGATAATTACGAGGACACCGATTGCCGCGATCGGTTCGAAAATGAAGAGCACAAGCCCGAGCGGGACGATGACGAGCAACGGAACGAGCGCGATCGCCCCCGAGAGCGCCCCGACCCTGAGCCCGCTTTCGGCGTCGGCACCTTCCAGATACCCCGCAACCGCACCGCCGAGAACCGGCGATAGCGGAACAAAGAGCGCTGTGACGACCGTGAGAACGGCTCCGATGAGTGCGTTCAGAAGCGTCTTCGGCGCGCGCTCAGTATCGGTTTGATCGCTATCCAGGACCTGTCCCGTCTGATCGACGGACTCGACCGTGTTCTCGTTTGGTTCCGGGCGATCGTCGTTGGGATCCGGGTCACCGTCGTTGGGATCCGGGTCACCCCTCGAGTGGGATCGATCGGAGGACATACACCGATATCACCGACCGATCGTATTAAACCCGATCCTGAGACGGGGGGTTTTTAAGTTGTGGCGGATGTGACTTCGGATACTGATGGGCGCACCGCGCGGGCGACGTTTCGCCGCACTCGCCGTGGGCGTACTCCTATGTCTGCTCTGTGTCGGTGCCGTCACCGGAACCCCACTCGTCAGTGCCGAACAGACCACGGAGGGGGGCGTCGGCAACGTGGAAACGGAGTCGTTCGAAGCCGACCGCACCGTGTTCATCATTACCGTTCGTGACAACGGGACCGCGGAGTGGCGCTTCCGTTACGAACAGCGGCTCGAGACCGACGCCGAAATCGAGGACTTCGAGACGTACGCTGAACGGTTCAACGAGGAAGAGACTGAAACCTACAGCAACTTCCGCGAACGGGCGATCGCACTCGCCGATGCGGGTAGCGAGGCGACCGGCCGGGAGATGACCGCCGACAGGTTCGAACGCGACGCGCGGATCGAAGAGCGGCCACCGGCCGGTGACCCGTTTGCTGTCATCGAGATGTCGTTCGACTGGACCGGTTTCGCCGTCGCCGAGGACGGACAGGTCACCGTCGGTGACGTGTTCGTCGACGGTCTCTACGTCGGCCCGGATCAACAGCTCCGGTTCCAGCGGGGTCCGTCCCTCCAGTTTGAATCGGCCACCCCCGAGCCCGACAGCACCGCCTCCGAATCAATCACGGACAGCGAGACGATCACGTGGATCGGCGAGCGATCGTTCGCCGACCGAGAGCCACGTATCGTGCTCGGAGAGCGCGCGGAAGACCCAGCACAAAACGGGACGGATGGATCCACCCAACCCACGAACGGCGACGCGGACGCGGGCGACCCGACAGCCGGTAATTCAGACCGTTCGGTCCTCCTGCTGGTGGCTTTCGGTCTCGTCGTTTTCCTCGGATCGGGTGCCGCGTTCGCTTACCGACGGGGCCTGTTTACGGGATCGTCGAGCGAGACCGAGAGCGCTCCGTCGGGAACGTCTCCGGACGGCTCGATAGGCACCGAAAGCTCCCCGTCAGGCGGCTCCTCCGGCCATCTCGACGCCGAGCCCGACAGCTCCGGCACTGTCACGGACCCGGAACTCGTCTCCGACGAACAGCGGGTCATCAACCTCCTCGAGGCACGGGGAGGCCGGATGAAGCAAGTCGATATCGTCGACCGAACCGGCTGGTCGAAATCCAAAGTCTCGATGTTGCTCTCAGATATGGACGACGACGGGACGATATCAAAGCTCCGCGTCGGCCGGGAGAACATCGTTTCTCTCGCCGGTCACGAACCCGACGCTGCGGGTTCACCGTTCGACGACGAGTGACTCTCCGGGAATGTCAAACCGGCCCACAGCAGCGGTGAAGCGCAACCGTTATACGTTCATCTCAGGTAGGATGGAACGCGAAGAGCGCTCCGTTGGTGTAGTCCGGCCAATCATCTTGCCCTCTCACGGCAAGGACCAGGGTTCAAATCCCTGACGGAGCATCCCTTTCCTTTCGCCTTCTTGTGGTTTTGGCCTGTGGCCAGACCCGAATCTCACCAATGTCTCAGGGCACCCAAGTTAGAAAGAATCGACGAATCGACCGCTGTATGGCGATTTTGCGTATTGTCG
>LKMJ01000230.1_pt1 | contig 37899 bp, 33 predicted proteins | sample 643391 | NCBI WGS metagenome assembly LKMJ01 (sample SAMN04112250, study PRJNA286221) | soda lake metagenome | biome: soda lake; feature: Kulunda Steppe; material: water; isolation source: sample PL-Br10 brine of Picturesque Lake | place: Russia: Kulunda steppe | collected 2010-07 | reverse complement strand
GTTCCGGTGCGGGATCGTGTTGTGGTGCTCGTCAGCCGGTGGAGACGGTGTCGGTGAAGTTGCCGGTCACCTGCACCACGGCCTGCTGCCCGCCGGCCTCGAGCGGGATCACCAGGTGGTGGGGACCGTCCATGCCCGGATGCATCTGCAACGGGAACTGCAGCAACACCGAGCCTCCCGCGGGCACGATGAACCGCTGGCCAGCCTGGGTGAGCTCACCGTCGGCGTACACCGGCCCCGGGCAGCACCGCCCTGGACCCGCGGCGGCCCCTGCGATCGGTGCGGATCTGATGGCATCGTGCCGTCGCGCGATGCAGACGGCGGCAAGGACACGTCAAGGGAGCATCAAGGTGTGTGGGTCGCCCGTCGGCAGTGGACCCGATCGTGGTGGTTGACGTAGGTGCACCTCCCTCCATGCGCTCGCGCCTCCCCGACCGCGCCAGGGCAGCTACGCCTGGTCGGAGAGGTCGAGGTCGGCGAGCAGCTGGTCGAGCGGGACGAGCATCTCCGCGTAGTGCTGGACGTCGATGATCGTGCCCTCGGCATCGACGCGGACGAAGCTGTGTGAGGGCCGGTCCCCGTGCCCGTAGACGCCGAGCATCCCGTACGCCTCCGAGGCGGTGAGGTCGGGATCGAGGGCGAGGCAGCCCCCGCACCCCACCCCCATGGAGAAGTACAGCAACGCACCCTCCTCACCCTCGGCCAGCGCCCGGTCCAGCGACTGGGTGCCACCCGCGGTGTCAGCGAGCTCGAACGCCGGTGCGGCGCCACCGGCGAGCAGCACCAGTGCGGTCACCCAGTTGGGGACCGGGGCGAGAGTGGCGGCTACCTGGGTGAGCACGTCGGTCAGCCAGCTACCTGCACCGGTCTGCACCTCGGTCTCCAGGTCGAAGGTGCGTAGGACGGACATCAGGGCGTGGCCGGCGCCGTAGGCGACCAGGGCAGGGTGCTCGGGGTCCCGTACAACTCCTGGCTGAAGGAGTCGGCAGGCCGGCCGATCGCCTGCGCCAGGGGGACCCCGATGGCAGCGGCACCCGCGAACGCGCCCAGGTCACCCTCGAAACGGCGCACCAGCCACATCACCGATCGCGGGCCCCACCAGCACCGTCGACAGCGTGTAGATCGCCGCGAAGGCCACCAACGCCAGAGCCGGGGCGCGCCAGCTCCCGGTCCGACGACGGAGACGACGCAGCAGCGGGATCGTCGCGATGAAGCCCGCGAGACCGAACAACGCCCGACCGCCCACCCCGGCGACCAGGGCGGAGCCCGTCAGCGGACCCACGTGGTGCAGCACGTGCGGGGCCGCCCCGGTGATCGCCGCCCACACCGCCAGCACGGCCCCACGCACCCGTGTCCCGATGCTCGAGGTGCCGGCTGCAGCGCGTCGGGTGCCCGGTGTGGCTGGCGGGTCGCTCACCAGCACGTCAGGTTGGGCTCGATCCTGCACGACCTTCTCCTCCACCACCACCCAGGCTGGGTCGGTGTGGAGGTCACGGTGACGCGGGCCGTTCACGTCCCGTCGTGGTTCCGCGTCAACATCTGCTCAAGACCGGGGCCGGCGGTCAGCTGGGCTGCCCCCGGGGGCGGCGTTGCGGTCAACCCGGTCGGGCCTCGAGCTCGCGCCAGATCCCCGCGCGGCGCACCGACACGATCTCGAGGCCCGCTGCTGCCACGTTGTGCTCGGTCCTGCGGTTCACCTCGGGCCCGACGAGTCTCCGGCTCAGTGGCGAGATCAGGTCAGCCAGGAGGCCGAGTACCGGGTGGAGGGGCCGGACGTGCTCGAGCAGCAGGATGCGACCCTGCGGGCGGACGACCCGCCGCAACTCGCGCAGGCCTTGGACGGGGTCAGCGACCGAACAGAACACGCACGTCGCAGCGGCGGTGTCGAACCGGTCGTCCTCGAAGGGCAGTTGCTCGACGTCCGCGACCTCGAGTGTCACCTCTGCCGGTGCAGCCGCAGCGCGACGCCGTGCTCGCGCCAACATGCGCGGTGAGATGTCGATGCCGGTGACCCGGACGCCGGCCGGGTAGGACGCGAGGTTCAGCCCCGTTCCCACCCCGACCTCCAGGACCTCGCCCTGCGCCTGGCTGAAGAGGCGCTGGCGACGCCGCCTGCCCCCCATCCACTCCATCGGGGCCGAGTACAGGTCGTAGATGCGGGCCACGCGGTCGTAGACCCGTTCGGGTCCCGTCGAGCCAGCCACGTTGGATCCTCCGGTCGGTTCTCACGCTGCGGCCTGGACGCCCTGGAGCTCCACGCGGCGGAGGAGCTGGGCGTTGAGCGCCACCACCACGGTGGAGGTGGACATGAGGATGGCCCCGACGGCGATGGGCAGGATGATGCCCCAGGGTGCGAGCACACCAGCGGCCAGCGGCAGCGCGACGATGTTGTACCCGGCGGCCCACCACAGGTTCTGGAGCATCTTGCGGTAGGTGGCCTGTGACAGCTGGCGGATCGCGACGACGCCTCGCGGGTCGTCGGAGGCGAGGATGATCCCGGCCGATTCGATGGCGACATCGGTGCCCGCACCGATCGCGATGCCGACATCCGCGCGGGCGAGGGCGGGAGCATCGTTGATCCCATCCCCGACCATGGCGACGCTGCGGCCCCGTTCCTGCAGCTCGGCGACCTTGCTGTCCTTGTCCTCGGGCAGGACTTCGGCGAACACCTCATCGATGTCCAGTTCGGCGGCGACGGCGTCAGCGACCTGCTGGGCGTCCCCGGTGATCATCGCCACCGACACCCCGGCGTCGTGGAGACGTTCGATCGCCTCGCGGGACGCCTCCCGGACCTGGTCCTCCAGGGCTAGTGCACCGATGATCGTGCGATCACGGACGACGTAGAGGATCGCCGCGCCACGCTCGTGCCACTCGCGCGTGGCCTCCGCGAGGTCGTCGGGGACCTCGAGGTCCCGGTCTCGCAGCAGCGCCGGCCCACCGACCGCGACCGACGCACCGTCCACCTCGGCCTGGACGCCGCGGCCGGTCATCGACTCGAAGCCCACGGCGTCGGGCAACTCCCCCACCTGGTCGCGAGCGTGCTCGTGGATCGCACGGGCCAACGGGTGCTCGGAGTCCGCTTCGACCGCACCGGCCAGGCCCAGCATCTGCGCACGTGCGGTGTCACCGGTCACGGCGTCATCGGTGACCTGGTGCGCACCCACGGTCAGGGTGCCGGTCTTGTCGAACAGCACCGTGTCGATGTTGCGCATCGCCTCCAGCGCCAGACGGTCCTTGACCAGGATCCCCGACCGGGCGGACTTCGAGGTCGAGATCGCGGTGACCAGCGGGATCGCCAACCCCAGCGCGTGGGGGCAGGCGATGACCAACACCGTCACCGACCGGTTGAGCGCGAAGTCCGGTTGCCCGACCGCGACCCACACCGCCGCGGTGATCGCCGCGGCCACCACCGCGATGTAGAACAGCAGGGCCGCGGTCCGATCCGCCAGCCGCTGGGTCCTCGACTTCGACTCCTGCGCCTCCTCGACCATCTTCTGGATACCGGCCAGGGTGGTGTCATCTCCGACGGCGTCGACCCGTACGCGCAGACTGGAGTCGGCGACGACCGTGGCGGCCACCACCCGCTCACCCTCACCACGTGACACCGGGTTGGACTCACCGGTGATCATCGACTCGTCAACGTCCGCGGCCCCCTCGACGACCTCGCCGTCGGCCGGAACCCGGGCGCCGGGGCGCACCAGCACGACATCGCCGACCTGCAGATCGGCGACCCTGACCGTCTCCGTCTCGCCGTCGTCGGTCAGCCGTTCGGCCTCGTCGGGCAGCATCTCCGCCAGAGCGGCCAGCGCGCCGCGCGCCTGGCCCACGGCGCGCATCTCGACCCAGTGGCCGAGCAGCATCACCGCGATCAGCAGGGCCAGCTCCCACCAGATCTGGGTGTCGAACAGCCCGAGCGAGGTCGCCAGGGACGCGACGTAGGCGACGGTGATCGCCATGGCGATCAAGAGCATCATCCCCGGCTGCCACGGACGGATCTCCGCCTTCGCCCCCTCCAGGAACGGCCACCCACCGTAGAAGAAGATGATCGAACCCAGCACCGGAGCGATCAACTGATCACCCGCGAACTGCGGCGCGGTGTAGCCGAACCAGTCCTGGAGCATCGGCGCCCAGATCACCACCGGGATCGACAGCACCAACGTCAGCCAGAACCGATCCCGGAACTGCGCCGCATGATCACCGTGGCCCTCATGACCGCCGTGGTGCTCGGTACCGCCATGGTGCTCGGTGTGGTCCTCGGCCGCAGCCGCTGGGCGTTGCATGCCGCACCCTTCCCGCTGGGATCCCGACGCCGGGAGGCGTCGATCCGTGCGTTGAAGTGAATACCCTACCCCCCTTCCCGATAGGGTCAAACGGGTGGCTTGGTTCGTTCGTCCAGCAGCCACATGGGCCGATCACCGGCGCATGCACGAGCAAGGCCGTGACGCCACTCGGGCTTCCCTCAAGCGACGCTGCCAGGTCGTCCGGCGGCGAGGAGCCCGGCGGCCCAGCCCGGTGCGCGCCCTCGGTCCGGTGGCCGGATGGCCCGCAGGTCGTGGCCGCTGCCGGCGAGGAGCCAGGCGATGAGCGAGTTGGAGTTCCACATGTCGCCGGCGTGGAGCTCGTCGCGACCCCAGGTGTGTGTCGGGAAGTGCGGTGCCAGCTCCAGGATCCGACCAGCCCGGTCAGGGTCGGTCGCGATCCGTCGGGGCCCGTCCACCGCCGCAGCTACGTCCGGGATGACGCCACCCTGCCATCTGCGGACCTCGTAGCGGAACCATTTCGAGCGGCCGAGCAGCGCCAGCAGGACCGGTCCTTGCGCCACGACACCCCGCTCGGGAGCTGCCCGGTCCCAGGCTGGGGCGGACTCGACCACGTAGCGGGACCCGTGGAGGTGCACCTCGAGGGCTGCGTGGTAGAGATCGCATCGCTCACGACGGTTACGCGCTGCGACCAGGGTCTCGTAGAGGCGCCCGGCGTACTTCACCACGTGGTCCCCGGCACCCAGGGGCAACCAGTACAGATCGACAGCGGCGGGTGTGGTGGGGTCGGCGACCCGACCCGCTGGTAACGGTGCGTGCCGAAGGTTCATCGCCCACCTACCGGGGTGGTCATGCCAGCACCTCGGGCACGGTCGACCGGGTGCGCTCGCGCCCACGCTCCTGCTCGAGGAGCCATCCGGTCAGGTCGGTGTGCCGCTGCTCGAGCGCGGTGTCCGTGGAGGGTCCCTGGTCGCGGTCGCCGATGATGCGGCCGTCGACCATGTACAGGACCCGGGTGGTACGGGCGGCGATGCGGGCGTCGTGGGTGACGAGCAGGACCGTGGTGCCCTCGGCATTGAGCCCTGCCAGGATGTCCATGATCTCGGTCGCTGCGGTGGAGTCGAGCGCACCGGTCGGTTCGTCGCCGAAGAGGATGGCTGGCCGGTTGATCAGCGCGCGGCAGATGCCGATCCGCTGCAACTGGCCGCCGGAGGCCTGCGTGACGTCCCGATCCGCGAGCTCGGCCACGCCGGTGCGCTCGAGCAGCCCCAGCGCGCGTTGGTGCAGCTCCTCCCGGGGCGCGAGTCCGGCCAGGTAGGCCGGCAGCACGACGTTGTCGAGCAGGGACAGGTTCTTCAGCAGGTAGACGTGCTGGAAGATGAACCCCATCGTGGTCAGGCGCAGCCGGGCGAGTTCCTTCTGGGTCAGGGTGTGCAGCTCCTGGCCGAGGAACCGGACGCTTCCCGCCGTCATGGTGTCCATGCCGCTGATGTTGTAGAGCAGGGTGGACTTGCCCGACCCGGACGGGCCCATCACGGAGATGAACTCGCCCTCACGGACGGCAAGATCGAGTCCCTGCAGCACCGTGTGGCCGTTGAAGGCCTTGGTGAGCCCGTGCGCCTCGAGCACGGCGGTTGCGGTGGTCATCGTCGCGTCCTCTTCGGTGGTCAGGCTGGAGATGTCGGCGGCCGTGATCGCGCGGGAGCTCGCCACGGTCGCTGCGGTGACGGCGATGAGCAGGGCGCCAGGCAGAACGAGGTAGGCCAGCCACGGGTTCACCGCGAAGTCGATCCGGCTCGTGCCCTGGAAGAGCACCTCGAACCCGCCGTACATGGCCTCGAACATCAGGTTGAACAGCGCCTCACCGAGGGTGTTCGCGGCGAGGGTGCCGACCACCACACCCAGCACGAGCACGAGCACGATCCTGGTCAGGTACTGCTGCCGAAGCCCACCATCGTCGGCGCCGATGGCGCGCTGGACCGCGATCTGGCCGGCGTCGCGGGCGAGCAGCATCCGTGTGAACAACGCGGTCATCAGGATCGCGAGTGCGACCGCCGCGACCGCGGCGACGATGGCGGTGGTGGTGAGCTGGTCGGCGATCGGTCCCAGCGTCTGGCCACGCCACTGCTCGATGGCCGCGATCTTGGCGGGTGCGAACCGGTCGCCGTACGCCTGGGCAACCTCGGTGGGGTCGACACCCGGTGCCAGCACGACCCCGACCACGTACCACATCACCTCGTCGTCCTCGGTGGAGAGCGAGGACTTGGAGGTCGTCCCGCCGCTGGTGATGTCCTGGTAGGTGCCGACGATGGTCAGCTCACGGTCCTGTCCGCCGACGGTGACCGGCAGGGTGCCGCCCACCTCACCTCCAGCCTGGTGCAGTGCGAGCAGCGACAGCGCGATCTCCGAGCCGTCGGTCGGGGCGCGGCCTTCGGCGTAGGTGAGTGGCAGGGCTGTGTGGTCACCGTTCTCGATGGAGAGGCTCGCCGCGTTGCCGTCCGCGTCGACGGTGTCGTTGCGGGTGGTGACCATCGGTGCGAACGCGACCACGTCCGGGTCGGCGTCGAGTTCCCCGATGATCCGGTCGAAGTGGGCCGGCGAGGTGTCGTCGGCGTGCTGCAGGTCGATCCGCACGTCCACCGGAGCGGTGCCCATGTAGTGGATGAACCCGGGTGAGGTCGCGGTCGTGGCGGAGTTGATCGGCACGATCATGATGAACGCAGCGATGGCGAAGACGGAGAACAGCAACAGGTAGACCGGCCAGCGACCGATGACATCCATGACCCCGAGCCGGATCTGGACCGGAAGCCGCGAGCGGTGCAGTTGCAGTCGGACCCCACGGCGCTGCTGGCTGGTCGTTCCTGAGCGCAACGCCGTCACGGCGCTGATCGTGCGGAAGCGGCGCAGCAGCACGAGCGTGAACAGCACCAGCAGAGCGAAGACGAGCAGCGCCGTGACGATCGGAACGACCCAGTTCCACAGGCTGGACGACGTCCCCATGTAGCGGGTGATGTTGCGGGTCAGCACCGGGGTGAGCGCCAACCCGCCGGGCAGCCCGATGCCCGTTGCGATCGCGGCGAGCAGCGCGTACTTGGTGAGGTAGGTCCTGCGCACATCACGAGGCGCCACGCCGATGGCCTTCAACACGCCGATCTCTCGGTAGTCCTGCTCGGCGGCGGTCAGGAACGAGAACCTGAGGCACAGCAGCCCCACGACCAGGAGCAACATCGACACGAGGATCACGACCGCAGCCACCATCCCGTCACCGATCATGGTGAGCGTGCGGAAGGTGGCCGAGTCGACCATCACCCCGGCCTGGGGCATCCCGGCGTCGAGGTAGTCCTTCTTGAACCCGGCGGTCTGGGTGGCCGGGTCGTCGAGCCAGAACGCCACCAGGCGCTCCACCTCACCGGTGTAGGCACTGACCTCCTCCCAGTCCGCCGGGGAGACGGCGAGCCGCTTGGAGCTGGTGATGGCGGGGTTCATGATCGAGTCGCGGACGAAGCCGGAGATGGTCAGGTCCGTGGCGAACCCGTCGGACGCCGTGATCGTCACGATGTCCCCGACCTCGAGACCATCCTCCACCTGGTAGAGCACCGGCGGCATGATGGTGCCCGGCGCGACCTCGATGACCGGCTGGTCGTCGAGGTCCAGCAGGAGGTCGCGTTCAGCGTTGGGGACGACCAGGGCGTTCTGCTGGATGCTGGTGGTCTGGGGCTCACCGTCGAAGAACAGGTTCGCCCCGTCGATCCCGAGCTGCAGCATCGTCTGGTGATGGGCGACCTCCGGTCTCTCAGCAGCCCAGCGGTCCACCTCCTGTTGGTCGTAGGGGCCCACGTGCATCTGCGCCACGTGCGGCGCAGCAGCCCGGGCCATCAGGCTGCTGGACGCGCCGACGAGACGGACCAGGGTCCCCGCACTGGCCGTTGCCAGCACCACCGACAGCATCATCAGCAGGATCAGGACCGAGGTGAGACCGCGGTTCCGGCTGAAGTCCCGCATGACCATGCGCCGGTACATCCCGAACCCGCCTGCCAGGGGCCGGTGCCGCGCCGGCTCGCCACCAGCTGGCGCGGGTCCGTCGTCGACCGGACCGGGGACATGGTCGTCCGAAGGCCCGACCCGGGTGGGACGGCTGCGCAGGCGCATCAGGACGCTCGCGTTCTGACCGAGTGACGGGTCGTGGGGGCGATAGGTCGCCGGTCGCCAGACGGGGACGGGCCGTACGGGATGCCGCGCCACCCGCAGAGCGTGCGGGACCAACCGCAGCCGCCCAGGCGGCAGCACCCATCTCCAGGCACACCACCGATAGGCGCGACCCGGAACCTTCCGCTACATCCTCCGCCCGGGGCCACAACCACCGCACGGGGCGAAAGGCCCGAAACCCGGTTCGCGCGCCCCGCGTCCCCGGTGGAGGGGGGCTGCGGCCAGTGTCGAGCAGCACGACCTCGATGTCCCGAACGCTCGCGGACCCGCCGACACCGCGCGCTACCGCACCCACGCGCGGAGCAGCAGGCACCTGAGGGTCACTAACCGTACGACCCGAGTCGACTCGCAGACACTCTCGCCCGACGTCCCCTCGTGGCGCGTGAACCGAATCGACGTCACGGAGCCCGCCGCGCGGTCCGTAGCTCTGGCGAACCAGCTACCTGTGACCGCAAACCCCGCAAGCCGGGAGCAACCTCGGGCGGTGGAGGAGACCCCCGACTACTGTCCTCTACAGGCCCGGACGCCCACGGTTCGGTCCGAGTGCTACGCACACGCAGCCGTTACCGACGCAGAGCGGCTGTCGGGTCCCAGTCGATGAGACTGGAGCGAAAGTAGGTCCACCCTCGCGCATCGAAGACCGGAGCCTGGTGGGCGAGCTTGCGGGCGTGGACCGGCCATGCGGCCGCCTCGTGGGCCCAGGCATGCTCAGCGACGCCTGCGAACCGCGGCAACAGCATGAACTGCACCTCCGTGGCGGTCGCGAGCGTCTCCGACCAGATCGCCGCCTCGATACCGACGAGCGTCACATCGTCGAGCAGCTGCTCCGGCGTCCAGTCGTAACTCTCGGCGACGGTCTTGGGCGGGTAGACCTGTAGACCCAGAGACTCCCGCGCCTGCTCCTGTGCGGGGTCGGCACTGGGCTCGGCGTAGGGTCGGTCGAGGTAGACGTGTGATGCGGGCGACAGCAGCACAGGCACGTCCCGGGCACTCGCCTCCTCTAGGTCGGTTACAGAACGTGCGAGCATCTCCGCCAGGATGGCCTGCACCTCTGGTGAGAGCTGGAGGCTGTCGACGCTGCCCACGGCATCGGACGCGGTGGGGGCGCTGTGCTCCTCCGCAGCGTCGATATCCAACCGGATCCAGTACTGGATGAGCGCGCCGTCGTCGAAACCGCCACGGATCGCCTCCTGCCACGCGACCGGCTGCTTGCCGTGCGCGGTCACCAGGGCCGTCGCCATCTCGATGAACTCGCGGTAGCGATCCTCGGGCATCCCGAAGGCCTCATCGCCGCCGATGTGGACGTAGGGCCCAGGGGTCAGCCGGCACAGTTGCTCGACGACGTCGGCAACGAAGGCGCGTACGCCCGCATCGCGGGGGTCGAGGTAGGCCTGGGACAGGTACTCTGACACCTCCATCCCCTCGCCGAGGAGCTCGGGGTAGGACCGCATGACAGCCGACACGTGCCCCGGCATGTCGATCTCAGGGATGATGGTGATGAACCGGTCCGCCGCATAGGTGACCAGCGCCTCCAGATCGCTCAGTCGGTAGTGGCCGCCAGGCCGGTCGCCGAGCGCACCCTTCGAACCTTCGATGGTGAGGTCGGGTCGTGTGGGGATCTCGATCCGCCACCCCTGATCGTCAGTGAGGTGCAGGTGGAGGGTGTTGCACCGGTAGAAGGCCAGGATGTCGATGATGTCCCGGACCTCCTGCGGAGGACGGAAACTGCGGACGACGTCGAGGGAGAGTCCACGCCACGCGAACCTCGGCGCATCGGCGATCTGCAACGCCGGCAACGCCACGCCGGACGGTGCCGTTGCGTCGCCCAGACTGGAGGCGATGATCTGCACCAGCGTGGTCATGCCACGGAAGCACCCGGCAGCGCTCTCACCGACGATTCTGATCCCCGCAGCGGTGATGGTGATGGTGTGGGCCTCCCCGGCGCCCTCACCGCTCGGGTCCAGCCCGATGGTCGACGGAAGGCCCGGTACGGCTGTACGCAGAGCCGGGTCGATCTCCAGATGGATGCCACCGGGGCAGGGATCGCGACCGTCGGAAGTGGACCGGTCCCCGCTTGCCAACCGCAGGGAGGTCAGACCAGCGACCTCCTGCACGAACACCTCGACCGACGCCGAGAGGACCCGGGGGTGGTGCACGCGCGTCGCAGTGGTGAGTATGAAGGGTGGCTGGTCGGATTCCTGCAGGGAGAACGGACTTGGGATCAGCGCGAGCATGCGGTGCTCCTTCTGCACGGCTGGACGCCGCGCGAGGGTTTCGGTCGGTCACACACGTCGTCTCGTTGGGGCCACCACCTCCGCCCGCCCACTACCCGCGCGGCGCCTCACCCACCAGCATGGAGGCGCCGAGCAGGCCGAGGGACAGATCGTCGGGAACATCGCCGAGTCGGCTCCCGGGACACAACTGCTGTGCCAGGGGTGAGCGGACGCCCCACGCGTCGAGGTGGCCGCGCACACGGTCGACGAGCGGTCGGCCGACGGATCCGACCGCACCCCACAGGAACAGCTTCTCGACGCCCGACATCAGCACGATGAGCTGGACCGTCCGGGCGACCTCCTCAGCGACCTGATCGGCGAGGCGGACCGCGCGAGCATCGGGAGTCGGGCCTGCCGCGGCATGGAACAGCGCTTCGGCGGCACGGTCACCACCCTCGGGCCACATCGCACGGATCGCCGGACCAGAGATGCTGCTCTCGAGGCAACCCCGGCTGCCGCAGGAGCAGCGTCGGCCTCCCGAGCCGATGTTCGCATGACCGATCTCACCCGCCATCCCTGCGGGTCCACGGTGGATACGACCGTCGAGCACGAATCCCGCGGCGACACCCGTTCCCATGGTCAACACCGCGACGTCGGCATACTCCGGCGCGAGCACGCGCGCAGCACCGAGCGTTGCCGCACGGGTGTCGTTCTCCATCCGCACATCGAGGTGCACCAGGGAGGCAAGCTCGGCCGCAAGCGGGACCGGCTCGGCACCGATCCCGAGGTTGACGGCACGCCTGACCGTGCCGGCGAACGGATCGACGATGCCCGGGATCCCGATCCCGATCCCGATCGGATCCGACCCGTCCGCGAGTACCTCCACCACCTCGCCGAGCGCGGTGGCCAGCAGCGAGGCATCGCGTGGCGTGGCGATGATGTGACGCGACACCAGCTCATGGGTGGTCACATCGACCAACGCGGCGGCGATGCTCGTACCACCGACATCGATCGCGACAGCCTGCCGCGAGCGCACGGTCCGCTCGGTGCGGGGCACCACAGGCGCATCGGCGGTCATGCGGATACCTGTGCGACGGGACGGGCGATGCCGAGCATGTCGGCGAGGACCAACGCGTGGGCTCCCTCGATGACCAGATCACCGTCCCGACCGGTGGGTGGTCGCAACTGCAGTCCCTGCTGCTGGCTCGCCAGGAGTCGGCCACGCACGAGCGGGTCCATCGCGGCAGCCAGGTGCTCGGCGAGCCCGCTGAGCGAGGTGGACACCACGATGTCACGTACGTCGAGCAGGGCGACCGTCTGGACGACCACACCGGCGAGCACCTCGGCTGCCCGCTCCACCGCCGGCAGCACCGCCGGGTCCGCCGCGAGCAGCTCATCGAGCCCGCCAGGACCAGGATGGTCGGTGCCGAGGTTCGCACCGATCGCCCGGAGACCGACGAAGGTCTCCAGGCAGCCATGCTTGCCACAGCTACACGGCGGGCCGTGTGGATCGTGGACCACGTGACCGATCTCACCGGCCGCGGCGTACTGGCCCGTGTAGAGACGGCCGGCGAGCACCAGGCCCACGCCCACACCTTCGCCGATCCGGATCAACGCCAGTGACCGGCGGTCCGGCGCCAGGGCGGGCAGCTCGGCGAGCACGGCCGCATCCGCGTCGTTGGCCACGCGCACGGGCAGACCGAGCTCGGCGGCCAGCCGGGCCTGGAGCGCGACCCGCTCCCATCCCAGGTTCGCGGCCAGCACGACGGTGCCGTCGACATCAACGGTGCCCGGGGTGCCGACACCGACACCAACGACGGGCACCCGGCTCGAGGCAGCGAGCGCACGTGCGAGCGACACCACGGTGTCCACCGCAGCGGCCCCGCGGACCTTCTCCGTGGTCGTGCGCTCCTCCCGCACGGTCCCGTCCAGATCGAGGAGCCAACCCCGCGGTTGCGCATCGCTGGTGTCGATGGCGATGACCGCATGCCGATCGGCAGCGACGGCGAGCACGGTCGGTGGCTTGCCGATCGAGGCTGACGGCCGTGGCCCGAGCTCGAGGAGGAACTCGTCCTCGACCAGGGACTGGACGATCTGTGAGACCGACGGCGGTGTCAGCCCGGTGAACCGCGCGAGATCCGCCCGCGTGGTCGCCGCCTGGGAGGCGACGGCTCGCAGGATGCTGCGGCGGTTGCGTTCACGTGCCCCATGCCCGTCGTTGCGGGGGGGACCGAGCAGATCGAGGTCGAGTGCCCGCTCCGTGGCGAACTCCGCGTCGCCAGACGAGGCGGCTGACGTGGGGGCCGTTGCACGCGGCACGCCCTGCCGCGGTCGCTGGTCATCGATCGTCACGAGCGTCGCTTTCGGTCGGTTCCTACGGCACACGGAGACGTCACCACCGCAGTGAGCCCGCCTGGTCGATCCACATCATGAGCAGACCAGTTTCGCGCGGAGCCGAGCCTGCAGGTGCGGACCGAAACCGATCGCGTCGAGGTAGGCCGGCACCGTCGCGTACGTCTCCTCCACCGCCGCGATCGCGCTGACCAGGTACTGCTCACGGACCTCGAAGAGGTTGGCCGCGGCCCCGAGGTCGGTGCCCTCCGGTAGCGCGAGGCTGCGCAGCAAGCGCTCCGTATAGCGGTTCGATGACAGGAAGTCCGCCATCACCTGCTCCATGGGGATGTCGGCGAGCATGAGCACCACCGCCGACAGCCAGCCGGTGCGGTCCTTACCGGCCTGGCAGTGGAACAGCACCGGCTCGTCGCTCTCGGTCACCGAGGTGAGGGTGTCACGGATCGCCGCTGCCGCGACCGGGCTACGGACCATCGCGACGTAGGTGGCGTTGAAGAACGCCCGCAACTTCGTCTGCGCGTCGACGTCGGCCAGGAGCGACGTGAGACGCTGGTTGTCGGACTCACCCGGCTTGTTGTACTCCGTCGGGAGGTCGACGTAGCCGTCGAAGGCGATGTGCACCTGCTCGATCCCGTCACCGAGCCGGTAGGCGCCGTCACGCGCGATCTCCTGTGGACCCCGAAGATCGATGACACGCCCGATGCCCAACTCCTGTAGGGCCCGATGACCATCTGGGCCCAGATGCTGCAGGCTGGCCGAGCGGAACAGCACGCCTGTCTGCAGACCGCCGACGCTGGCGATGTCACGGAAGTTCCAGGTGCCGGGGACGGCATCTGGAACCTCGGGAGCGGTGTGGTCGTCGATGATGGGGCTCCTGTTCGGTGGTCGGCGACAGGTCAACCGACCGTGGCGGCCTCGAAGGCTTCTCGCCGCGCACGTTGACGCTCGGGGTCGGCAACGGGTGAGGCCAGCAGTAGGCGCTGCGTGTAGGGCATGGTCGGGGCGGAGGTGACGGCATCGGCCCCGCCGAACTCGATGATCTCGCCCCCCGTCATCACGCCGACCCGGTGGCTCATGTAGCGGACGACGGCCAGGTCGTGCGAGATGAAGAGGTAGGCCACACCCGTGCGTTCCTGGAGTTCGATCAACAGGTCCAGGACGATCGCCTGGGTGGACAGGTCGAGTGCACTCACCGGCTCGTCACAGACGATCAGTGTCGGCTCGAGCGCCAGCGCACGGGCGATCGCGATCCGCTGGCGCTGACCGCCGGAGAACTCGCTGGGGTACCGGCGGCCGGCGTCGGAAGGCAGCCGGACCTGATCGAGCAGGGAACGCACCCGTGAGACCGCGTCGCGTCGCGCGAGGCCGCTGCCGATCAGGGGCTCGCACAGCACGTCCTCGATCATCATCGAGGGGTTGAACGAGGTGTAGGGGTCCTGGAAGACCACCTGGATGTCGGAGGCCATCTGCCTGCGCTGCGCGCGTGCCAGGTTGGTGATGTCCCGGTCCCGGAACCGGATCCGACCAGCCGAGGTCCCCACCAGGCCGAGGACGGCCCGTCCGAGCGTCGACTTGCCCGAGCCGGACTCGCCGACCAGCCCCACGGTCTCCGCGGTGTGGATGTCGAGGTTGACCGAGCGCAGCGCCTGGAACCCCTTCGCACGCCAGCCCTTGCCGGGGTAGATGACATCGACGTCCTCGACGCGAAGGATCGTCTCCACCGGATGGTCCTGCTGCAGCGTGGTCATACCGAGCCCTCGATGTGACGGACCGGGCGCCGCAACGGCGCGTCCTCGAGCACGGCATCGAGGAGCGTGCGGGTGTACGGATGCTCCGGTGCCCGGAACAGCTCGAGCGCCGGCTTGATCTCCACGATCTTGCCGCTTTCCATCACGGCGACGACGTCGCAGATGTCGGCGACGACCCCGAAGTTGTGGGTGACGAGGATCATGCCCATGTTCTCCTCCCGCTGCAGCTGGCGTAGGAGGCCCAGGATCTCCGCCTGGATACTCACGTCCAGCGCCGTCGTCGGCTCGTCCGCGAGCAGCAGCTGCGGGCTGCAGGAGATCGCGCCCGCGATCAGGACCCGCTGCGCCATCCCGCCACTGATCTGGTGCGGATAGCTGGCGAAGGTCTTGGGCGGATCGACGATGCCCACACGATCGAGCAGCTCCAACGCCCGGCTCTTGGCGGCGGAGCGGCCCAGACCCTCCTTGGCCAGCAGGGGCCGCACCAACTGGTGCCCGACGGTGAAGGCGGGATCGAGGTTGGCCATCGGCTCCTGTGGCACGTAGGCCATCACGCCGCCGCGGAGCCGGCTGACCTTGGCGGGGTCCTGCGGCCTGAGATCCACGCCAGCGATTGACATGCTGGTGGCGGTCGCCTGCGCCGTCGGCGGCAGCAGCCCGAGGAGCGCGAACAACGACTGCGTCTTCCCGGAGCCGGACTCACCGACGATGCCGAGCACCTCGCCCCGCCGCACGTGGAAGTGGACACCGTCGACGACCGTGGTCAACCCACCATCACCCGAGGGGTAGCTGACCCGCAGATCCTCCACGGCCGCGACCACCGAGCCGGCGTCGGTGGGTGGTGCGAGCCGCCGGTCGGCCAGCGACACGCCGCTCTGTCTGACCAGCCGGGCCTGTTCCTCGGCTGCCGCCCGATCCGCCGCTGCATCCTTGGACGTCGGGGCCGCGGTGTTCTCGCTCAGGATGTCCGCCAGCGCGGTCCCGGCCAGCGCAAGCGCCGCCACCGTGACCCCGATCGTCAATCCCGGTGCGTACACGGCCCCGGGAGCGCGGAAGATCGCCCCGAAGGCGGAGCTGAGCATGCCACCCCAGCTGACCACGCGGGGATCGCCGAAGCCCAGGAAATCCAGTCCGGATTGGATGATGATCGCCGCACCGGAGATCAACGCGAACTGGACCATAAGGGGACCGCGGACCACCGACACGATGTGGCGGAAGATGATCCGCAGGTTGCTCAAACCGGCGACGCGCGCGGCGTCCACGTACAACTCGTTCTTGACCGTGATGACCAGACCGCGTGTGAGTCGATAGACGGCAGGCGCGATGAACAGGCCCATCGTGGTCATCGTGACCCACACGCTGCTCCCGAAGCTCCCGATCACGATCAGGATGATGATGATCGCGGGAACGACCATGGTCAGGTTCGCCAGCCAGGAGAACACCGCGTCGGGTACCCGGCCGTAGTAGCCGGCGACCAGGCCGGTGGGTACACCGACCAGCAGCGCGGTGAGCGAGGCGATGGCGCCGGCGAGCAGGCTGATCCGGGCGCCGACCATCAGGCGGCTGAGAACGTCCCGCCCGACACCGTCGGTGCCGAACGGATGCGTCAACGACGGGGACTGGTACACCTTGTCGAGATCGACCAGGTAGGGATCGTGCGGAACCAGCAGGTCGGCGAAGATCGCGGTCAGCAGGACGCCGAGGAGGAAGACCACCGCGACGACGGCGGTGGTGTTGCGCAGGAACCGACCGCGTGCCCTGCCCACCAGGGACGGTCCTGCCTTGGTCAGCGCGTCGCTCACTGCAGCCTCACTTTCGGGTTGGCGAAGCCGTAAGCGATGTCGAGCAGCAGCGTCACACCGACCACGACCAGGGCGGAGAACACGACCACACCCATCATCGCGGGCATGTCCGCGTTGTTGACGGCGTCGATCGCCATGCTGCCGAGCCCCTGGATGGAGAAGACACGCTCGACGATCACCGAGCCCCCGAGTACAGCGATCGACTGCAGGGCGATGATGGTGATCGTCGGTGGCGACGCGTTGCGGAGGACGTTGCGGAACAGGATCTCCCGCTCCGACAGCCCGCGGGAGCGCAGCGTTCGCACGAACTCCTGCGAGTACACCGAGATGACCGAGTTGCGGAACTGCTGCGCCACCGAGGCGATGGAGGAGATCGCGAGTGCGGTGACCGGCAGGATCAGCCCCAGGAACCACTGGGTGGGCGAGGACGACAAGCGGGTATAGCCGATGGCGGGGATGACGTTGACGTTCAGCGCGACGGTGCTGACCAGCACCATCGCGAGCCAGAACCCGGGGAGGGCGAAAGCGGCGATCACCAGGATCTGCAGGAGCCGGTCCGTCAGCCCACGACGTACGCCTGCCACGAGTCCGATCGGTATCCCGACCAGGATCGTCACCAGGATGGATCCCACCGCGAGTGACAGCGTCGGCGGCCCGCGGAACCGCAGGGACTCCACGATCGTGAGATTCGTCGCCCACGACCGACCGAGGCCGTCCGGCAGGCTGCGGACCCACTGCTCGAACTGTTCGACCGGCGGCCGGTCCGTGCCGAGCTCGGCAGCTCTCTGGGCGACCTGTGCCTCGGTCGCGTCCTCACCGAGCAGCGCTCGGGCGGGGTCGACACCGCCGACCTGCAGGAGGAAGAACACCAGGATCACGACAGCGATCGAGAAACCGACCGCTGAAGCGGCGCGTCGGAGTACGAACAACAGCATCGGTCGCAGCCTTCGGTCCGCTCCGGATGCGCGGGGGTGGGCGCCGAGCCGACCCCCGCGCATCCGGGGTCCTAGCTCGGGTCGGCCGGGGCGTAGTAGAACAGGCTCGGCACCGGCTGGCCTCCCTGCTGGAGGGTGGCGACGACCTCGGGTGAAGAGAGGTAGATGTTCTCGGTCAGGACGAACGGCGCGAACAGCGCCTCCTCCACGACCAGCGTGTTCAACTCCTGCAGCAGCGCCTCCGCCTGCGCATCCTCGGCGATCCGGATCTGGGCGATGAGGTCGGTCATCTCCGCACTCTCGTAGCCGCTCGGGTACCAGACGGCACCCGGATCGAGGTACTTGTCGATGTCGATCCAGGCCTGCCCGGCGGTCCCGAAGCTCAGGAAGTAGGTCTGCTCGGCGAGCAGGTTCTCCACGTAGGAGCCGTCGAGCGGGACCGGGACGATGTCGGCCTCGATACCGACCGCCGCAAGCGCGGACACCGTCACCGAGGTCAGGTCCTCGAGTCCCGGCGTGATGGTGCCGATCGGGAGGACGAGGGGGTCGTCGACGCTGTAGCCCAACTCCTCGACCAGTTCACGCGCCCGGTCGGGGTCGTAGGCGTAGACCTCGGTCAGCTCGTCCTGCCAGGCCACGGTGCCGGGGTTGAAGATCTGGGTGGTCGGCTGCGCGAAGCCGTCGTAGAGGTTGTCCACCAGCGACTGCCGGTCGATCGCGAGGTTGATCGCCTGCCGGAGCCGGACGTCGCCCATCTCCTCCACCATCGATCCGTCGAGGCGGTTGAAGTACAGACCGACGCGCTGGTCGGTGACCGTGTCGATGTCGATGCCTGCAGCCTCCGCCTGGCCGACCATGTCGGAGGAGCCGAACATGGCGTCGATCTGGCCTGCCAGCAGCGCGTTCAGACGTGCGGCGGCGTCCTCGATGGGGCGGATGACCACCCGCTCGTAGGGGTAGGAGTCGGCGTCCCAGTGGTCGGTGCGCTTGGTGAAGTGGTACTCCGAGCCACGGACCGTGGCATCGTCGTCCAGCAGGTAGGGCCCGGAACCCGCCGGCTGCGACGCCAGCGCATCGACGTCGGACAGCGCCGCGGGGTTGACGATGAAGCCACCGTAGGTCGTCATCCAGTAGAGCAGGCCCGGATCAGGCTCTCCGAGGGTGAGCGTGAGCTCGTGGTCGCCGACCACCTCGATGTCGGTGATGTTGGAGACCGCACGCGAACCATCGCCGCCGGTGCCCTGACCGAGATGTTCGAGCGCCGCCGCGACCGCCTCGGCGTCCACCGGGCTGGCGTCCTCGAAGGTGGCGTCGTCGCGCAACGTGAGCGCGAGCACCGTGTTGTCCTCCCGGTACTCCCAGTCGGTCGCCAGGTGGGGCCGGATGTCGCCCTCACTGTCACGCTGCAGCAGCGTGTCATAGGTGGCCTGTAGGTAGTGGATGAATTGGCCACCCTGCACCGATTCCGCGGGGTCGAAGGTGGCGAGGTCGACCTGCGAACCGATGGTGAGCAGTTCAGCGCTCACGGGTGCTGCTGCGGCACCTTCGGCGGTAGCGGTATCCGACTCCGCGTCGCTGTCGCTGGCGGTGGTCTCGTCGACCGGAGTCTGTTCCGTATCGGTCGACGAACCGCATCCCGCGAGCGCGATCGCTCCGGCGAGCACCAGCAGGAACGTGCCGTGCATCCTCATCTCGGTTCCCTTCTGTTCAGATGTCGGCCGACGGCGCTGCCCTTGTGCCGTGCTCGCTGACCGCAGTTGGAACGACCCTAGAGCTCGTTCTTTAGTTTGGTACACAAACATACTATGAACAGTACGTCAATCATCGTGTGTCGAGGCCGACACTGCAGACCAGTCCACGGCTGCACTCGCCCGTACATGCCGGGCCCTTCTCGATCGGGACGGGAACAGCACCCGGACAGCTGGGCACTGGCGGTGCTGACCGCGCCGGCCCGGGCTGAGGTAGCCCCTAACCTCGAGAAGCGGAGCTGTCCGATCGCGGCGGTGGTGCGGGGGGGTTCGGGTTCCTGTGGGAGAGGGTGTCGCGGGCGGTCATGGACACTGCAGCCCGGCTCTTCACTGACCGGAACCTCACCACCTGCCAGTCGCGATCGAGGGGGACGACACTGCCATGAACCGCGCCACACGGGCCGCGCTGCGTCATCGTGATCGTCGACCCGTGGCGAACGACAGATCTGGCCCGCCATCGACTCGCGACACCATCGAGCGATATGGACGCAGGTGTTCAGGGCCTGGCTAGCGGTCCAGGCCCCGAAGTGACAGGCCGGGGAACGGAACGTTGCGCTTGACCCGGTCCCCACCTACCGAGCCGCGTTCACCGAACCTGACGACGCGTCACCGATCGGCGGCAACGCCGACGAGGGGGCTGCGGCCAGTGTCGAGCAGCACGACCTCGACGTCCCGAGTCCTGGCGGAGCCACCGACACCACGCGCTACCGCACCCACGCGCGGAGCAGGCGGACCATCAGCCGGAAGGGCAGGCTGCGCCCTTCAGCCTGGTCGATCGTGCCGGCGAGGTGGAGGTCCAGTTCGGGGCAGTGGAACAGCCACGTGCCCGTCGAGCCGGAGTGGCCGACCAGGGTCATCGCACGGGTGCCGGGGGCGTTCAGGCGCCCGATCTTGAAGACCATCGTGCCCAGCCCGTAGCGCAGCGGGAACGCGTTACGCAGCAGGTTCGCGCGCTCGGTCAACAGCTCGACAGTGGCCGGGTCGTCGAACAACCGGCCTGCGAGCAACGCACGTTGGAACCGCAGCAGATCCCCGGTCGTGCTCATCAGATCGTTGGACGACATGAGCATCTCAGGGAGGTGGAGTGGCCGGTTCCTGGCGAACAGGCCCGAGGGTTGCGGTGTCGGTGTCAGCGGCTCCGTCTGCCCCGGCAGCCAGGTGTGCACCAGCTCCAGGGGCTCGATGATCCGCTCGGTGAGCAGCTCGGCGTAGCTGCGACCGGTCACGGTCTCCACCGTGCGGATCAGCAGCTGGAAGCCGGTGTCGGAGTAGCGGGCCTGCTGCCGGGCGGCCGTCAGGTCCTGCGGGACGAAGTGCGGCCGGTGGTCCTCCTTGGCCATCCGCACGACATCCTCGAAGGTCCATGCCCGGTCCTTACCCGCCGCCAGATCCTCGAACAGGCTGGAGCCCTCGCGTGGCTGCTCGAAGTAGTCAGGGAGCCCGGAGGTGTGGGTGGCGAGGTGGCGCAGCGTGATCCGTGACGTGTGGTCCTGCCCGTCGTGGACGTGGAGTCCGTTGGTGACCGAGGCAGGCAGATGTGTGGTGAGCACATCGTCGAGGTGGAGCTGGCCCCGTTCATGGGCCTGCAGGACCAAGGTGATGATGAAACGCTTGGTGATGCTCGCGATGAAGAAGGGCGTGTCGGGACGCACCGGTGCGCCGCCGGCATCAGCCGCACCCGCTGCCCCTGACCAGTGGCGTCCATCGCCGCTGACGACAGCGAGGTTCACGTGGTGTAGCCCACGCCGCTTGACGGTGCCCTGCAGGAGTCGGATGAGGCGTTCATGCGTCTCGGGCGACACACCGTCGTGGTGGGTGATCACGGCGGCGGTCAACGCGCCACCTCCCTGGGGGCGGGTGAGGGTCGGGTAGGGGGGCAGGCAAGGGTCTGGCGGCGGTCGGGAGCCCGGTGGGCGCACGGGCTCCTGGGCACACCTACTCCGGGGCGCACGGGCTCACGGCTCGCAGCGCGCGTGTCGGCGCCGCGTAGGAGCAGTACGCCGACACCGTGCCCGGTTGGCCATGGCCCGTCCCCGCGGGAGCCCCTCCGCGACCACGACACCCGACGGTCACCGGGCGAGTACCCAGCCGGGCGGTGGAGGTGTGTGCCGGCCGTGGCTCGGCGGTCGAGCGTGACGCGAAGAGGGCAGGGATGTCGCGGTGGCCGCTCAGGACCCGGACGATCTCCAGCGGCCATCCGTCCGGTCGGGAGATCACCAGCTCGGAGTGGACCGTCCACACCCGCAACGCCTCGCGGAAGAGGACGCACCCCGGCATGCTCAGCCCCGGCTCGCGGCAGACGCGTCGTCGAGGATCTCGTCGATCACCGCATCGCCGTCACGTGCCTGACCGCGGTCGAGGGAGTCCAGCCCGGCCGCGACCTTGGAACGCAGCTCGGCAAGGCGCAACCGTCGCAGCTCGTCACGGTCCTGAAGGAGCCGGAGCGCCTCACGGACGACCTCACTCGCAGAGGTGTAGCGACCGCTCCGGACACGCTCCTGGATCAGTGCCTCCAGCTCCGGCGTCAACGACACGTTCACGACCTACCTCACCAACCGGCGATCACCGCGATCATAGCGCCGATAGCAAAGACTGCTATCCCTCGCTACTTCGTCGCCGTGCCTGCGTCTCGTGCCGCCGTCGACACCACGGTGCCTCGTCCGGTGCCAGAGCCCCACGAGGACGAGACGGCGTCAGGCGGCCGCGCCGCGAGAGCTTGACCTCCATAGGAGCTTCGTCGCGGTCACCGATGAGGTCGGGCGCGTGCATGGCGAGGTGTTCGGCGGTATCCGGCCTGCGGCGACACCGTCGAGGTGGTGGGCGAGACGGGCCCATACGGTGGACTTCCCGCTCCCGATGCCGCCGGTGACCGCGACCAGGTACATGCTCGTCTCCCTCGTTCGTGCCTGCGCCTGCTGCAGCGACAGGGAGATGCGGCGGCGAACGGTGTCGATGTCGATGACCTTGACCTCGATCTTGTCACCGACGTTGACCACGGCCTCCGGCACCTCGACGTGGCGCTCGGCGAGCTCGGAGATGTGGACCAGACCCTCGATGCCGTCAGCGACCTTGACGAAGGCACCGAAGGGCACCAGCTTGGTCACCTCACCATCGACGATCTCACCGACCGCGTGCTCGCGGGCGAACCGCTGCCACGGGTCCTCCTGGGTGGCCTTGAGCGACAACGACACCCGCGCCGACCTCGCCCTTCTGCAGGGAGGTGAGGAACTCGTTACGGAACTCGCTCTGGGTCTCCTCCAGGAACTTCCGCCGCGAGAGCACCACGTTGTTGCGGTTCTTGTCGAGCTCGATGATCTTGCACTCGAGCGTCTCACCGACATAGGGCTGCAGGTCGCGCACACGGCGCAGCTCCACCAGCGATGCCGGCAGGAACCCGCGCAGCCCGATGTCGAGGTGGTGGCCTCCTACGGTGACCTCGAGGTGGAGCGGTTGCTCCGTGACGCACGGTTCGTGCGGTCCCGCGCCAAGATCGTCGCCACCATCACCAACGCCCGCACGCTGCTGTCGCTGTGGGACAGCGGCGGCTGCCTGTCCAAGGTGGTATGGGCCCACGCCTCCCCCGCCCCGGCGGTGCCCCGACCGACCGGCCGGTCGGCCCTCCCGGTGACCACCCCGGAATCGGACGATCTCGCACGGGCCCTCAAGGGGTACGGGTTCCGGTTCATCGGTCCGACCAGCGCGTACGCGTACCTGCGGTCCATGGGCCTGGTGGACGACCACCTCGCTGGCTGCCATGTGCCCGAGCAGGTCACGGGCCCGCACGCCTCCCCGTCCAGGGATCGGGGCCGGTCGGACGCCGGAGGGCGGTGAGCGCGCCGAGGACGGCTACCGTCGCCCTGCGAGGTGGGGCACGACGAGCGGTCTCCTCACCACACCGGAGCAGGATCATCGAGGTGGCGGATCGGTGGCGGTGGCGACGGCGGGTCGAGGTGGAACGACCCCCCGACCAGCTGCCCAGACGGGAGCTGTGCACCGAACCCGTGCGCGTGACCCGGCTGGAGGCCCTGGACCCCGACCCGGGGGACATCCGGGCGGGGACCCTCCGGGTGACCTTCCTGATCGAGGTGAAGGACGCTGAGGCCCGCCGCTGCTCCGATCTGGCCGTCGATGCCCACACGTCCGGCCCGGACCGTGACGGGCACGTCGAGGGGCACACCGACATGTTCGGCCGGGTCAAGGTGCAGATGGCCGGACCAACCGGCCGGTACGCCCTGGAGGTCCTGGAGGTGGCGGCCAAGGTGCTGGACTTCGACCGCACCGCCGGACCCACCGCCGCCGAGGTGGCGGTGGACGCACCCGCGGGCTAGTCACCACCCGCACCGCTCCCCCTCGCTCGGCCGCGCCCTCCCGCTCCCCCGGGCCCGTCGGACCGGTCCTCACCCGCAACGGACGATGCGGACGCCTCGCACAGGGACGTACGGTCCTGAACGACAGCAGAGCCCTGCTGGCGTCCCAGGAGGCTGTCGAGCCTCCCCTCAGATGATGAGATCACTGATGCAGATCAGGAATTGGACGGCGAGTGCCGTCGTTCTCGCCCTCAGCCTCACGGCGTGCGCGGGAGGCAACGTGACAGCGGAAGCGGACCTCGCGGTCGCTGTCACGGAGCTGCCGGAGATCACGGAGGGCCTGCACATGGACCCGTCCGCGGGGTCGCTGCTGTTCCACAACGTGTACGAAACGCTGTTCGAGTTCGATGACCGGGAGCAACGGCTGCGCCCGATGGTCGCGACGCGGTACGAGTACCTCGAGGACAACACCGTCCTCGAGCTCACGATCCGCGACGATGTCCGGTTCCACGACGGGACCGAGCTGACCACCCAGGCGCTGGCCGAGCAGCTGGTCCGGATGCAGGACGAACTCGGGGACGCTCTTGATGTCACCGAGGTCGAGGTGGTGGATGCCGTGCGGGTACGGCTGCACACCGCTGTGCCCGACCTCGGCCTCGTCGGCCTGTTCACGACCGCACCGACCGCCCTGTGGCTGGCAGCGTCGGAGCAGACCGCTGCACCGCTCGGTACGGGTCCGTACCGCGTGGCGGCGTTCGAGCCCGGCGAGACGCTGCAGATAGCCAGCGTCGACGACGAGCGGTTCGCACCTCCCCGCTACGAGACGGTGGCCGCCGAGGCCGTCGGCGGGCCGATGGAGCAGATCACGGCGGTCGCGGCCGGGGAGGCCGACCTGGCTCCCCGTGTCGGCTCGGCGTGGGCGGAGACCGTGGCCGCCACCGACCGCGTGCACTTCCACGATCCGCAGGGCGAGCAGGCGCCCGTGGATGCGGCGCCGACCACGGACGGGGACGGGTTGCTCGACCTCGACGAGTGCGGCACCCGCTTCTTCCCCACCTCCGAACCCTTCCCGAACATCGGACAGATCGTCTTCGAACTCCCCGAACCGCAGGATGTCCCGATACTGGTGGGTCCGGACGACTACGAGTCCTACACGCCCTTCGATGGCGTCGACTGCAACCGCTTCCACGCGGAGAGCGGCCTGGAGTTCCTGGTCGTCAGCGAGGACCTCGACTGGGACGCCGCGGCGCTCTGGCGGGTCGACCTGCGCCCGCACCACTCGCACCACCCGCACCCTGGGTGAGCGCGTTGAGGGCCATACACTCGGCCATCTACCGCCGGTTGCGGTCGTCGGCGCGCAGAGCAGGGAGGTAGCGCCACCGACCGAACATCGTGGTCGTGTAACCGTCCCGGGTGGCGTCGGCGACGGCCTGATCGAGGAAGGAACGCACCCCGGGGAAGCGGGCGAAGTACGCCGCCACGATGCCGGCAGCCTCCTCCGGGCCGACGCCGAGCTGCTGCGCGAGGCCGTAGGCGGTCAGCCCGTAGGCGCGCCCGTAGTTGACGGCCTTGGCGCGGTCGATGAGCGCACCTTCGACCTGCGCCAGCGGTACCTCGAACACCTTGGCGGGCGTGGTGGCGTGGATGTCCCCGCGGGAGGCGAAGGCGTCGAGCAGCCCCGCATCCTGTGACAGGTGCGCGAGGATCCGCAGCTCGATCTGGGAGTAGTCAGCGACCAGCAGCTGGCCGAAGCCGGCGCCGGCCATCAAGGCCCGACGGATCTCGCGGCCCTCCGCGCGGCGCACCGGGATGTTCTGCAGGTTGGGGTGGGAGGAGGACAGCCGGCCGGTCGCCGCGATCGTCTGCGAGAGGGTGGTGTGGATACGGCCGGTCGACGCGTCGATCAGCGGCGGCAGGGCGTCGACGTCGGTGCTCAGCAGCGTGGACACCTCCCCCCACTCCAGGATCGCCGGCACGATCGCATGGGAATCCGCCAGCCCCTTGAGCGCCTGCGCGTCGGTGGAGTAGCCGGTCTTGATCCGGCGGGTTCGCGGCAGACCGAGCTCCTCGGACAGCACCTGCTGCAACTGCGGTCCCGAGCCGACGTTGAAGGTGCGACCGGCGTGGTCGTGCACCTCCTGCTCCAGACTGCGCACCCGGGTCGCGAGCCGCTCCCGGATGCCGCTGAGCACCCCACGGTCCACGGCGATCCCGGTGCGTTCCATACGCGCGAGCACCGGCGCCAGGAGCAGCTCGACCCGGTCGTGCAGGTCCCGCTGCGAGCGGTCCACCAGGGCGGCACCGAGGTGGTCCGCCAGCGCGAAACGCTGCCACCGCCAGGCCCCGTTCCTCGACGTCGCGGCGCAGGGTCATCACCTGCCGGTTCAGCTCCACCTGCTCGCCGTGCTCCGCCAGCATCGCCGGGACCTGCCTGCCGGCGACCTCGTCGACCCGCTCGTACCCGTGTCCAGGTCGCCGAAGGTGGTGAGCAGCTTCGCAGCCTTCTTGTCCCACACGCCCGGAACACCCGGCAGGTTGTAGGAGTTGTCGCCGCGCAGAGCGGCGAGCTCCACGTACCGCTGCGGAGGCCCCCGTAGCGCTCCTCGACGGCCTGTGGCGTCATCTCCACGAGGTCACTGCTGCCGCGCAGGGTGTAGAGCACGGTCAGGTCGCGATCGACCAGCTGCATCGCGTCGCGGTCGCCGGTGACGATGTAGGCGTGGGCGCCCTCGGCGACGGCGCGGGAGGCCAGGCAGTGGCCGTCGAGCACCAGGATGGTGCGCGGTTCGGCCACAGGAAGCTCCCGCACGACGAGGGCGTTGGCAACGTAGTGGGCGCGCCCCTGGGTGCTGCGGCCTCGTACCTTGCGTGTGTGGACGAGCCGCCACCACCGGACCGATCGCGCACCCTGTAGCTGCGCCGCTCCCGACGCTCCGGCAGGGCCCGCTGCGCCCCCTGCCGACGACCTCGAGGTAGCAGCGTGTCAGAGACCGCAACCGCCCCGACCCTGATCATCGACGTCGACTCCGCGGATTTCGAGGAGCAGGTCCTCGCCGCGTCCCACGACCGACCGGTGATCGTGGACTTCCGGGCTGCCTGGTGCGGACCGTGCCGCCAGCTGACCCCGCTGCTCGAGCGGGCCGTGACCGCCCAGCAGGGACGGGTCCTGCTCGCCAAGGTCGATGTGGAGGCCAACCAGCAGCTCGCGGCGCGGTACCGGGTCCAGGGCATCCCCCCAGGTGGTGGGCTTCCGGGACGGTGTGGCGATCGCCCAGTTCACGGGGGTCCAGCCCGAGCCGCGGATCGCCTCGTTCATCGAGGACCTGCTAGCGACGAAGGCCGGCCAGGCGGTCGCCCGGGCGCGTGCAGGCACCGGCGCGGCTGCCATCGCGGAGCTGGAAGGCACGCTCGAGCTCGAACCGGCCCACCGGGAGGCAGCGATCGGCCTCGCCGAGCACCTGGTGGCCTCGGACCCCGACCGAGCGCGCAGCCTGCTCGCGCCGCACCGACCGGATGACGCGGCTCAGTCGTTGGCCACGCGCATCGAGCTGGCGCGCGACGGCGGGGACCTACGACGAGGCGGTGGAACGCCTCCTCGATGCCGTTGCCCTGGGGGGGAGAGAGTCCCGCGAGCCGGCGCGCGAGCAGCTCGTGCGCCTGTTCGGTGTGCTCGGTGACACCCACCCGATCGTGACCGCCGCGCGCCCGCGTCTGGCACGCGCGCTGTACTGACGGCCGCCGCGGCCACGACACGGGCCACCCGGACCCCGCAGGTGGCCGCACGGGCGGGATGCGATGCCGATCGCAGCGCTGTCCTTGCTCGCAGGGGTGCAGGCGAGCATGGGGGGCCTCACCGCGACGCGGCAGCGGCACGGCGCGAGCTCGGGCCGGTGCTCAAGGCCACGGCGACCTGCCACCTCGTGACCACGGAGGTCCGTGCGTGGCTGCTAGCTGCGGCGATCGACATGGACGCCGGCAACCGCACACGGGCGCATGAAGGGCTCCTCAGCGCCCTGCGTCTCACCGAGCCGGTGGAGCTGCTCCAACCCTTCACCGAGTCGCAACGCTTCGCCGCGCTGCTGATCGGCGGCAAGGGCAGGTTCGCGCACCTCGCGACCTTCGTCGACCGCATCCTCGAACAGCTCCCGACGACGGACACCGAGGGCGTCAGCCCCGCGTCCCGGCTCACGCCCGCCGAACTGTCACTGCTCCACGACCTGCCCTCGCTGCTCACCCTGCGCAAGATCGCCGCGGCCCGCTCGGTCTCGGTCAACACCATCAAGTCCCACCTACGCGCCATCTACGGCAAGCTCGGTGTGGACGGTCGCCGTGGCGCCGTCGAGGTGGCGCGGGACCGTGGGCTGCTCTCGCGCGGCCGCGTGACCGTGCCGACCCCGGCCGCAGGGCAGCCCGTGGGCACGCGGTGGAGCCAGGCACGGCTGGTGGTGATGGTCGACCCGGCAACAGCCAGGTCGTCATCGTTGGCGGGACGGTGGTGCAGCACCCCGTTGGACAGCTCGAGGAGATGGCGTCGTCGACGTCGGTCAGCTCGAGCAAGGTGCCCGTCGAGGTGGTCTTGCCCCGCCCCGCGCCGACCTGACCCGGCGGCGACGTCCTCGGGCGTGCACACACCGCCGACCCCGCCGAAGTGGTCAGCGTGGCTGTGGCTGTACACGACCGCAGTCACGGGGCGTCGATCCGTGTCGGTGTTGACCAGCTCGAGCGCCGCAGCCGCCACCTCGGCGGTGATAACGGGATCGAGCACGATCCAGCCGGACTCACCCGGCACGAAGCTGATGTTCGACAGGTCCAGGCTCCGCACCTGGTAGATCCCGTCCACCACCTCGAACAGCCCACTGATGCCGTTCAGCTGCTCCTGCCGCCACAGGCTCGGATGCATCGCGGCAGGCGCGTCACCAGTCACGAAGTCGAACTTGCGCGTATCCCAGACCGGACCACCCTCCGCCGTGGTCACCATGTCCGGCGACGCGGCGAGGTAGCCCCGCCGGGCGTTCGTGAGATCGGCGGTGTCATCGAAGGGCAGGGCCTCGAGCACCGCTGCGTGCAGCGCGGTCGTGGCAGCGCTGGCGACGCGTCCGAGGGCAGGTGCACAGTGGTGTGGGAGGTCGCGAGGCGCACCCGCGACCGACGACCGATCCCACAGTGGCGCCGCATGAGCGAGACACAACGATCCGGTGGTGGAGGCGTCAGGAACGGCTCGGTCGCGAGCGGAGGGACGGCGGTCAGCATCACGCTGATCGTGGGCGCTCTGATCGGAGTCGGCGTGGCGTGCTTCGTGTTGCAGAACACGCAGGATGTCGCGCTCAGCTGGCTCTTCTTCCGGTGCACCGTGCCGCTGTGGGGCCTGACCCTGCTGCTGTTCGGCGCCGGCATGGTGATGGGGTGGGCGTTGCACGTTCGGCGGCAACGTCGAGGTGGCAGCTGACCCGCCCGCGGCCGCGCGGACGTCCGGGGTCATGAGGGCGACCCAGCGCGCGCGGTGTCGGTGGTCATCGGCATGGGGGCCATGGGCTTCGCACTCGGGACGACCCTGATGGTGGCGATCGGTGTGCGTTGGTCGTGGCTGATCGTGCTCATGGGGCTGGCCGGCGGCGTACTGCTCACCATGCTCGCGGTCGCCTCGGATCTCCCGCTGGCGATCCTCGCGATCCGCAGCGCCTTCGCCGGGGCGAGCAGCAGCGTGACCGGTCTGCTGCTCCTCGTCGGCCTCCGGGACGCCTGGGCCGCATGAGCGCCGGCGTGCTCGCCCCCGTGGGGTTCGTGCTGCCCATGGCCGTCGGCGCCGCACTCATGAGCCTGTCCACCATCTTCGTGGCGCTGCACGCCCAGCTCCTCCGCCGGGTCGACCTTCCCAGCGCACCCGTCCGCTGACCGACGGCCAGGACGATCCCGCCGGGTGGCGTTCCGTCGCGGCGGGTCGCCTCTGGCTTCCGCGACGGATCTCACCCGTAACGGGTAGTGGTGCCAGCCACGCCTACCGGTCACGCTGCCACCTCATCGCCGCCGGTCGGGGGCCCGGCGCCGTCGTGAGCGGCCACAGGCCCCCCGCTGCTGCGCCCCTGTGCCCGTCCGTCGCGAGGTGTTCCCATGACCCCTTCCCGCATGCCACGAACGCGCGCTTGGCTACTCGCCCTGGCCGTCGCCGCCCTCGCGGGCTGCACCTCCACCCCCCAAACTGCCGCCCAGTGGACGCTGATGGTGTTCATGGAGGCGGACAACAACCTCGAGTTGGACGCGCTGCTCGACCTGTTCGAGATGGAGATGGTCGGCTCCACCGATGAGGTGCACGTGGTGGTCCAGATCGACCGGGCCGAGGGCTACACCCAGGCCGACGGCGGGTGGACCGATACACGCCGCTACCGCGTCGAGAGCAACGGCCAGCACGAGGACGTCGGTGACCTGCTCCGCCAGCGTGAGGAGGACCCCGCCTCACTGCAGCTCGCGTCCACGGCCCTGGAGAACATCGGGGAGATCGACGGTGGCGACCCGGCGTCGTTGACCGACTTCATCCGCTGGGCGGTGGACGGTTACCCGGCGGAGCGGTACGGGCTGATCATGCTCAGCCACGGCGGGACCTGGGTCGGCGGGTTCGGCGCCGACGGCTCGCACGACAAGTCCGCTCTCAGCCTGCCCGAGCTCGACCAGGCGCTCACCGACGCGCGCGAGCAGACCGGCGCCGAGTTCGAGTTCATCGGTTTCGACGCCTGCCTGATGGCCCAGCTCGAGGTGTTCGAGGTGCTCTCCCGCCACGCGCGCTACGCCGCAGCGGCACAGGAGCTCGAGCCGGCCTACGGGTGGTACTACACGCCACTGCTCGAGCGCCTCACCGCGGACCCCGGGATGGGCGGTGACGAGCTCGCCACCATCGCCGTCGAGACCTTCATGCAGTTCTACGACGAGGTGTGGCCGGAACTGACCGGTCGCAGCTTCAACAGCGAGTACGACCTCTCGGCGGTGGACCTGCAGCGGATGCCGGAGGTCATGACAGTCCTGGATCGCTTCGCCGAGGTGGCCGAAGCGGAGTCCGAGGCCCTGCTCGGGCCGATCGCGGCCGCACGTACCTACTCCCAGAGCTTCGGAGGCAACTCTCCCGACGCGGTCGACTGGCTGTCATCGATCGACCTGCGGGACTTCCTCGACGCCCTGCTGCTGCTGATCGACGACGAGGTCGCCTCGACGGAGTTGGTGGAGGCCGCTCTCGCGCTGGACGACGCCCTCGACGACCTCGTGCTGCTCTCGCAGCAGACCGAGGGCCTGTCCGGCGCGAACGGCGCGGCGGTGTTCTTCCCCCGCAGTCCCCGCACAGCCGCGATCGAGGGCAACTTCGACCGCTACGCCGAGGAGGTGACCGCCTTCGCTTCCTGGCGTGGCTTCCTCGACGGCTTCTACGTCGCGGCTGAACGCTCGGCGGGTCCCCTCGAGGTCGAGATCGACGACATCTTCCAGCTCGATCCCGTGCTCAGCATCCACGAGCCGATCTCCATCGCGTGGACGAGCCGGGGGTTGAACATCGTGCGCGAGCAGTTCGCCGCCACCCTGCTCCTCGAGGACGGCACCGGGCTGATGCTGGAGCAGGCCGACCTCGCCAGCAGCGCCGTCGATGCCGACGGGGAGTCGCTGTTCCCCATGCATCCTGGCGAGGACTCGGCGTACTTCACCTGGAACGTGGACATGCCCGCACTGACCGATGGTGACGCCATCGTCCCCACCCTGCTACTCCCGACCGACGACGACAGCCGCTTCGCGATCAGTGGCGAGTACCGGTTCGCCGCGGGCTCGGAGATGGATGCAACCCTGATCGTGGAGGACTCCGAGGTGGTGCAGGTCTGGGGGGTGAGCGAGTCCGCTCTCGGCGCGCAACCCCACGAGATCAACCCCACCGCCGGGGACACCTTCACGCCCACCTGGCGCTCCCTCGACGAGGAGGGTGAGACCGTGCTGCGCTCCTCAGGTGTGGAGCTGACCTTCAGCGACCAACCCTTCACCGTGACCGACCTGCCGGCACTGAGCGGCGAGTACGAGCTGACCATCCGCGTTGAGGACGTCTCCGGCCGGTCGGTGGTGCAGACGGTGCTGGTCGAGGTCGACAACGAGGGCCGGGAGCCCGAGTGGCGCCTCGACACCACCCTGGAGGACGGGATCAGCCTGCCCTACCCCTGGGATGCCACGTTCTCGACCGTGTTCCTCGAGGACGGCGCGATCGAGGAGTACCTCGACCTCGCCGCCGGCTTCGAGGTCAGGATGCTCAGCAGCCTGTTCGTCGACACGGTCGTCGAGGGTCCGGACGACCTCCCCGCACTGGTGACGACCTACCTCGCGTTGCTCGACGAGTTCGACGTCGCGGAACTCGATGCGCCCGCGATCCTGGCACCGGACGCCGGTGCGCCGCTGGAGGTCGCCGGCCAGTCCGGTTTCCAGGTCCACTACACCGCCTACGACGGTTTCTACGAGGCCGACGTGCGCGGGCTCCTGCTGGCGCTGTGGGCAGCCGACATCGGCGTCGGCTACGTCATCGACGTGCGCGACGTCGACGGCGATCCGACCGACTACCTCGAGGTACTGGATGCCTACCTCGCGCTGTTCGAGCCCCTGCTGTGACCGCGCGGCCGCCGGCGACAGACAGCCGCTGACGTCACAGCAGGCCCTCCGAACGGGCCCGACTGACCGCGTCGCGCCGCTTGCCCACCTCGAGCTTCCGGTAGACCGACCGGACGTGGGCCTTGACGGTGTTGACCGACACCCCGCGGGCGTCGGCGAGCTCGCTCAGCGTGCACGAGGTCGCCAGCCCGCGCAGGACCTCCCGCTCGGTGGCGGTCAGGTTCCGGTCGCTGACGCCACCGGTGTCCGCCACCAGGGGGTGGGCCAGGATACGTGTGACGAACGCGTGGGTGTGGTCGGCGTGACCGAACCCGGCGGCGTGGGTCGCGAGCAGCTCACGCGCGTCCGCCCCGAGCCGGAGGAAGGGCAACAACACCCCCTGCGGGACGGCGTGCCGCAGCGCTGCCGCCAGGGCGTCGAGGGCGGCTGCCGGCCGGTCCGCGTGGAGCGCCAGCTCCGCGGTCTGCAGCCAGGCCAGGATCAGCGTGACCACGCTGGCACAGGAGGTGTGTCCCGTGACGATCGCGCGCAGGCGCTGTTCGGCCTGGCGCACCAGACCACTGCTTCGGAGGATGAGCGCCCGGGCGAGGGTGTGCTCGCCGGACTCCGGGAGTCGTTCCGCGATCCGGGCGGCGGCCTCCTCGGCCCAGTCCACCGCACCGATCGACAACGCCAGGCGGATCTCCTCGTGGACCCCCAGCGCGTAGACCACCGGGTCCAGGGCGTGTCCGGCCACCTCCTGCCAGCCGGCTCGGATGCGCTCGAGCGCCACTCTGGGAGTGACCGTGCCGAACAGGGCGTCCTGGACGGCGTGGGCGTACTGGACCGTGAAGCGGGTGGTCGGGTCCGCGCGCCCTTCCAGGCAGGCGCGCATGAGGTCGGCGTGGCTGCGGACCAGTTCGGGGTCGGCATCGAGGTAGGCGCCTGCGGCACGGCCGAGGTGGGCACTCGCGGCGATCGGGGACACCGACCAGCCTCGCTCCGCGGCGAGCTCCAGCCCGTGCTCAGCGAACCGCCGCATGCCCGCCAGATCGCTCATCCCACAGGCTGCCCACGACAGCATCCCGAGGTTCGCCACCTCGGCGTGTCGGGCGCCGCCGGCGCTGGCCAGCTCCAGTGCCCGTTCCAGGTCCTCTCGCGCGGCTGCGTAACGGCCACGGTACAGCTCGGCAGCTCCGCGGTGCTGGAGGGTGTAGAGGTCGAGGGTCTGATCGCCGGTCTCGCCACCTCCGACCGCTCGCACCGTCGCGAGCGCCCGGTCCAGGTCGCCACCGAAACGTGCACGGTGCAGACGGACGGAAGCCTCCAGGACGGGTAGATCGATGCGGGGCCGCTCAGCTGGCCCGCTGTCGCCGGGTTCGTCCGTCTGCAGCGTTGCCAGGATGCCGTCGGCCTCCACCACGCTGCCGCCACGCAGGGCGGTCTCCGCCTGCAGCAACCGGACCAGGGTGGTCTCGGTGACCGCCCGCGGGAGATCGTCCGGCAGGACCAACTCGGGCTGGTGGCCGGTGAGCAGCAGCGACAGCCCGTAGCGGTCGAGCAGCGAGAGGATCAGCAGCGTGTCCCGGGCCCGGCGCGCGTGGTGCAGTGCGTCCAGGGGCTCATCCGCATCGCGGTACCACCGTGCAGCGCGCGCATGGAGGCGTTCGTGACCCCGCCGGTCGGTCCGACGCAGCTCGGTCTGCAGGTGGCTGCGCAGCAGTTCGTGGTAGCGGTACCCCGAACCCTCCACGGGGGCACGCACCGTCAGCAGGTTCTGGGCGACGAGCCCATCGAGCACCGCACCTGCATCGCTGCGGCCGCTGAGCATCTCGGCGAGCTCGAGGCCGAGCCGGCGCACGATGCTCGTCTCCAGCAGGAAACGGCGCGTCGACGCGGGTAGACGGCGCAGGATCTCCTCGCCCACGTAGGCGGCCATCTGACGGTTGTCGCCGCTCAGACGTGCGATGGCCTCCTCTGCCGCATCCGCACCGGCGATGGCGAGAGCGACGATCTGGATGGCCACCGCCCAGCCACCTGTCCGCTCGTGGAGCTGGGCGATGAGCCCGTCGTCTACGACGAGGCCGCGGGCCGCGAACAGGTCCCGGATCTCCTCCGGCCGGAAGGCGAGCTCCTCGGCACCGAGCTCGGTGAGGCGCCCACTGAGGCGCAGTCGGCTGAGCGACAGCCCGGTGTCACCACGGCTGGAGATGATGACCCGCAGGGTGCCGGGCTGGTGTCGCAGGAACCAGTCGAGGGTCTCGAGTACCTCCGTGGACGTGACCTCGTGGAGGTCATCGATGATCAGCCACAGGTCCTGCTCGAGGGCCTCCAGGGCGGTGACGACACCGCTGAGGAAACCTGGATCGGGCCCCTCGTTCGGGGGCACGAAGCCCTGCAGGGCCATACCGGTGTCGGGCAGCGCACGCCGCAGGGCAGCCAGCAGCGAGTTCCACAGCACCACCGCGCCGTTGTCGCGGCTATCGAGCTGCAGCCACGCGACGGCCTGGTCAGCCCGGCGTAGCTCGGCGTAGACGTCGTGCAGGAGCAGGGACTTGCCGGCTCCGGCCTGCGCGTGGACCAGGCAGACCGGGCGTGGCGGATCGAGGAGGGCATCGACCAGCCGCGGCCGCGAGATGGTCGCACCGTCAGCGGCCACGGTCGGCTCGAGCTTGGCGAGGGGAACCGGCAGGTGCACCACAGGTGCGCTCTGCATCGCGCGGGAGGCGGTCCCACCTGACACCCGTGCCCCCTGCGTGGTGGAGATGTGGGTGGATGCCGAACAGCCCGCGTCGAAGCCGCGATCGCGCTAGACACTGAAGCCTTTAGGAACACTATAGCGGTACTTGGTGGGTACGTGTGGCTCATCCCCCAGCTCCGCGCGGTTGGGTCAGGAGTCGTCCCAGATCGAGCGCCACGAGCGGGCTGTCGTGCCGTGTGCCAACGAGCTCCCGACCACTGCGTTGCAGCGCGAACCGGACCTCCTCCAGGCTCGCGTCGGGGTGGACGCTCAGCCAGCGGGCGACGGCGGCACTCACCACGGCTGCGGCGTAGGACGTCCCGGCGACCAGCTGCGCGTCGCCGTGCCGGTCGAAGGTCACCAGATCCGATGCCGCATCGCAGCGCTGACCGCGCAGGCACGCCAGGCTGCCGCCGGGAGCGTGGATCTCCGCCCCGACGAGCTGTGAGTACGGCGCGTGCGCGCCGTCGGCGGTCGTCGCTCCGACCCCGATCACCGCAGGGTGGGTGGCCGGATAGCTGGCGCGGCCGGGGGCGATGTGCGCGTCGTTGCCGCTCGCGGCCACGATGATCAGGCCCGCCGCCACCGCACGATCGAGCGCCGCACGCAACTGCGGTTCCGCAGCGCCACCGAAGGACAGGTTGACGACCCGCGCACGGCCCTGCTCGACGATCGCGTCGAGGGCGTCCGCGATCGCGCGACCCGACACGCAACCATCATGACCGGTCACCCGGAGCGGAACGATGGGGGTGCCGGCCGCCAGCCCGACACCCCAGGGAGTACCCCGCGTTGGCACCGCCGCGATCAGGCTGGCGACCGCGGTGCCGTGGCTGCCGTGCGCGGAGTCAGCCCCTGGCGCGATCGGCTGGCCGACGACGCTGTCCGCCCCCTGACGCAGGAACGGCGCGAGGGCCGGGACCGGAGCGATCCCACTGTCGATGACCGCCACCTCGACGCCCGCTGTCTCGGTCATGGCAGGCACGCCTTCACCGCGCGTCCCGGCTGACGCGCCGGGGGCGTTGACCGCCCGGCCGAGCCACTGCCCGGCCGACGGGTCGGCACCATGGAGGCGGTGGGGCCCGGTGGGCGCCGTGGCCGCCACCGCGGGGCACCGGCGGGGGTGCAGCAGCTCCCCCGGATGCCCGGGTGGGGGGAGTCGCTCCACACGGCCGGCACCGTCGATGCTCAGCACGGCGAACCGGTACACCCCCGGCAGCTCCACAGCGTCGACGTCGAAGGCGAGATGGCCCTCGAACCCAGCTCCCAGCGGCCTGACGCTGCCGATGACCGACCCGAGCAGCTCGTAGCGCGTCGGGTCGACCTGACCGTGGGTCGCGAAGGCGCGCGCGCGGCCGTCCGGGTACTGCACCACCAGGTGGGTCGCGGTCTCACCCTCACTCCTGCCAGCCGGCGCGAGCAGGAAGATGACCGTGGGGGCGGCATCGGGCGTGGTGGCGCTCGGACAGGTCCGCCACCCCCACCCGAACCCGCGCGGATCGGCGCTCGTCCGGTAGACCTCGAGCAGCCCCGTCGGGCCCGGGGACCGGTCACAGCTTCCGGGATAGGCGGCCAGCGGCGCGGGCCAGCCTGCGGCCGTGGCCGTGGGCGTGGACGGTCCGACGGGCGAGCTGGCCAGCGACGACGGCCGGGGCTGCCACGGCCGCCAGGGCGCGACCGGCGCGGTAGCGGTGACCCAGGCAACCAGCGCATCGGTGTCGACCGCGCGGGGCTCGTCCGCGGTGTCCGGTGCGCTCGTGTGGCTGTTGCTCGGTCCGTTGCGGCCGGTCATCGCCGGCTGTGGTGCCGGCGTCAGAGCGGACCCTGACCCCAGCACCACGGACCCGAGGATGAGCACGGGCACGAGCACCCCGCGTGCGGAACGCCTGCCGGAGCGTGACGGGATCACTGTTGCCGCAGATCGACCCGCCACACCGCTGCGGCGTCCCACTCGAGATCCTCGCTGATCACCAGGAACTCCAGACCGGACTCCGCGTGGAACCGGTTGCAGTCGATCCCCTCCCAGGGCGTGTAGGCGGCGAAGTCATCCGGTCCCACGAGGTCGTCGACACTGACGGTCTCCATGCTCATGAAGATCGTGTTGGTCAGCAGCGGGGAGGGCGAGGTCGGGGGGAACAGGCGGGTGCCGCACTCGTCGAGGTCGAGCAAGCCGTCCTCCTCTGCAGCGGTGTCGGCCGCGGGCTCATCCTGTGGGCCGTCGGGGTCGTAGAAGCGCGCACCGTCGGTGGCGGTGACCGTCTCCGCCCAGGCCGAACCGATACGGGTCGCCAGCTCAGCCTCGCCCTCCGCGACGGCCATGATCTGCTCCATCGGGCCGTCGACCACCTCCGCCACGACCACGGCGTGCCGTACCGCCGGGAAGCGCTCGTCCTCCACGCTACGCACCTCGAGCGCCGTTCCCGGCTCGAACGCCGACACCTGGTAGGGGCCGGTGCCCAGTGGTGCACCATCGGCCTCAGGCGACGGCAACCACAACGCGGTCTGTGCCCCCGCCAGCATCCCGACCAGGCCCGTGTCGGGCTCCTCGGTGTGGAGCCGCACCCGCGCCTCGTCCACCACCTCGACCCCGGTGATCGGCAAGGCGTCGCCGAGCTCCTGCTGCATGCGGTCGAACTGCTCGGCGAGCACCTGCGTGGTCAGGGCCGTCCCGTCGTGGAACCGCACGTCGTCACGGATCGTGAGCTCCAGGGTCGTGTTGTCATCGAGGTAGGCGTACCGGGTCGCCACCATCGGCAGCAGGCGGTCCTCGATGTCGTCGTACTCGAACAACGTCTCGTACACGTTGTGGAACAGCAGCTGTCCGGCGTCGGGATCGAGGTGCAACTGCTCGACGGAGGTCGGCAACTGCGTCACCGCGACCCGCAGATCCGCCTCCGCCGCCGGATCATCGCCGGAACAGGCCACGAGCAGGCACCCGGCGGCCAGCGCTGTCACGAGCGCACGCTTGGTGTTCATCGGTCCTTCCATCCTTCC
>LKMJ01000228.1_pt1 | contig 37970 bp, 16 predicted proteins | sample 643391 | NCBI WGS metagenome assembly LKMJ01 (sample SAMN04112250, study PRJNA286221) | soda lake metagenome | biome: soda lake; feature: Kulunda Steppe; material: water; isolation source: sample PL-Br10 brine of Picturesque Lake | place: Russia: Kulunda steppe | collected 2010-07 | reverse complement strand
CTAAATTTTTTCTTTACTTCACTGATTTTAAAAGCTTATTAAGAAAACTTATAATATTATTTGATAATTTTTCGATTAATTTTTTTATTTTATTAGAGTCCTATCTCTTTATTACGGAGATATATGCTTATTTTGCCTTGAGACATTGATTTTATTATATTGATTTTATCTTTATTCCCAAATAAAATTTTCGTCGAAAATTTTATAATTTTTTACATTATATTTATAACTTTTACTAATGTTATTAATATTTTTTTCTTTAATTTTTAAGGTTTTTTCTAAAAAAAAAAAAATAGGATCCTTACCGCTTCGTACAAGTGACTCATTACTCGTTCGTCATGAGTCTAGGCGGCTACCCTGAGGTCTGAGAGCCTACTCCCCTTCGGTGTTTATACTATATAAAAATAAAAGGCTCTCCTTTTAAAACTCAAAGACCGAAGGGGAGTAGGTTTTTAGATTTTTTTATCTTCATCTATCTGTCTATTTGTCGGTTCACCCCCTTTATTTAAAAGGGGAGCCTTAGGGGAGGCTCTACGGTTGGATTCTTATAAAAAAATTGATTAATTTTTTGTAATATGTTTCTTTAAAAAATTTTTCTTTGTTTGAATTTCACAAAACAAAAAAATAAACTTGTTAATAATAAAACAATTTAATAGAATAAAATATAGACAAAAAAATGAAAAACTAAAAAAATAAATTTATTATTAGTTACGTAACCCGGACTAAGAATTTATCCGAAGTTTAAATTTTTAAAGGTATTTTTCTTTCTAAGAAAGGGAAGAAAATTTAGAAAAGCTCCTAAGGAGCTTTTCTTCCCTTCGCAAATTTTATAAAAATCTGCTATTTTTTATTTGAAAAATAGTCGGGATTTTAATTCTTATGAAATTTTAGACTCCTTAAATAGGTTTTTCATTTTTTAGATTTTTGCTCTGTGTTTTGGTTAAAACCCTACATATGGGAAGATGTAGATCTTTAGGGCCCGACGTTTGAAAATAAATTCTAAGACGAACGGTCTGGTGGACCTGCCATGCGATTTTATTGCATGCTGGAAACAGGCTGAGTTGCTTATGCTTATAGTCATATATTTATTTTGGAAATGGCACAAGGTCGTGAGTCGTATGTTAGGTGACCCGCCCCTTTAAAAGTTAAAAGAGCGGATGGGGATATGTATGCCGTAAGGGACCGCCTACCTAAGTAAATTAAAATTTTTTATTAGAATCTAATTCTTTTCCCATCCGTATAATTAAAGTATAAAACACCTTCAACGTAGTTTCTATTTTATTCAAAGCATCTCATTTAATAAAAATGAAAAATTATTAAGAAAAAATAAGATGTTTTTTATAAGAAAAAACATTAAAAAATATTTTTTTACGTTAAAAATATTAGGTATTTAATTTTCTGTTTCTTTTAATTTTCCGGTTTTATTTTGATACTTTTTATCAAAGTTTTAAGGAACCATGTAGTTCACTTTTTAATTTAATAAGAAGATGCCCTTTTAAATTTAAATAAAATACGATGTCTGCGGTCGACTCTTAATCTACGATCGAAGCTTTGTAGCCTATTCTAAGTATAAAACATTTTTAATGTTTTGAAAGAATGAAGTTTATATTTGAATACTAAAAAAATAACAGAGTTAAGAAAAAATAATTTTTTTGTGGAAGATTTTAAATATTTTAGATTTACGAGACTCCGCTTTTCTTTAAAGAAAAGCGAATAATTAAATTTAGGTTTTAATAACCAATTTAGGTGTTAATAGTTTCAGGCTCGCTGCGTTTCTTTAAAGAAACGCGGAGAATTCTAGAAATAAAAATAATAATGATTTATTATTTCTAAAAAAAAAAATTTTTTAATATATTTTTCTTAACTCTTTTTCCAAACTTAGATGACTGAAAATACAGAAAATGTAACTAAGGACGCTAACATGTCAATTCCATCACTTTCTTTTAATATTGATTTAGTCAAATATCCTATTATTACAGAAAAAACCTATTTAGCCTTATATAAAAATCGTCAATATACTTTTGATGTTGATAAACGATTAAATAAAACTCAAATTAAAAAATTATTTTCTAATTTATTTAATGTTGATGTTATTGCCGTTAATACACACATTCCACCTCGCCGACAAATTCGTGTAGGTATGGCGCAAGGTTTTCGTCCCTCTTTTAAAAGAGCTATAATTACTTTAAAAGAAGGACAATCTATTAATTACAATTTAAAAACTAACGCTTAATTTTATAACCTTATATGGTGAAACTCATATTAAAATCTTAATAAAATTTATGTTTTCTTTTTTTAGTATTTTTTCTCCCTAAAAAATATTAGGTATTTAAAAATTCGGAGATTTGTTTTGCAGATATGCTAGTTTTATAAAAGATTTTAAAGAACCTAAAAAAAAAAAACACACACAACAACTAAAAAAAAAATTTTTTTTTAAGTCTCAGCTTAGCTTATAAACAAGAATAAAAATACTGTTACAATCTCCGTAATATTACAACTTACAATATGTAAATCGGAGTATTAGGTTGTTTGTTAACTCATAAATAAACAAAGATTTTCGAGATAAAAAAATTTACTGTAATTTTTCTGTTTTTCTATGTTTATTATTTAACTTCCTTTGTTAAAAGGTTTTACTTTAAATCTTTTAATTAAAGTGTATTATACTTATTTTAATGAAGGTTAAATATTTTATATTGAAAAACCAATAAATCTCATTTTTTCTTTTGAAAAAAAAAATATCGAATATTTTTTCATTGTTTTTTATCACGAAAAAAACATTCCCGAGTAATTTCTAAAAAATTATAAAAATTAGAAAATTCCCTCAGGGAATTTAGAAAATTACCTAAGGTAATTTTCTTCCCTTCCCTTCGAAATTTTTATTTACTAGGGAATCCCTAATATTTTTTTTAAGGGAAAATTTATCGAAATTAATATAAGTATATTACCTTTAATATAAAAAAAGAATAGTCAAATTTAATTACAAAAAATTTAATTATGGGAATTCATTTATTAAATCCGTGTACACCAGGTACACGTAATCGATCCGTTTCGGATTTTAGTGAATTAACACGCACAAAACCAGAAAAATCATTAACATCATACAGACAAAGATCAAACGGACGTAATAATCGTGGTATTATTACATGTCGTCATCGTGGTGGTGGTCACAAACGTTTATATCGTGATATCGATTTTAGACGTGATAAAATTGGAGTACCGGCTAAAGTGTTATCTGTGGAATATGATCCAAATAGAAATGCAAGAATTGCTCTTTTACATTATGAAGATGGCGTAAAACGTTACATTTTACATCCACGTGGTTTAAACCCAGGGGAAATTATTATTTCCGATTTAAATGCACCTATTTTAGTTGGTAATTCTTTACCATTAAGAAATATTCCTTTAGGTGCAGAAATACATAATGTTGAATTTCAACCTGGTGCTGGTGGGCAATTAGCAAGAGCTGCTGGTTCTTTAGTTGAAATATTAGCTAAAGAAGGTGATTTTGTAACGGTACGTTTACCGTCAAAGGAAATTCGTCTTATTTCAAAAAATAGTTGGGCTACTCTTGGACAAGTGGGTAATGTAGAAGCGTATAACTTAACAATTGGTAAAGCTGGTCGTTCACGCTGGTTAGGTATCAGACCAACTGTACGTGGTTCCGCTATGAACCCAGTTGATCACCCTCACGGAGGTGGTGAAGGACGTGCTCCTATTGGACACAGTCGTCCTTTAACACCTTGGGGTCGTCCTGCTTTAGGTAAATTAACGCGTAAACCTAAAAAATTTAGTAATGTTTTCATTATACGTAAACGTAAATAACAAAAAATGTTAATTCGAAAGGAAGAAAATTCCCTTAGGGAATTTTCTAAATTTTTGTCGGAAATTTTCGAATTTTTGGATTTTTAAAATCCTAACTGTGTAATTAAATTAAAGTCTCTGCATGTTTTTTTTTTAAGCAGAGAGGACTCCGTGTTTTTATTGGAGGATCCCTTCATGAAATTATTTACTTTAAAAACAAAACGTTTTTCAAACGTTTAACACGAAGAATTCAGAGTTTATTATAAACTCCTGCAGTGCGTTATTTGATAAACTATTAATATAATATTAAAGTTTAGTAAAGTCCTTCAGGATAGTACGAGCAAGCCTTGAATTGCCGCCTCAAACGTTAGCCCTTTTTATGTGTTTGCCACATAAGATTTTTAGTTAAAGATAGTGTAAAAAATTTTTTATAGAAGATTTCTCCTTCCGTAAGGGAAATACAATTTTTAATATAATCTTCGAGTTTTAATAGAATCTTCAAGATCGGATCAGGACCATTTTCGTAAGAGATTTAGAAAATTCCCTAAGGGAATTTAGAAAATTACCTAAGGTAATTTTCTTCCCTTCCCTTAAAAAATCTTCATATATCCATCTGTATGTCCACCCCTTTATTTAAGGGGACCCTACGGTGGGGTTCTTATAAAAGTTTTATAAAAAGATTTTACATAGAAAATCGAGAAAAACTTTTATTAAGTCCTTGTTTTACTAAGAAAAATAAGGAGATTCTTAAAAAATTTCTTTACTATCCATAAAAATTATTATAATTAATATGCCACGTTCAATTACTAAAGGTCCCTTTGTTGCTGGACACTTATTAAAAAAAGTAGAAAAATTAAATAGCATGGGTAAAAAAATTGTTATGAAAACATGGTCTCGTTCATCTGTGATTATTCCTCCTATGATTGGCCATACCATTGGTGTTTATAATGGTCGAGAACATATTCCTGTTTTTATTACTGACCAAATGGTGGGGCACAAACTGGGGGAAATGGCACCTACTAGAACATATAGAGGCCATATAAAAACTGATAAAAAATCAAGACGTTAAAAACGCCTAAAAAAAAAAAAACAGATATTTAGATAAAAAAAAAAAATAAATAATAATACCATAAATTTGGCAATTTTATTTACTAAACAAAAATTTTTCTTCCGTATATTATATATAATTAATAGAAAACTTATAAATTTATATACTAACTATGTTTTTAATGAGAAAAAACCTAGGATCTCGCAGATTTTATACAAATTTATCTATTCATCCATAAGTCTGTCCTCCTCTAAGAGAGGACCCTAAGAGGGTCCCCTTCGGGGCATATGTAAATATGTGTACATATGTCTGCATCTGTACATATGTGTGTATGTACTCCTCTAAGAGGGGGACACCTTTATTTTTTATTTAAGGGGGGACCTTAGGGAGTGTAAGTAGTAATATAAAAGGTCACACTTTTTTAATCGTAACCTTTTTGTCCAAGTTTACAAGGTTCTTGTACTCCCTCCACGTTTATTAAAATAATAACGTTTTTGGAGCTTCATTATTAAAATCCCAGCAAAAATTAGGGTCCGGTTCTTTAAAATCTTCGAGTTTATGGCAATTAGGCCGACTCGTAGAATTTTTTTTTTTAACTTTTAACAATGTTTTTTCTTACGAAAAAACATCGGATTTTTTATTTAGCAGAAATAAAAATTTCTTTGACAAAAGAATTTTTTATAATTAAAAATTAAGTTTTGTTTTTGGTGTTACTTGTCAAGATTTCATATTTATTTTTATATACCGATTATTATTTATATACCTTATAATATAGAAATACCATAAAATTATCTATATCCCGTTTATTTTTTATAAAGAATTTTCAGAAAATTTAGAAAAGCTCCTAAGGAGCTTTTCTTCCCTTCGAAAATTTTATTCCCTTTCTTCGAAAGAAAAAACATCTGATTTTATTATTTAAAACGTTAAAGTAAAAATACTTTACAAAACGTATAAAAAATTATATATTTATTTGTACATAAATAAGCGTTAGATCTCTGAAAAAAAAAACTAGTACTTTTTGTATAAGAGGCGCCCACCGAAGGTGGGGGGGCGCCTAGTCTGGGTATTCTCAGACAGGAGGGCTCGCCCTTAACTCGGAAATTAAAACAGGGAGCTAAAAGACCGAAGAGTAGTATACCAATTTTTTAATTTTTTCAGAAAAAAAAAAACTATAAATTCGAAATAAGTATAAAAATAAAAATAAAAATTTAAAGAAAAAAATTTATGACTAATGAAACAGCAAATATTGGACGTATTGTACAAGTAATTGGGCCAGTAGTTGATATCGTTTTTGCTAACGGTCAAGTACCTAACATTTATAATGCATTAAATATTAAAAGTAAAAACGCAGCAGGTAAAGAAGTAGCCACAACTGTTGAAGTACAACAATTACTAGGTGATAATGCTGTACGTGCAGTATCAATGTTACCTACAGAAGGTTTAATGCGTGGTATGGAAGTTATTGACACAAAAGGACCCGTTACGGTACCAGTTGGTCCAGAAACTTTAGGTCGTATATTTAACGTATTAGGAGAGCCTGTTGATGAATTAGGTCCAGTAACAATTAATCAAACTAACCCAATACACCGTCCATCTCCGACTTTCGTCGATTTAGATACTCGTTTATCAATTTTCGAAACAGGTATTAAAGTAGTAGACCTTCTAGCACCTTACCGTCGTGGTGGTAAAATTGGTTTATTCGGTGGTGCTGGTGTAGGTAAAACAGTACTAATTATGGAACTTATTAATAATATCGCTAAAGCACACGGTGGTGTGTCAGTTTTTGCTGGTGTAGGTGAAAGAACACGTGAAGGTAATGACCTTTATGGTGAAATGAAGGAATCTGGTGTTATTCAAGAGAAAAATTTACCAGAATCTAAAGTAGCCTTAGTTTACGGTCAAATGGTGCGAGACGTTGCCTTTAACCAAGTTTGTTGGGAAGGAGGCGAGGTGTAAGCACAGTTGAGAACTTACGCTTACACCTCAACTATAGTCGGTTGGGGTTAGATTCCCTCCGGATCGCCGGCGATCCGCCTATAAACCTTGATAAGCAACCTAGCAAGTTGTGTAAGTTTAGCAAAGGTTTATAGTAGTTCTATACATAATGGCCTATTCTTTAAGCTTCTAGTATCGAACGTAAAACAAGGCTCTAAAAGGCCTTGGAGATATCCGTACGCAAGTACGTCGCTTACGTGGGAATTTCGTTTGGTTCACACGGCCGGATAGTTCGTAAGAACAAGCGGTAGGAGTATTGGGTGGGCCTAAGTAGAACGCGAAAATCGACAATGGAACGTTTTAAAGTCGTTAGAGTTCCCTTACGGGTAGGTAGCTAGCCACAAGCTTTAACGGTGTAGGAATTCCTCAAGAAGCCAACGCCCTCCTGCCTTGGTGGGAGGGATATGCAGACATGAGGAGCGCAAAGGTGTAGATTCTCACTATGTTACAAGTATGAGCAAAACAAACAAATATTTAAATGTTTTAGCGTGGGACAAAATAGTATGGAGTGATTCATACAACAAAGTCCGTAGAATGCAGAAGAGAATTTACAAGGCTAGTCGAGAAGATGACAAAGGCAAGATGATTTTCTTACAGAAACTACTCCTAAGAAATCCGCATGCCAAGCTTATAGCAGTACAAACTGTTACCACCCTTAACAAAGGTAAGAAAACGGCTGGTATGGATGGATTTATCCCAACTTCAGACAAAGAAAAGTTAGAATTAGCAAAATCTTTGGCTTTAAATGGTAAAGCCAATCCTGTGAAAAGAATATGGATACCCAAACCAGGGAAGACAGAAAAACGACCCCTTGGGATGCCCACTATTAGGGACAGAGCTAAACAAGCTTTAGCTAAGTTAGCTATAGAACCTCAATGGGAAGCCAAATTCGAACCAAATTCCTATGGGTTCAGACCGGGTCGTTGTTCACAAGATGCTATAGAAGCTATATTCTTAAACATGCACTATGATCAAGATAAATATGTCTTTGAAGCAGATATACGTAAATGTTTTGACCAAATCGACCACGAGGCTTTGATCAAAAAACTAGATACGTTCCCATTAATGGAATCACAGGTAGCCGCATGGCTTAAAGCAGGTATTTTTGATGAATACGCGTCAACTCCAGGCGAGTCTGTTAGCATATCTACGATGGGCACCCCACAAGGTGGAGTGATATCGCCAATATTGGCAAATATTGCCTTACATGGTTTAGAAGAACATCTTTCAGATTTTGTTTCCAGTAGAAAAATGCCCAAACCCCATCCAAAAGCTTCTAAGGGAAAACGCGCCAAACGTTCGGCGTTAGCCTTTGTCAGATACGCGGATGTTTTTGTTATATTGCATAGAAACTTGGATATTTTGCAACTGGTTATTGAAGAAACAAAAAGCTGGATAATGGGAATGGGATTATCCATCTCCGAAGAAAAGTCAACATTAAAAAGAGCTAGTCAAACATTTAAGTTTATTGGATTTCAAATAGCCTATGTAAAAAATAGAATCACAAACAAGTTTCGAGTGCAAATAACTCCAAGCAAGGAAAACGTTATCCGAGTGACCACAAAAGTAAAAACCATCATCCAACGTAATAAAGCGGCAAGTGCTTACCAATTAATCGGTAAAATCCGACCCGTTATACTAGGATGGGCTAACTACTTTCAATATTGTGAGTGTAAAGATACATTTTCAAGAGTTGATAATATTATATATCAGCAAATCCGTGCATGGGTTTTCCGTCGTGCTATTCGTCAAGGACGATGTGAGGTAAAGGATAAGTATTTTCCTAGTGGGAAAACCTACCGATTCCAAGGACGTACGTATAAATCAAATTGGATATTGAATGGTACAAAGAAACTAGCAAATGGTAGTAAAGTAACAATATGTCTACCAAAGATTTCTTGGGTACGTAGTAAGAAATTTGTTAAAATTAAAGGGGATGCTTCGGTGTACAACGGAGACGAAGTATACTGGGCGTTAAGAACCCCAAGATATAGCCTATTATCGACAAGAGTAAAGAACCTACTTCTTAGACAAAGAGGAAAATGTACTATCTGCAAGGAAACCTTCAAAGAAGGTGACATTATGGAGGTAGACCACATTATTCCGCAATTCAAGGGGGGTATGGATAAATACTCAAATCTACAATTAGTACATCGTCAATGCCACGTTATCAAAACTCGACAGGATAGGGCACAACCCTAAAGCTTTTAGGAATAATCCTAAAACGTTTGGATATAAACCTATTCGTTTAGCCTTCCAAGCCTCTTGCAAGAGCTGGGTGAGGGGAAACTCTCACGCCCAGATCGGAAGACGGGGTTACTCGTAAATGAGTAACTCTAGTTTAACAATGAACCACCTGGAGCACGTATGCGTGTGGGTTTAACAGCTTTAACAATGGCGGAATATTTCCGTGATGTAAATAAACAAGACGTTTTATTCTTCATTGATAACATTTTCCGTTTCGTACAAGCTGGTGCGGAAGTATCTGCTTTATTAGGTCGTATGCCTTCAGCTGTAGGTTACCAACCAACTCTTGCTACAGAAATGGGTACTTTACAAGAACGTATTACTAGTACAAAAGACGGTAGTATTACAAGTATTCAAGCTGTCTATGTACCAGCTGACGATTTAACTGACCCAGCTAGTGCTACAACTTTTACTCACTTAGATGCTTGTACCGTACTTTCACGTGGTTTAGCATCGAAAGGTATTTACCCAGCGGTAGATCCTTTAGATTCTACATCAACAATGCTACAACCATGGATTATCGGCGAGAAGCATTACACTGTAGCAGGTAACGTGAAAGGTACTTTACAGCGTTACAAAGAGTTACAGGATATCATTGCTATTCTAGGACTTGATGAATTATCAGAGGAAGACCGACAAGTTGTAGGTCGTGCCCGCCGTATCGAACGTTTCTTATCACAGCCTTTCTTCGTAGCAGAAGTTTTCACGGGTTCTCCCGGCAAGTATGTATCGCTGTCTGAATCTATCGAAGACTTTGGTAGAATTTTAAGTGGTGAATTAGATAACCTACCGGAAGGAGCTTTTTATTTAGTAGGTAATATGGGAGATGTTTTAGCTAAAGCAGAAACTCTTCAATCTTAATTTAGAACTAAATCGTTATTAAACTATGTAACGATTTATTAATTTGTCATACCATATCGTTCAAAATATAAGAAATAAAAACCTCCGTATTTTTGAAAGAAAAATACGGAGGTTTTTATTTACTTATATTTTGAACTAAAAAAATATATATATTTTTTTAACCGATTTTTTTAATTTAAATTAAAAGAATTTTTTTCTTTCCAACGTTGAAAGAAAAAACCAAATACCGTGTATTTTTTAAAATATATCCGGTATTCCCGAGTAAAGCATATTTACTCGGGAATGTTTTTTATCACAAAAAAACATTGTAACCGGTACTCTGCGTTTCTTTTAAAAGAAACGCAGAGTTAAATAATTTTATTTCCATTATAATATAGTGGTTTTCTTTAATTCTATTTATTAGGAATAATTTAACCAGCGGACTCTCTGCTCGTCTTTTTTTTTTAGAAAAACGTTTTTTTCAAATAAGTGACGTAATAAGTCCGTCAGGTCTTTTTAATTAAAAAATCGAAAAAATTCTAATAAAAAACATCGATACAAGAAAAGCCAAAGCGTTCTTTTTCTTTTATTGTCTTGTTTAATAAAATCCCTTCGTGTTTTCTTATTAGGATTAGGACTGTGTGTGTAGCTTATTAGTTATTCCTCATTTTTACAGGAGTAGGGAAGAAAAGAAAATTTTATTTCTTTACCTTTTAGGATAATTAAATTAAAAATAAAACACCCAAAAAATCATAGGGGTTGTAAATTTTTTCTTTCTAAGAAAGGGAAGAAAATTTAGAAAAGCTCCTTAGGAGCTTTTCTTCCCTTCGAAAATTTTATAAAAATCCGATGTTTTTTTTTTCTTATAAAGAAAAAAAAACATTGAAGAAAATTTTTTTATAAAAATTAGGCTCTTCGAAATTTCTCTCTTAGATAAAAAAAATACTTTTCTTTGCAAAGGGGTGGGTATTAAAATTTTATATATTTATAAAGGTCTCTATACCCTGGGAAATTTATTCGCCGCGTAACAATACTTTATTTTTCTAGTGGTCGAGACCCTTAAGAAAGTAATTTATCCGCGAAATTATGTATCTGTAAAATATTTGATTTCTCAGAATTTTCTCGTGAGAAAAAATTATTTCCTTCTAGGAAAATTAATCATTTTTTATTTAAGGCCCCTTCTTAAATATTAAATAAGGGGTAGATGAACATAGAGAAGAAAAACCCGCTCATTTACTCCAAAACCCTTACTTTTCTCTGTATGATAAAATGTACACTGCTTTTAAAACACATTTATGTTGGAAACAACATAAGTTTAAGTTTATAGAAGAAAAGAAAACTCCGGGTTTAGATGTTATTTATAAAAAGTAGTCGTTTACTACTTATGTTAGCTAATCAAATCAGGGCACATGGAAAAAATATTTTTCCAGCTTTTTAACCTTCTGGAGAAGGGTATAGACCATAACAAAGGTTTATATAAAAATCATGAATTGAATGATATAAGTAGTTTTTCTTTTCTCGTAAGTTGTTACGGGGAAAACCGGGATTGCGCATCATTAATGAAAAAAGGGAGAGATCTCTAATTAAAGATTGGCCGGGGCCCGTATTTAATATTAAATATTCTCCGTCACGCTAAATTTTAGGGAACCAGTTGTACTATAATTCATTTCTTTTAGAGTAGAAAAGTGTAACTAGTTCCCATTTTTCTCAAAGACGTGACCATCCCCCCTAAAGGTCCCCCTTAAAGGGTGTACCCGGCCCCCGCAAAGGTCTCAATGTATAGAATTTATAAATTTTAGATTTCTTAACGTGAAAATACTCAGATATATTACTCTCTTTTTTTTTTATTGTAAGAAACAAACCTATGACTTAAAAGTGAAATATCATTTACATTACAAAAAAAAAACGTTAATATATAACAAGAAAACGAAATTTTGTAAATGAAATTTAGAAAATTCCCTAAGGGAATTTAGAAAATTACCTAAGGTAATTTTCTTCCCTTCCCTTAAGAAAAATTTATAGAATATAACCGAAGGGTTCCCTTTAAATAAAGGGGTGGACATACAGATGGATGGAGATTTTTACTAGAAAATCTCCGGGATTAGATGTTTTTTTTATCTATAAAAAATTTAACATTACCGAGGAATGGAAATTTTCTAATTGTCGAAGTTAACACTTCCCCCTTCAGGGGGAAGTGTTAATCTTCGACAATTCTCAATATAGAAGATTTAGAAAATTCCCTAAGGGAATTTTCTAAATCTTCTATATTGAAATTGTTATAAATTCCTCGGGACTACCTAATATTTTTTATGGATAAAAATATTAGGTTTTTAAATAATTTTATTTCTTACAAAATTCCAAAGAAATATTAAACAAGCCCTCCTTGTTTTTTTTTTTTTTAGTAACGCGGAGTATATTACTAAAAAAAAAAGATACTACTAATAAGTAACCTTTTACACTAAATATATATAAATATCCGTTTATAAAATATTTATAAATATTTAATATACGGAAATAATTAAGGACCCTACGTGTGTGTGTTTTTTTATAACACGAAAAACTTAGTTTATATAAACTAGTTTAATCTATATTTATATTTAATCCAAACGAAGGTAAGAACTATTTTTATAGTCGTACAGTGTGAAAGCATTTAAAGGCTTCACACATCAGCTTTCATAGTATTAGTAATAATATAAAATTTTAAATAGAATCAAGGAGATTTTATTATAAAATCTGCGAGATCATATATTTTATATAATACTTTATATTTCTTATAAACGAAAAAAATTGCGTACCTGTTAAGACACTCGCTTCTTACGGATTCCCGAGGAAGGAAAAATTTCATTCCTCGGGAATGTTTTTTTTCTCACAAAAAAACATAGAATTTCTTCGTTGGAAGAAAGAAAAAATTAATTATAAAAAATATTAGGTATTTTTTAATTAGTTTATACGGCAAAAAGTATATCTCATGGCACTTTTCCTTCTACAAATAATATTTGCTTATTTGTAGAGTCTATTAATTTATTAAATAAAATAATATATTTTTATTTGTTGTCAACAATACCACATAAAAAATTTTTTTTAGGAATCGACAACCGGGGAAAGTTTTTTCTTGTCTCGATATTATCAGACAAATAACAAAAAAAGCAGAGAGAGTTTTTTGAATGTAATTAAGCTGACCTGCGAGGCCCTTTAAGGGCCTCACAGTATTTAATATTATTAATAACTACTCTGAATGGGATATAAAAAACCTAGATAGGAGAAATTTAATATGGAGTAAGTATTTTAAAAATCTCGAAGAAAAAAAATCCGAGGTCTTTTATAACATAAAACAATACCTAATATCTTTATCCATAAAAAATATTGATACATTAAAAATCTCAAAAAATTTTTAATCTTATCTCGGAATTTAGAGAACAATTCGAATTACTATTCTTTTGCGAAGAAGTATCCCAAAATTATGAAAGCATTTTTAAAATAAAGTTAGCTAAAGCTAGCTAAATAAATATAGATTTATATTAGTATTAAAAATTAAAAACAAAAACTATGTAGGATTTATGAAAGCAATTACGAAAAAGAGATCATTATGTCTATATGGAAAAAAATCAATGTGTACACAAAGTTTAGCCATGAGAGGAGAAAAAAATCCTTTAGAAAGTCGCAAAATAAAAAATTCATCTTATTATTATTATATTCTTTGCCGTAGACACTTGAATTTATTTATTTCGTCAAAAGGAGAAATGGAAGGGAAAAAAAATAATTTGTTAGGATCTGGTAAATTACACAACAAAAGAAAAAATAATAATTTATATTATAAACAAAATACTATTTCTCTAGAAGGAACTGTAAGAAGCCCTGTTGGCCTGTACACAGCGACTCTAAAAACACCTACAAATAAATCTGGTTTAAATAAAACGGCAAAGAAAACATTTAAACAAATTTCTTTTCAAGGGGTTGGTATAACCAATTTCACAAAATTATTAAAAAATTCAAAAAAACATAAAATAAAAAACGAAAGAAATCTTATGAGTGGATTTTTTAATAAAAGTTATATTAAACCAGGAAATGTGACAAGTTATTCCGAATTTAATAGAGGGGGATTTTTCCCCTACCGTAAATCATTTCTATGTTATTGGCTATTACCTTTTGTTGGTTTTGTTTCTTCAGCTACGTTACCTTTGAATCCGCAGTTAACACAAAAATCGGAGTTATATTTCCCAATTAGTTATAAAACATCCGATTATAAAAGGAAACAAAAATTCGAAGATTCCTTAATAGACTCGCCGGAAAGTTTAATAGATACAAATGATTTTATTCCCGAGTATGTAGGATATAATCCGTTAAATCAAATAAAAAATACTCTAGCGACGGATCATCCTTATTTTCAAATAAGAAACACGGAGAATCAAATAAAACCTAGTTTTTTACTAAGAAAATCGAACTATGTTAGCGCGCAAGCGCGCTCAGAAGAAAAATCTAAAGTTTTTTCTTCGCCTGTAGTTTATAGTGAAAAAGTAAATAATGAAAATACAAGTTTCTCTTCAGATAACATTACGGCACGAAAACTAAAAACTGCAAATAACTTAGGTAATGGGGATTTAGTTTTAAACCCAACTTCGAATAGCCTTAAATACTGTATGTTATATTTAGATTGTTTAGAGAATGATTTAAACTTTTTAGAAAAAGAAAATCAAGTATTAAAAACAGAAAAAAATGAACTCCGTGTTTATTTAAATAAACACGGAGGATCCGGTTTAGCTGAAAATCAAATTCATGCATTACCATCGGAAAAACAATCTACTAATACCCAGAAAATAGGCTTTTCTGGTTCAAACAATAATCCATTTTCAACTCTATTTGTAACAGATGGTTTTAATAAAATAAACTTTAATAGTGGATTTGAAAGTTGGTTTTTCAAAGAAAAATCCTCGGATTTTTCTTCGCCTTTTTATCCAACTTCTTTTTTTAATAGAGTTTTATTGTCAAATAAAACATTTGATAAATTCCTTAGTGAACCATTAAAAATAAATTTTAATGTTCCCTACATATTAAGTCCACCTGCGCTTGGCACAATAAAAAAGAGTAAAAATTATCAAGGAATCCTCTTAGGGGGGAATGGAGTAGATCCTTTTTTAGGATCTACTTTAAAAGTAGGTTTCCCATTTAAAAATAAAATAAATTTTCTACCACAAACACGTCCACAAGTTGCCGATATTTTCCAAGAAAATAAGAGAAAGAAATTATTAGATATAGTCCAAGAAAAAATGTTTTCTTCCAACAATGTTTTTTCTCACGCAAAAACCTCGGATTTTTCTAAAATTTCCGAAGAAAATTTTATTCCCTTTCGAAGAAAGAAAAAATTCTTAAAAAAAATAAATTTTTCTACGGAAAATTTATTAGGAGATTTCCGAAATTTGAGACTAAACAATAAACATAGAGAAACAGTATTACCTCACGAAACAACGAAACTAAATAAAAAGAATCCTGTTACTTCTTACCTGCGAGCTTCTACTTTATTAGATAAATATATGGTTTATAAACCAATTTTACAAGACCTTGAAACAAACATTCAATTTATAAAGGATTTAAACGTCGAAAACAAAAAAAACGATTTAAATCAAAGTATTAATGTAAAACCTGAATTAGTGGATAAACTTTTCTCTTATTTTTCTAAGGAATCTATTTATGAACCTTCTTTAGATTTATCTTTTAGTGACCAAAAGTCACCCCAAAAAGTCGAAGTGTTAAAACCCCTAGAGGGATCTTCGAATTTAATAAATTCGAAAGAAAAAATTTACTCGAAAAAATTAGAAAATTTTAGAAGGGAAGGGAAGAAAATTACCTTAGGTAATTTTCTAAATTTTATAAAAATTCCTAAAATTTATAATAAAGTGTCAAAAGAAAAACTTTATAAAATTGTATTGTCTACTTTAAAAGAAACATTAAATAAGTCTCATCAATTATATGAAACAAAAAATAAAACTGTTACCTATACGTCGGGGATGCAAAAATCTGCTGGAGACGTTTTTAACTATAATATTCCAATAAAGTTTAAACATCCTATTTTAATGTCAAAAAAATCCACTTATCCTTTATTATTTCAAACAAATGAATCAATATCTTCAAGAAAAAATAGGGGTATTCCCGAGGAATTTATAAATTCCTCGGGAATCAAATTCGAAAATTTACGCCGAAACTTTTCTTCCGAAGATTTTAAAAATAATTATCCCTTCACACCCATTAAGGGGGGGGTACTAAAGGGCATGTTACAAAAAGTATCTCCTGTTTTCAAAGAAAAAAGACCTTTAGAAAATTTCAGAATGAAAATTTCATTAAGTTCTCAAAATAACATTAAAAAGGAGAACATTATAAATGGACCAACGAAAATTTCCGGAGAAATTTTCCTAAGCCCGGACGGTCCACCCATTCGGGTGGACAACACGTCAGCAGATAATGTTTTAGATGTTAATCATACGTTAAAAACATCTGATACTGTAAACACCGTCAAAAATAAACAACAAAAATTAACAAATCAATATTTTATTTTAAATACTTATTTAAATAAATATACTGGTTATGCACTTAAAGATTTTCTAATATTGAATAAAATCTCAACATATATTAAACCCATTCCACTAGGATCTTCAATGAAAAAAACAACAGGAGTTGGTTTTTCTTCGAAAGAAGATTTTACCGCAAAAAAAACCGAGAAAGACTTGACGGGCTTAGAACGTCAGCATAAAAATTTCCCTCCACCTTTAAAAACAGACATTTTAACATTAGATACAAATTCTATTTCTAGAAATATTTCCATAAAAGATCCTTATGTTTTAAATAATGTAACAAAAGAAAATTTATTAAAAACAAATTTATACTCCCCTAATGAGAATTTTATGTTAACAAAAGAATCTTCTTTAAGAAAGCGTAAAATTCGTCAGAATAATAAAACAGCTAAATTATTACGGGCTTATTTTTCTATCAAAAAATCTTCGAAGAAGAACATATACGGAGTTGTTCAAAAAAATACACCAAAGAAAATTTTCAGGGGAAATTTTCTAACCTCATCTAATAGTCTTAAACAAAAAATAGTTTATAACTTAATTTCAAAATCTTATTTACAACAATCCGAGAAAAATAGAATATTATCGCAGAAAATCTTTGTTAGAAATAACTTTTATAAACCGGATCGCGGAGATTTAAAATCTTTGAGTTTATTAAAACAAAAATTAAAATTAACAACGGTCGAATTTTTTAATTCATCTGTAGGAAATTTAAAATCTTCACGATTTCTCCGTACGAAAGAGGAAAATGGACGAAAGAAAATTCCCTTAGGGAATTTTCTAAATTTTCTAAAGTTTTTATCTAATCAATTTGTACGTGTTTCGAATCAACGTAGGGATTTAAGTTTATTTACCCGTGGAAAATCTCCACAAAAACAGCTGATGGGCTTTGCACAAAATCCAACTGAAAATAAAGACTTTTCAATTTCTCCTCGTCTTTTAATTAACAATAGATTATTTATGAAAGTAAATAATAAAAAAAATATAAAATTTAATACAAAAGTCGCAGGTATGGATCCGCTAAAAGGAGATTTAAAATCTTCGCGTTTTCTCAAGGAAAATAAAAAAAATTCGTTAAAAGAAAAACAGACAGGAGAAGTAGATATGTTAAGTCCGTATGATCTTACAACATTCAACACAAATCGCGTTGCTTCCGAAGAAAATAAAAACGTAAATGAAGAAGTGATAAGAAAACGTAAAACAATACAGAAAAAACGACGTATTACAAAATTAAAAAAGGAAACAAGAAGAAGAAAAAAACGTATGCGTTTCTATCCAAGACCTATGTGGTTACGTTATAGATTTTATTCACAATTTTTAAAAAACAGACGACATCTGGATTTTAAAAATTGTGGTGTTACCCTAAAAAAATCAGAGCGCGATTTTATGCAAACTAAACTTTCAACAACATTTTCTTACAGTACAGGACCTTCGACAATAAAAGTATCTCCATCAATAATGGGAGAATTTAAAACAGCTTTTTGGAAATCTTACTGGTTACGTTCAAATTTAAAACCTTATTTAAATAAGATAAAAACATCTTTAAATGATATTAAAAAAACACCTCAGTTTTCTACAAAGGTGAATTCTTCTTTTGAAAAAGATTTTAAAGAACCTTCATTTAAAAATTTAACGGAAGATTTCTCGACTTCACTTAATAAACTTTTAGTACAAAAACCTTTATCAAATAAAGATATTGAATCATATTACAAAACCGCTAATTATTTAGCGGAATATAATGAAATATCTTCACAACGTATACAACAATTTGTTTCCCAAATACGTGAAAATTTAACATTAAACGGAAATGCTAAAGTAAGACCTTCTCGTATTACAATGAATTTTGGACCAAAAGGTTCAAAGAAAAACGCGATTAATTTCTTAAAACGTCCTAGTTTAAGATACAATTCTATGTCACGTTTACGTTTATATTGGGCTTTTTCGAAAGGAACAACTAATTTAGCTGGATTAGGACCAAATACTTTAATACCCGGTGCTGAAAGCGTAAATGGGAATAACTATAATAAACGAAAACAAATTTGGACCACAGAAAAGTTTCGTCAACAAACAAAAGAAAATAAAACAAAAAAACTATTAAATGATATGAAAACAAAACTTAATTTTTTATTAAATGCAAAAAATTATATTTCTACAGAAAGTAATATACCTTTATGGAATACTTTGATTTTAAAAAGCTTAAAAAAATTAAGACTACAAGAAGAAAAATTACAAAATTTAGCCTATGTAAATACTAAAAATAGTAAAAATAATAGTATTATTTCTTTTAACCGTTTCCCGGAAACAAAATCCACCATCGAAGTTAAAAACTCACGCGAAGGGAATTTAAAATTGAAAACTTCTCGACGTCCATTTAATATCCGTAAACATCGTTTAACAAATTCTGTTAAACAAACAGCTAAAGTACAACCTTTTATTAGTGGAAAAACAAATTATTGGTGGACTTATAGTAATAATACACCTTTTACTGGAGTAAATTCTTTCGTTTCAATTCCTGTCAATTATGGGACTAACTTAATGCAAGTGTATGGTCCACAAGATAATATTTTTAATGGCCAAATAAAAAAAGGTTGGGCGAGCCCTTCTTTAAAATCTACTTCATCCACGATGGGTATGGAATGGCAGTTATCATCTTTACATATTAATACAATACTTTTTCATTTTTGTAGTTTAATTACACTTTTAAGTATTTCGCAAATACGTGGTTTTTTAAAATTTTCTTTTATTGGCTTTAATAAAGTATACTCTCTTTTAGAACGTTTAATTCCTTCAAATTTATATAGTAACCCTTTAAGATCTGACGGTCTTATAAAGAATGAATCTAATTTTGGTTATAATTCAAATAAAGATATAAAAAACATGGACTTTAATTTAAAAGGTCCACCCATTCGAGTGGATCAAACCACCGAACATCAAAGTTTAGATAAACAAAAAACGGAAAACGGATACTCCGGTTTTTACAAAGAAAAACACGGAGTTCAAAAAAATAACAAAGAATCAAATAGCTTTTTTGACGAAAAACCTAAAAAATATGGAAAAATTTTAAACGGAAAAAAATTTCAATTTTTATCACCTACACTTGTCGAAATTAGTGATTCGACCTTAATTAAAAATAACCAATGGGTTTTTGATTTCGAAAAACAAAATAATTCCTTCATGTATGCTTTTTATGTTACTAATAATAATAGAAAAAATATAAAAAAGAATAAATCTATTAACGAAGGAAATCAAAATACTTCTTATTTTAATCCTCGTCTTACCATCGATACTCAAACTAAAGTTATAAAAGATAATCATAATCTGTATATTAAACCTAATGTAAACAATTTATTATTAAGTCACGAGAAGAAAAAATTCTTACTCCGTGTTTCTTTAAACAAAAACGGAGAGTCTGGTTTATTTTTCCCTTTCTTATCTCTAACTGGAATTTATTCTTTAGTAAATTATTTATTAAAAAAACCAATTTTTCTTTATTATAAATGGTTTTGTCTTTCTCCAACGGGAAAATCCTTTAAAGATACACAAATGGATAGTACAAAAAAGGACCCTTCCTTTAAAAAAGAAGAAAGTTGGAATAGAGTAACTCAAATGAAAAATGTATCCATTTTATATAGTTTATTATTCATTAGATTTGGTTTTAATAGTTATACACAATTTTCGAAAAACGCATCAAATTTATTAGGTCAACGAACTAAATTAGAAAGTGCTTTTCGTTCCGTTTATACATTTTTTGAGAAACCTGGTATTTTAATTGTGGATTGGGTGGCTTATTTATTTTTAGTTGAATGGGCTTCGGATATAACAAATACCTTACCAGAAAAAATAGATACACAATTAGTGGGCTCTCCTTTTAATAAGTTAACACGTACAATTTATAACATTTATCCATTTTTACCTCTGTCACAATATGTAATGAATCCATTAACTTTTAGAGGTGTTGACAATTATGATTTAGCTAATGGAGTAGCGATTCCAGGATTAAGTTCTAAAACAACATTTTTAAGCCTAGCTAGTACGTTCTTAAAACGACGAATTTATCATCTTTACGAAATATTACTACTTCAATTTTATCAACCAGATACTGACTTACTTGTTCGCCAAAAGAAAGGTATTGTTTTTTGGGATATTTGGGGTGATTTTTTAACCCAAACGGCAGAAGATTCCAATATCAATATTTCTGAATTAACTTCTTTAAAAGAAGAACAAATTAAACTTTTAGAAAACGCTTCACAAAACATTTCCGAGGAATCATACCCTAAAAATAAACAAACTTCTACAATGTTTTTTCATGAGAAAAAACAAAGAGATAAAATTTATTCAAAAGTTTCTTCGGTAACACCCTTAAAATACTTATTAAATAAAAAAGTAAATTTACATTCTTCTGTTTTAACCAGAGCCCGCTTATTAGAAAATTATAAAGAATTTTTTTCCGAACGTTTTTTCTTACGTAAAAACCTCGGATTTTTTCTTTCGAAGAAAGGGAATAAAATTTTCGAAGGGAAGAAAATTTTCTTTCCTCAAAATAATAAATCAGATGGACCACAGGCTTATACGACGAGAATTATTCCTTCCCTAAAACCAATTACTGGTAATTTAGGAATTCCACTTACACCTTTTTTAGGCATGCCCGTTTCACCACGTTCACATAATATGGATGATCAATTACATCAATGGGGTTCTCAACAATTCTTAAGTTATGCTATTAAATCAAAAGAGACCGAATTATTCATTGATTTACACCCACCACGTGCATTAGCAAGTGTTTTAAAAAATAAAGAATCGTCACAACAACTACGTGCTATTTCTCCAATGGGTTCTTTAGTTTGTCAAATTTTTGCAGGTATTTTATATAAACAAATTTCTAAAAATATTCTAATAGTAGGTAATGTGCGAAGTGCGGAAGGCTCTCGAACGTCTGCAAAACAAAATAAGAAAAAATCTGATAACTCTACATCATTAAATGAAGCTAGTGCTTCGATGGAAAAAACTTTATTAGTACAAGCTATTGCGGGTGAAACTGAGTTAAAAATTATAACGGATAATGCTTATAGATATGCATTAGTTTATAGAGGAGTTGCCGTTGGTATTAAATTATTACGTGATGTTTTTGATTCGTTATCATTACAAACACCTTGCTTCTTCCTTATTGAAGATATTCATGCCATTGGTGAAAGAAGACCTTTTTTAATATCGGATGATACACCTGAAGGCGGACAAAATACGGAAATACATGAAAAAAATCAAGTTTTATATCAATTAAGTAAACACGTAATTTCTCATTATAAAAAACCTTATAAAGGGGATTTTTCTCTTTCCATTCCTACTAATCATTTCTGTTTTGATTTCTTTAAAGGAAGAAATCAAAGTAAATTTAGTATTGGAAAAGCGTCCATTGCTCGACAAAATACAGTTTCTCCTAAAATACGTCACACTGAAACTCTCGATGGTGAACAAAAAGCTCCGCGAATTTTACCTTCACGTTTACTGCGTCCTTCCACGGAATTATTATCCCCGCCGGCGACATCTCCTTTTAGTGTTTTAACTTTAAAAGAAGAGAAAAAATTTAAAACACATAAAAATGTTTCTGATTTACCTTGGACAGGTAGAATTATGAATACTCCCCAAGGAGAAACCACTAGTTCGCAAGATTCACAAAAAACAGGTCCTGCTTATTCAATACGTGCCAAAGTTGCTTTATTAGCAGATATTGCTATTTCATCACTATCTGTAAAATTAGACATGATTACGGATTTATTAGTAATTATTGATAGTGTAAAAGGTAATCGCGGTTTTGTTGTTTTTGCTACTACTCATATCCCTTTTGTCTTAGATCCAGCTTTACGTCGACCTGGGCGTTTAGATGAAACTATTAGTTTCGGTTTCTCTTCTAAAAGTCTTTCTTGGGAAGTTTCTCATTTTAGTATTCTTAACGTACCACGTCCTGTTTTCACTCCACCAAGCTCTGGGAAAAATCAAACTTTCTTTTCGCCTTATACTGAATCTCATAAAATGTTCTCTTTTATGCCTGGTTTTAATTCTTATGCTTCCATTGGACGTAAAGTTGGTGGTTCATTAGATTTAAGTCTCACTTCCACAGGTATTGATTCTAATACTATTTTAAGTAGATTATGTCAAAAAGCAATTCAAACTTATCCATTAACAACTACTTCTTCTCATACGTATTTAAAAAGAACGTCATCTCTTTTCCATTTCTTCTCTGAAAATTTATTTAATCCTAACTCAATTTCAAACACGAAAGAAAATTTTCAAAGTAAATCTTCTAATCTTACGGATAAAAAAGATAATATTTATCAAACGTCTCCTACATCTTTTCAAAGCTTCTCTCTTTCTACGGAAAATCCATATAAATATCCTCAAACTACTAAAATTTTATCTCAAGTTGCTACAAAAGCTTCCGCTTATTTAAATTCAAGTATTAAAGGTTATCCAACCGATTCTTCCTATCGTGCTAAAGAAGAAAGTAATTTCGATTTATCTATAAATAATGCGCTTACACAACTTCCAGATCTTTCTTTAGATAGTATCTTATCAAATTCTTCATTTTTAAGTATGTATGCTTCCCCACAATTCTTCAAAAATAACGTTTACCTTTTAATTTCTGGGAAAATAGGTGAATTTTTATTATTTTCTAAAAAATCTCAACTTGAGAGAATTGATGGTCTTCATAATAATATTTCTCTTTTAAATTCTACATCTTCGGAAGAAAATGTTGTACCAAGAAGTTGGGGTGGTACGCCCGCTAATGCTCCTTACAATTTTTTTAGTACCACACGTCGTTCTTCTTTAATGCCTGTTATCACCGAATCAATCTCATCTTTAGTTTTATCTTTCATTCAAAAACGTTTTCTTTATAAAAGTAATTTAATGCTCCCTAGTTTATTTAACTTAACTAATTATTCTTCTCTTCTTGAACCTCCATCACCACCTATTTCTAGTATTTTATTACCGGCTAAGCGTTATGAAAATTTAAAACGAAGTCTTTCTTATTACCAAAGTCACGATCAAAATTTTGGAAGTGGGGTTATGGAAAAAATTAATCTTCATCAACAACAAAGATTAGTTAAAAGATTATATAATATCCCTGTTAAAGAGTCTTTTAAATCTGAAATTATTGAAAATCGTTTATCTAGTTTTGCCAATGCTTCTTTAATGATTGGCAGTATGAGCCCATCGGGTTTACAAAAAATTTCAAGCTCTAATTGGTTTATTCGTAATCGCATTTTCACACGTCATAGTCATTATTTAACTAATCAGTGGTGGACCGGTCAACTTCCAGAACATAATGCTGAAACTACTTTTTTAAGTGATATTGATTGGCGTTATACGTTTGTTGAGCGTGAAGCTCGTGATATTTTACTAGATTTCCCGGATACAGATCAACATTATAATCCTCGTAATCGTCGATGGGTTGGAAACTATCAAACTGTAGGTAACTCATTAGGTTTTAATTCTAATTCAATGTCTTCTTTAACTTCTTCTGCAAATTCTTTTTATTCCGAAGTTTATTCGCATTTCATTTACGATTCTTTCCTTAAAGCTTTTAATATTTATGAACAGAATCGTGAAGTTTTTGACTATTATGCTTTCCATATTTGTAAACAGGGTCTTCATTGTCATTTACATGAATTTGAACGTTTAAAACTTATTCAACGTTTCTTACAAGTTGAAGATAATTAAATTTTCCTTCTAATGTTTTTTCTCACGGAAAAACATCGGTTTTTTCCGTTCTTCTCACGGAAAAATCCCTCCACGTTTAATTTTGAAGGTAGATTGATTTTTATTTTGCCGTCAAAAAATTTTTTATTTTTTTTTTTCCTTTTTTGTTGTCCACCACCTCCTTTTCGAGAAAGCTTTCCATAAGTTTCTTTATTTTATGATGTTGTTGGGCGAGAACGAGATCCTGAAATCAAGATCTCCTAATCTTCCTCTAGTAGATTAGATAGGCGATCTGATTCTATTAACTCATTTAAATTAGGCCGCCATGGTGCAAAACTTGCAGCGATCTACTCTTTATAGTGGAGTTAGCGGTTTTTATTTTCTGTATACCAGACTTTATTTTTTTTTCTAGGTCTTCTGAACGGTTCATGGAAGGGTCTAATTTGACAATTTCAATATAGAAGATTTAGAAAATTCCCTTAGGGAATTTAGAAAATTACCTAAGGTAATTTTCTTCCCTTCCCTTCCCTAAGAAAATCTTCTATATTGAGAATTGTCGAAGATTAACACTTCCCCCTGAAGGGGGAAGTGTTAACTTCGACAATTTGTACCCCACTTTTTCGGATGGAGATATTTCTTCTTTGGGGATTTCTCCTTCTTGTACCTCTTAATCTTTTTTTGCAAATAAAGGGGTAACTATATAATTATAATTTTTTTCTTTTTATAAAAGTAGACTCATAAATTTTCTTTTCTTTTTATTTTATTTTTTTACTCATTGTCTCTAAAATATAAATACTATCTTTTACCTTTTTGAAAAAAAGGTAAAAGATAGTATTTATTGTCTCTAAAAGATGAGTACTATTTTTTACCTATTTTTCTTTAAGGTCAATCTTATTTCTTTAAAAGGTTAATAGTGTCTAGTTTACAACCTCTTTCTTGTAAAGTCTTTTAAAAGCATTCTTTACCAGGTTTTACCAAACTTTCTATACTAATAATTCTATTATCTACTACGTTTCTATCTACGTCAATACGTATGTTAAGTCTATCGCGTTTATATTTATCGGCGCGTTTATATTTATCGGAATGTATAACATGCCTATGACAGTATCGACTTACCGGAATTTGTTTTCTGTTTCTAAGTTACATCATTTTCAGAAAATTTAGAAAATTCCCTTAGGGAATTTAGAAAATTACCTTAGGTAATTTTCTTCCCTTCCCTTCTTTTAAGTCCGAGAATGCCATGTTTTATAATATGTATTCTATGATGCATTTTGATTTCCTCTATTGACCCGCAAATGCCACAAGGCGTGTCACAAGGAGTCGGAGTTCTTAATGAGACCCAGGTTATTGTATCTACGAAGTTTTAATGTGTTACTGTCGGTCTATCTTTCGTAAGGGGGTATTCTTCAATCTTTCCTGTTTCACGTTCGTGGAATATTTTGTTTAGGAAAGCCCATCTACCTAAGCTTTTGTCCCTTTTAACTACTTCAGCATAGGTTTATAAATTCCTTTCTCGAACATATGTCCGAGCGCCTACCGTGACCTTAGCTTCTGCTAATATAGTTTGGGTAGCTTTACTATTGATATCTTTACCTAAACGTTTGAATATTATAGTACTTTATATAATATATAATTTTGCGCTAATGTCTTCAAACAAGAGAATCTTAAGATATAGAAGATATAGATCCATCTGTGTAAACCTGTAGGTCTAGAAATCCAGCCTATACCTATATTAGGTATAGTAGGACGCAAGTCCTGTAATACTAGCGTTGAATCTTTCAATAATTAAGGTGGTTTCAAGGTTAGAAAGCCAAGGTATTGACTTAGAAAAACCTTTTTTATCACAAAACCCTTAAAAAAATTTAATCTGTTAATGATCCTCCTACGCTCGGGTCTGTAAATAAGAGGTAAAGTTGAAACGTTAGTAAGTCTTTTTTCTGTTCGGATAAATTTAGATTTGTTGTGGTAACAAATCTCAAAACCTAAAAAGCGCGCGGCTTTTTTTCGAGTGTCCTTTATAAGAGTTTTCTCTTCAGATAACTGAGCGTCCAGGGAATCACGAAGGAAATCTTTAATCATATTAATCATACCGTGTAGGTTAAAAAATGTTTATGTATTTACATTAGTCCATAAGACCCAATCATACGCGTATCTTACATAAATAATACGGAAACGTTTTTTTGATACATACCACGGTCTTTTCATTAGGTCAATCTTATTAAAATTTAATTTGGTTTCTAAGGTGTTTATTTCCGATTTGTTGAGTTCTAAATTTCTTTATTTTAATCATGCCATCCTTTCTTCGAGTCTACAAGTTCTGTTGTAAAGTGCCCATCTATATGCGTTTTTCGGGCCGCTTTCTTTTCCTGTGAGGAATCCCATTTTTTTATTTAATTCCTTCAAATATTGTGGTAAATTACTATTACAGATCTAATTCATGAAAAACTATGTTGAAGAGTTAAGGGCTGTAGATATCTCCTTTAGAAATCCCCGTAGTAGGTTTAACACGTTCGCCCGTTTTTCATCTACATAATCATAGTCCAATCGTTTTGACATACGTTTTATGAACTTACTACCTTGAATCTTCTTCTTAAGACATCTAATGACATATTCTTTTCTGACGTTTTGGTATGCTCCAGAAATATCACCTTCTAAAGCATGACGGAACCCATTAGTATAATTAGATTTAAGGCTGACAATCGCGTCATGACATGATTTATCCGGTCGGAAACCCAATGACCTCTTTAATGTCTCAAAACCCGGTTTACAAATTGCGACTAAAACCATTTTTATCGATTCTTGTACTATCATGTCCATAAAGAGTGAGGTCCTAATAGGTCTCTTCTTGTCTGAACCTGGTTTGTCAAACCAAATGCGTTGGCTGGAACCCCAAGGATATTTACCTTATCTAATAAGATAATCAGATTGCTGGTTAGATAAACATCATATAAACTGAAACCGTCTGGTCTTGTTCTTTAGAAAAAGAACATGTATTTTTGTTGGGGCGTAGGATTGTTGAACGCGTGAGAATCTACATAAGCGGCAATAGCTAAAGCTACGCGATTCTTTTTTATTCGTTTATAAGCTAATAACAACATTTATGGTTTTGCTACAACGTTCACCAAATTAGTAGTTTTTTTAATGTTCTAATCCCTTTTGCCTATGAAACATGGTTGTAGTCTATTCCACGCAGTTCCTTCGCTGCGCTGGATATGGGTCCTTTACGTACGTACTAAAGTTTTGTGTCGGTCCAGAATTCTGTCTACAATATCCCATATTTTTATATCGCGGCGTCTTTTCTCATTTTCTATTTTTTTGTATTCCTTCCTATTTTTGGAATATGTTTTGTAAGAATTAATATTCATTAATTTTTTTGCTACTCCGTAATTAAATGGAAGAGTAGCCTTTAATTTTAATGTTCTCTTTTTCATAATTATAAGTAGTTTTCTATTTGACGATTCCTTCATTGAATCCGGATAATCTTATCGGGACGAACGAAGGTTAACGTTAACCACGCTTTTTAAAGTGGATTAAAATAACTCGCCTCCCAGTCTATTGTTTGGCTAGGGCCCCGGTCTAGTTACATAATTACCACTTTCCCGTTAAGGAAATTTAGACTTTAGAGCCTCTTACGGCATATCCACTAACGAACGGCTGACTCTTAGCCGGCACAACGAGTTCCCATAAACCAATTAATTGAAGAGTTAGAAGTATGAGATTTTCACGCTACGGATTTATTAGGGTGAAAATCTCATATATAATAAAAAACTTTCCACCCGAAGGTCCCCCCTTAAAAAAGGGGAGGAGGACAGACGCTTCGCGAGATTTTTTAATATACTGGCAATGTATTAAGCTCTTTTATACTTTGTTAAATAAATTATTGAGAGTACTCTTACACCTCGTACCCCTCCCCCTACAGGAGGTTATGTCAGTAGGTGTTCAGATTCTTCTAAAGTGCACGTATTCTCCACTTAGGCAACCACCTCCCGCCTTCTCCAGGGTTAGTACGGGTAATCTCTAATATTCCTTCCAGTTAGGCTTAAACTGCATCCTTCTCTTCTTCGCTTCGCCTATTCTTACTGTTTTAACCCGGAGAAGTTAAAAAGTTTTTTATTTATTAACGATAAAAATCTCATACTATAAAATAAAAAATTTTTTTAATTATTAAAAAATTTTTTTTTACTATATAATATGTTTTATAGGAAAGAAAAAAAAATTATTATATTCCGAGTAATGAGTAATAATAATTTCCGATTATTTAGAATCTCGAAGGTTTAATAATAAAATATTTAAGATCTGTTTTATTTAAAAATAAAAATTCTCTCCGTGTTTATTTGAAAAACACCGAGGGTACGGATTAATATTAATTTCTAATGATTTTTTAGCGCTCTTTTTTTTTTTTTCAGATAGTAGGATCCTTAATAAAATTTTTTAGATGCAAATATAAAATATCTAGTACTTTATAAGTAAATATTAGGGATTCTAAGGTTTTTATAGTAATAAAAAACTACTATAATATTATTATAGAGATATATAGTTTTATTTGAGAAATTATAATTATTCTATAATTATATAGAATAATTAAGTTATTATTTTTTGAGTAAAAATATTTATAGGTAATAAACATTCATTTAAACATAATAATTAACTTGGCATTAAAATAATAATAAAAGAGAAAACTTTTAGCGGAGTAAAGCAAAGTTAACTTAACAGTGTTTTTTATAAGAAAAACAGTGTTTAAAGTTTTCCTAATGTGTACAAAACTTCTAGGTTTTTTAGAACTCTAGTAAGAAAGCTAATTAGTATTAGCTTTATAGAAAAATGAATTCCATTAGGAGGTAGTACCAAGTGGAAACACTTTTTAACGGAACATTAACTGTAGGTGGTCGTGACCAAGAAACAACTGGTTTCGCGTGGTGGGCCGGAAATGCTCGTTTAATTAACCTATCAGGTAAACTATTAGGTGCACACGTTGCACACGCAGGTCTTATCGTATTCTGGGCGGGTGCAATGAACTTATTCGAAGTATCGCACTTCGTACCAGAAAAACCAATGTATGAACAAGGTTTAATTCTTTTACCTCACATTGCTACATTAGGTTACGGTGTAGGCCCAGGTGGTGAAGTTCTTGATACTTTCCCATACTTTGTATCAGGTGTATTACACTTAATCTCTTCAGCTGTTTTAGGTTTCGGTGGTGTATACCACTCATTAATTGGACCTGAAACTCTAGAAGAATCTTACCCATTCTTTGGTTACGTTTGGAAAGATAAAAACAAAATGACTAACATTTTAGGTTACCACTTAATCATCTTAGGTTGTGGTGCTTGGCTTCTAGTATTAAAAGCTTTATACTTCGGTGGTGTATATGATACTTGGGCTCCAGGCGGTAAAACTTGCCGCCTTTCCTGTTAATGCAGGAAACAAAAAAATTTGCCAAAACGGAGGAAATCTATTTGTTTTTGATACGCAACAAATAGACGATTCCGTGTCTCTTTTTTATTTCCATGAATTTTTTCTTTCTTCAATATATATCTTTTTTTATTTAACGCTCTTCCACTCGCAATATTCATCTCATCAAGATGATTCACATCTAGAACAAGGAGATGGTGAAGATAACGAAAAAAATTTTTTTCTTTATACAGATCCGGGCATTTATCAAATTACTTGTAATACAAACGGTAAAGTTTACATAGGAGAAGCGAAAAATCTTTTAGACAGAATAAATAAACATTATAAAGATCTTGAAAACGGAATATCTGATTGTTATGAAATGCAAAAAGACTGGAAGTCTTATGGAAAATTTTGTTTTAGTGCGAAAATTCTTTTAAAAGGAGAAATTTTTTCCACGAAAGAAAATCGTTTATTAAAAGAAAATGAAATTATAAAATTCTATAAACCGGAACAAGTATATAATGTCCCTCCTGAACGAGTGTTGCTTGCTGAAGATAATTATCGTATCATTTGTGAAATACAGGGTCAGATATTTGGCAGTATTAGTCAAGCGTCTAAAAACTTAAAAATTTCAGAAAACAGTCTTCGACGTAGACTCTTTAATAATACACCCGGTTATTTAGTTATGGATAAAGTTCGTCAAGGTTATGAACCTATAATAGCCAACGGTAAATTATATGATTCGATAATGGATTGCGTTCGAGCCGGGGAGGCTAAAAACCGCTTTCAAGCGACGCGCTTTCTAAAAAACAAATCTCTAACTAATTGGAATTATTTAAACGTTGCAAAACGTCTAGAAAAAAATTGAACAAAATTATTATTTTTCTTGGAAATAAAAAAGGGTTGTAACGACTATCCCTTCGGGGAGTAGACTTAAAAATCTTAAAAAAAAATTAGTATCCTGGCCGCTACGCCTTATTTACATTTTATAAAAAAATCTGCATCTGTATGTCTGTCTGCCCCTCCTCCCTCTTTATTTAAGAGGGAAGCGGGGCCCTTTTGAGGGAACCCTTTATTTAATAGGGGGATCCTTAGGTTAGATTCTTCGTAAAATATTAGAAAATTTTCGAAGGGAAGGGAAGAAAATTACCTTAGGTAATTTTCTAAATTCCCTAAGGGAATTTTCTAATTTTTATTCCGGTCTTTTTAAGTCGAAACGGCAAATACCCTTTACATAGTTAACTTTACATACTAAAGTTAACTATGAAAGGGTAAAGATATAGTCTGATCTCAACAGTAATGTTGAGATTAACATTAATGGGTGACGTTCGTATCATTTCAAACCCTACAACTAACGCAGCTATCATTTTTGGTTATATCGTTAAATCACCTTTCGGTGGTGACGGTTGGATTGTAAGTGTTGATAACTTAGAAGACATTATTGGTGGTCACATTTGGATCGGTACTATGTGCATTTTAGGTGGTATTTGGCACATTTACACAACTCCTTGGCCATGGGCACGTCGTGCTTTCGTTTGGTCTGGTGAAGCTTACCTTTCTTACAGTTTAGCTGCTATTTCGGTAATGGGTTTCACAGCTTGTTGTTTCGCTTGGTTCAACACTACTGCATACCCTAGCGAATTCTACGGTCCGACGGGTATTTATTCTGTGCCCTTCTTAATCCATGAGGCTTAAGAATAAATCTGGCTATATGCTCGAAACACTTAGTATTAAATGACTAAGTCAACTAGCAGCAAAGTATACTTAATCAATTAAAGATTTAGTATGCCTGCTCAACGACTAAATGTCAGACAACTTTTTTTATTAGAAAAGAAAGAGTTGATGGTATAGTCTGAACTTTACGGTAACGTAAAGACGGTTAGAATAGATTACATTCTAACACAAAACCAATAACCATAAAATTTTAAAGATCTTGGAATTATTTTTATCTGTTTTTTCACCTTATTTCATTTTGCACAATATTCTTCGAAGTAGTGCCACCGAAGGGTCCCCTCTTATATAAAGGGGAGGAGGACAAGTTTAGTGAAGTAGTTTTGTAACACGGTTTTATTGACGGAATTTAGTTTTTTACTTTATTCTATTTGTCTTAAAAAAATTTTTCGTGTTTTTTTTAAGAATCTTGACCCTATTTTTACATCACCTAGTTATTCTTTATATCCTTTTAAAAAGTTCAAGAGAAACAGACTACTTTCATCTTTGTATAATTCTTCGCGTAAAAATTATCCTCCATTTGTTGATGTCTTGGCTTCTTCTTCATCATCTAACAATGATGATTGTTTGTCTAAAGCATTAAGTACATCTAATTTTAAGATTTTATATAACCCTGGCGTTTATTTAATATATAACAGATCCACAGATAAACGCTATTATGGAGAAAGTGAATGTTTATTAGCTCGCTTTAATCAACACTTATATTTTTTAACTAATCAAAATCATGATAATAGACCTCTTCAAGCGGATTATACTCAAAATCCAAATTATTTTGAGTTCCTCGTCCTTGATTTTGGGCCAGAGTGGAGTGATAAAACAAAACGTGTTATTCGTCAGGACGAATACATAAGAAAACACGAAAACAATTTCAATATAGAAGATTTAGGGAAGAAAATTCCCTTAGGGAATTTTCTAAATCTTCTCTATGGAGAATTCTCGAAGATTAACACTTCCCCCTTCAGGGGGAAGTGTTAACTTCGACAATTGTTACAATGTTTTCTCTATTAAACCTAGAGAAGTAACTCCGGTTTCGATTCAAGGGACAGTTTATGAATCTGTTCGTGGAGCTTGTCGTATTCTTAACATTTCTCGAGGAACCTTAAGACGTTACTTACGAGATCCATCCCGTACGGATTTTTTTTATTTGAAAGAGAATAGAGTGTCTTATGGGAAAATACCTATCTTTGCCAAAAAAGTATATACACCTAGTATACTCTTTGAAAGTTATCGTGAATGTATAGAAGCTGGGTTCGAGAAAAATAATCAAAACATTCGCAAAAAAATCGAACGAGGGGAGCCGGGGTGGAGATATGCACACGTTGATGCTAATAATAAACCCTTGCGCATTCCTTACCTTCCTAAAGCAGGTGAAAGGACTTATAAACAATGGAGGATAAACAATGGATTATAAAAAATCTCCTTATTAAGATTGTATGGTTATTGGTTTTACTAACATAATTGCCGGAAGCAAGTCAAGCACAAGCATTTACATTCCTTGTACGTGACCAACGTTTAGGTGCTAACGTAGCATCGGCTCAAGGTCCGACGGGTTTAGGTAAATACTTAATGCGTTCACCAACTGGTGAAATTATTTTCGGTGGTGAAACAATGCGTTTCTGGGATTTCCGCGGCCCTTGGCTTGAGCCATTACGTGGTGCTTCTGGTTTAGATCTTGTTAAATTAAAAAACGATATCCAGCCATGGCAAGAACGTCGTGCGGCTGAGTATATGACTCACGCTCCATTAGGTTCATTAAACTCAGTTGGTGGTGTTGCTACTGAAATTAACGCGGTTAACTTCGTTTCTCCTCGTTCATGGTTAGCTACATCTCACTTCTGTTTAGGTTTCTTCTTCTTCGTAGGCCACTTATGGCACGCAGGTCGTGCTCGTGCTGCAGCGGCTGGTTTCGAAAAAGGTATTGACCGTGTTGACGAACCAGTTCTTTCAATGCGTCCTTTAGATTAATTAAATCTTAAAAATGAACCTAGTTCTTAGTTCATTTTTAAGTTCATTTTGAGATAATTATAATGGGACAATACCTTATAAAATATGTACCTTATAAGGTATTGTCCCATTATAAACTTAAAAATATAAGTTCTAGAGAAAAATTTTTGCTTACGTAAGAAAACTTTTAGTTTTTATTTAAACGTTTAATTAATTTTTTTTTCTTACTGAAGATTTATACTGCCTTAAAGGAATTACATAATCTTCTAAAGGTAAATTTTTTTAATACAGTTAATAAGTTCGATTAACTAATAAATAAATTTGCATATTTTTAATTTAAGTTATTTATTAATAACTTAGATAGAATCTAAAAAAGCTTATCTATAAACTAATTAAAAATTCATTTTTTAAAAAACTTTTTTAGTATAAATTAGGATATGAACTATTTGTAATGAACTCATCGTCTAAAGGATAGGACAGCGGTCTTCTAAACCGCTAGTGTAGGTTCAATTCCTACTGAGTTCAAAAAAAATTTAATAAATTTATTAAATTTTTTATTTCCTTATTAGTTTTTAAAAACTACCTTCCGTCTTTTTAAGACAAAACCACGTAAATTAAAATACAAATATTAAATTTGACTTTATAAGATAAGAGTAAATTAGAAATAATTTAATTTTTCTACTAGATCTTTTGGTCAACTTACTACTATAAAAACTACTAAAAAAGTTAATTGAATTAATTCAATTAATTGTATAATTAATAATAGTTTGAAGTGTTCAAAAGAATAAAAAATAAAAAATTTCATAACAAAAAAAATTTTTTATTTTTTTAACCAGATTACTAAACATAGTATATCTAAGATTTACGTAGAAAATCTTAGATATACTATGTTTAGTTTTTCCAAATAAAAAATATTTGATTTTTAATTGTTAAAAACTCGTAAAAAATTAAAATTTTAAGGACGTCAGGTTTTAGTAAGCCTTCTATTATATAATATGATATTAAGTAGTTGTGAATCTGATAAAATCAAAGGGAAGGGAAGAAAATTACCTTAGGTAATTTTCTAAATTCCCTTAGGGAATTTTCTAAATTTTTATTTTTTATTAAGACTCCCCTTGATTTTCTTACTAAATCAAGTAGGCAATTACCCTTAGCTCTTCAAACCCCTCGCTATTTAATTATTAAATTAAATAGCGAGGGGTTCTCTTTTTAAAGAGTAATAGTCGAGCTAAAACCTTAGTCTGAAAATTAAAGACGATGTCTTTAATTTTAAAGGGCTTTTGAAACCTACAAGGACACGCCAGACTCTTTGTTCTCAAAGATGTCAAAAAAAAAGGGTGTCTCATACTTGACGATCTAAGGGTAATTGCCGAGACTCTCCCCTTAGGTAGGACTACCTACTAGTTAGTCACTCTTACAAAGCGGTCAGTATACTATCTTAAAGATTATCTCCTTAAAATACCTAATATATTATTTTATAATATTAGGTATTCTCGTAAAAGTTTTATTTACTTTTACGGAAGGATAATTATGCGATATTGTAAAAGGGAAGAAATATAATACTATTAATATTTTATTAAAGAAAATTGAAAATTTTTTGTGGAATTTTCTTTGAAATTAAGAAGCAATATTATGATTATTCAATTTAATATTATTTCATGAAACTAGCTTATTGGATGTATGCGGGTCCAGCACACATTGGAACTCTACGTGTAGCAAGTTCGTTTAAAAATGTGCATGCTATTATGCATGCACCTTTAGGAGATGATTATTTTAATGTAATGCGTTCTATGTTAGAACGCGAACGTGATTTTACTCCTGTAACAGCAAGTATTGTGGATAGACATGTTTTAGCGCGTGGTTCCCAAGAAAAAGTAGTTGAGAACATCCAACGTAAGGATAAAGAAGAAGGTCCGGATTTAATTTTATTAACCCCCACATGTACTTCAAGTATTTTACAAGAAGATTTACAAAATTTCGTAAATCGTGCTTCCAATGAATCAAGTAGTGATGTGCTTTTAGCCGACGTAAATCATTACCGTGTTAATGAATTACAAGCAGCAGATCGTACTTTAGAACAAATTGTACGTTTTTATATTGAAAAATCTAAAAAAGATGAATCATTAACTAAAACAAAAACAGAAAAACCGTCTGCCAATATTATTGGTATGTTTACTTTAGGTTTTCATAATCAGCATGATTGTAAAGAATTAAAACGTTTATTAAGTGATTTAGGTATTACAGTTAATGAAATAATTCCTGAAGGTGGTTTTGTTACACAATTAAAAAATTTACCAAAAGCATGGTTTAATATTGTACCCTATCGCGAAGTAGGATTAATGACAGCTAGCTATTTAGAAAGAGAGTATAATATGCCTTATACTTCGATTACTCCTATGGGTATTGTTGATACATCTTGTTTTATTCGTGAAGTATCTTCTATTTGTCATAAAATTTATGAAGATTTAGCACCTACATTAGATGCTAACATACTTGAAGAAATGAAAGATTTAAAAATTTTAAATAAAAAAGAACTTGAAAGTTTTATTGATCAACAAACTACTTTTGTTTCTCAAGCTGCTTGGTTTTCACGTTCAATTGACTGTCAAAACTTAACTGGTAAAAAAACAGTCGTTTTTGGGGATGCTACTCATGCTGCTTCTATGACTAAAATTTTAGTACGTGAAATGGGTATTAATGTGGTTTGTGCTGGTACTTATTGTAAACATGATGCGGATTGGTTTAGAGAACAAGTTTCCGGTTTCTGTGATCAAATTTTAATTACGGATGATCACAGTCAAATTGGGGATATTATCTCTCAAATTGAACCTGCTGCTATTTTTGGTACTCAAATGGAACGTCATGTGGGTAAACGTTTAGATATTCCTTGTGGTGTAATTTCTGCACCTGTTCATATCCAAAACTTTCCATTAGGTTTTAGACCGTTTTTAGGATACGAAGGTACCAATCAAATTTCTGATTTAGTTTATAACTCATTTGGTTTAGGTATGGAAGATCATTTATTAGAAATTTTCAATGGTCATGATAATAAAGAAGTAATTACTCGTTCATACTCTTCTGAAAGTGAATTACAATGGAACAAAGAAGCTTCCGCTGAACTTGCTAGAGTTCCAGGTTTTGTTCGCGGTAAAGTTAAACGTAATACAGAAAAATATGCTCGCGCTGAAAAAGCTCCTATTATTACATTAGAAATTATGTATGCTGCTAAAGAAGCTGTTGCAGTATGATATTTACATCGTTAATAAATCAAAGATTTATTAACGATGTAAATACTCATCTATCTTAAAAATCAAAGATTTTTAAGATACTTAATTTTTGGATTTTTACTTTTGTATCCTTCGTGTTTTTCTTTGAAAAACACGGAGTTTATCCATTTTTACTTTTTTTTATTTATTTCTCCTTTAACAAAGAAACGCTATTAAAGAACTTTTCTTTGTTGAAATCTCTTCGAGATTTCACAATTCTTTAAATTATGTAGTATTGAATACAATTGATAAAGTAGGTCGACCTTTTAAAATAAACCTTTGTTTTAAAACAAAGGTTTATTTTAAAAGGTCGACCTCACTTGTTTATTTATTATCTACCTAAGTGCCATAGATCAATATGTATTTGTTTTTTTTTCGCATCTCTGTAAAGAGTAAAGGTGTTTTTAATTATTTTTATTTAGTTTTTGTAATGTTGTTTTATAACTTTTGTTATTTGGATAGTAATCCTTTTTTCTCGGAGTAAATCCTTTTCTTGTGGCCCGGTTTACAATACACGTTAAAGTTTTTTAACATGTCACTGATTACCGGTCTCCTGCTTTCCAAGGCCCCCGGCCTGATTTAAAACACAACATGCCTGTTAAGACAGTTTTGGTTTTAGTTTCTCTCCTGACATATTAACCTCGAGGGGTGAAGGAGATAATCTTTAAGATAGTATACGGAAGCTTAAACGACGAGTTAACAAAAATCCGTTAATAAAGAGTTAGGGGCCGGAAATTATAAAGGTTATTTCGTTTAGGGATAGTACCTATCTTATTGTGGAACCGCGTCGTTTTCACCGTATGGGCAGTATAGAACGTCATCAATAATTCAGAGTCTTCTAAGCGTACATTTTCTCCCTTTAGGCAACCTGCTAACGATCTTTCCCGATTTATATCAGGCTTTATATAATTTCTATTACGGTTAGGCTTAAACTTTATCCTTCTAGCCCACGTCGTACCCGGTGGACTTTTGTCAGAAGTTCCCGTAATTATATATAGTTATATTAAAATTTAAAACATTTAGAAAGGGTATCCGTATACGTGTTGAGAATCTTATGGTAAATAGGCTTACTATGGTTACCTCGAGCTATTTAAAGTAAAGTAAGCCTGAAGGCTTCGTTCCTACTCTGATAACAGCTATCTTATTTAATTAACAGCGTTTCTATTTGAGCCGCAACGTAACTTTCAACTATACAAGTTAAATTTGCGCAACTTCCACCCGAGCATACCTATTTACTTGGTACGTACTTTCTTTTTACAAATATTTTAACTATCAATGTTTTATTGACTCTTTTGTTCCCCTCTTTTTAAATTAAAGGGTGAGTGGGTTGCCTTTTCCCCTTCATAACCTTTTTGGTGAGTCTTTTTTTTAGGAGCTACCTTGACTAGGCGTAACCCACTAAGGTATAAGGTATAAGGTATAAGGTATAAGGTATAAGGTATAAGGTAT